>Ga0247611_10000773_pt1 | contig 62013 bp, 113 predicted proteins | sample 177DNAGHGhighgp2_FD_192422 | JGI IMG/M metagenome (GOLD analysis project Ga0247611, IMG submission 192422) | Sheep rumen microbial communities from Palmerston North, Manawatu-Wanganui, New Zealand - 1770 DNA GHGhigh gp2 | ecosystem: Host-associated > Mammals > Digestive system > Stomach >... | reverse complement strand
TTGGCACGCGATTTGCAATATAGATAGTGTAACCAATAAAGACGAATATGAAAGAGAACGAATTCAACCCGGAGAACTTTATCGCTGGCTATGTTTCCCGGTATGGCGAGAACGATGGTGTGTGCCTTATCACTTGGCTCCCGGACAATTTCAACGGAGTGGTCAAGAATATGGGCAAGGCAACCGACATCCTTGGTGTGTATTACTCTGCGGTGGATGGCGGTCTTTCCTTCTCCGTCCAGGATGCTGATGATACCTGCACCCTTTTCCCGGTCAGCTTCTACGATTTTGAGCCGAGTGTGCAGAATTCCCTTGTGGATTACTTTATGAACCTCTACGCATTGGCACGATAGTTGCATATACTATACTGAACCAAAAAAATGACGATATGATTACTTTGACTACCACCATTCAGGAAATCACGATGCAGGCCTATTCCCCTTTCGGTATCTATGATTACCTTTTCAACACCTGCAACGAAAGCCGTGATGAAATCTTCAACCGCTTTGAGGAATGGGGAAAGGAGTTTGAAGCATTGGAGAAGGAGCACGAGGGCGAGGACGATTGGTTCTATTACGATGAAATTGACGAGTTCCTTGCAAAAAAGTTCAATGAAATCAAATTGTCCCACCTTTTCCCTGCCGGAATTGCCGTTGGCGACTACCTTACCTACGAGGGCGGTCTTTACAAGATTACCGGGTTTGAGGACGGAGAAATCGTGGTAGATGAACTGCGTGCCGGAAATGACAAGGATTGGATTGTCTGCACCATTGGTTTCAGCCAAGCCGACAAGATTAAAGTCCTTGATGGTGAGGAGATTATTGACACGACCAACGGACACGACCCCGAACTTGACCACAAAATCAATCAAGCGTGGAACGAAAAGCGTGAGCAGTTCTGCCCCATTCTCCGTGCCCTTTACGATAGGGACATAAATAAGATAATGGCCTCCGATGCGTGGAACTGGACTGACGATGTGGAGAGTGTCAAGGAAACCCTGCACGATGAATGGGATTTCCACGCTTACAACTATCTGATGCACATCGCTGACGATTTGGATATGAAGGCAATCCTATATTTTCTCCGCTACGAGGCATAGTTTGGCACGGTTTTTGTAGTATTCTTCTAAAACAGATTATCTATGGGCTATAAGAACTTCAAATATGCTACCAGTGGGGATGCCGTTTTCATTGACAAGGCGGTGTCCCTGCTTAATGGCAAAGGTTACAAAGAAGGAAAGGGCAAAACCCCGAAACCAGGTGAGTACATCAAGTCCCATAACGGGTATGAACTCACAATCAAGGAAGACAAGTACAATACTCCGCTCCATATCAGGATAGACGAAAATGGAAAAATCCAGACCATCTGTAGTTATGGTTCTTGTTGGGTTGTGTATGAGCTTCGGCATAATCGGTATGGTTATTGTTATGAGTGCGCCTCTTGGCAGCTCGGCCATCATGGGGACGTTGAACAAACTGAGCCGGAAATGTCAAGACTCTTAAAACTGATTGACGACCGAACCAAGAAGATATACCCCCAGGAAATTTATGACGAGCTGGAACGGAAATGGAAAGAAAATCGGGATAAGGTCATTGACCCGGTTTTTGAAGTGGGGGACCTGGTAAGAGAGCGGTATCCGGAGTACAAGGGAGACGGAATGCTGTGGCTGGTTGAGTCTGTTGACAAGGAGAGACAGCGCTATCAGCTCAACGGATATGCGCTCAAATATCGCAACCGTTACGGCCGCGGGTTGAGCTTTTCTGAACAAGGCAGATACAAATTGGCCAAGAAGTCTAAAACAGTAAAACAGTAGAATTATGGTTAGATTGGAAACTTTACCGAAAGTGATTGAGTACGGCGGCAAGCCAACACCGAACATCCAACCGCCAAGAGAGTAAGGATTATTTAATTACTGATTTTACTGCACACACGAGAGTAGGCAAAGGCTCCGGGCACATATCCAGCCCATTTCCCGACCCTGCTCTCACTTTTTTTAACGCGTGGTAGCTCCGGGCTTTAATGTACCCCCGGAGTTTGGCACACGATTTGCAATAATATGGATATGAACTTACAAGATTATATTTCAAGATGCGAGGGCCTTGGTTGCCCTTTCAAAGACAACTGCAGACGATATTCCCTTCACCTCAAAGACCGGGAACAACTGAAATATGCAATCCACATTATTCCGCACTTCACCGATAAGGTGTGCCTTGACATTATCAAAATCAAATAGTTTGGTATAGGTTTTGTAATACTATGGGTATGGAAAGAAAAGACAAACTCACACGGGCTCTTGCCGAGGACGAGAAACTTGCGAAACTTGTGGCTGAGGCTGAAAAGCAGGGCATCAAAATCGTGGTCGCTGACGAGAACGAGGAACTGCCGAAAGCACCGAAGTTCGAGCGACTGCCTGATGAAGAGGTTATGGCTCGTATGGTTGAGTACAAGATGCCCATAGTTCCTCCCATCATTGACTATCCGTCCGGCCAGGAGAGCCGTAGGAAACGCAGGGAGATGGAGCGGAAAAGCAAGAAACGCAGGTAGTTTGGTACGATAGTTGCAATATAGATAGTGTAACCAATAAAGACGAAGAAAATGAACGAAATTGAAAACTCACTCCGCTCCCTCCTCCGCAACAACATCGTGGCTTTCACTTACCGCAAGGTTGATGGCTCTATCCGCCACGCACTCGGCACTCGCAACCTTGACCTTGCGAGCCGTTACACGCAGACCGAAATCCCCACTCCAAGTGGCGAAGAACAACCAACTTCCTACTACGATGTGCAGTCAAACGGGTGGCGGTCTTGGAAAGAGGGGAATGTAATCAGCATTGACGGGTGCAGAGTTGGGTGGCGGGCGACTGAACTTGGGTGGCACGGAACTGAAACCCCCAAAAAGGGCGAACTACCAAAACGGGAAATCCCTATCAGCAAGCCTACTACGGGCGGTGTCAGCGGTGGCAAGCCTATGGGCGGTGCTGACATTGACAACCTCGGTGGGTTGCTTGGCGGTCTGCTCGGTGGTTTCGGTGGCGGTATTCCCAAAGAGGAAATCCGCAAGGCTATGGACGATTTGCACAAGGACATTGACATTGTTCCCCCTATGGGCGGTGTCAGCGGTGGCAAGGTCGGCACACCTACCTTTACCGACAAGGGGTTGGAACTTGAAACGGGTGTAGCGGTAGAGGACTTCGCCAAAATGGTGGCTCACTATGTGGTTGAGGAATTCATCAGCCGGATTAAGCAACTCTAAATCAACGAGATATGACTATTTTGGAACAAAGGTTTATGGAAATGGTTCCCTCCGCACTCCGCGACCTCACAAAAGTGGTGGAAAACCTCACAAAAGAGGTTGCCGAACTGAAAGAGGAACTGAAAAAACGGGACACACCGAACGCAGAGTAATCAGCTTGGGGTGGGGGTATATTAAAAGTCCCTCACCCCTTGCGTTAAGCCAAGCTCCAGGCCCTGGCACACTATTTGCATATAGTAGTGTATAACCCTTAATATCAAGCGTTATGAAACAAGCCATCTACTCCATCATCGTCCTTGTCCTCTCCATCATCGTTTGGCTCCATTGGGGCGGTCTTTCCAACGATATGGGTACTTTCATCATTATGCTGGCTGATGCCTTTATCCTCACAGTGATTGCGGACAACACACGCAAAAAAAGTGTGTAAGGATTTGGCACGGAACTTGCAATATAAGTAGTGTAACCAATAATAACCCCGAAAGATATGAAGCCTACCATTACCCAAATGAACAAATGGTTTGAGGAGTTCAACAATAAGGTCTTTGACGGCAAACTCCCCAAGGTAAAAATCATTTTCAACAATACACGCCGTCAGTTGGGCCAGTTCTATTGGGGGCCGACAAGGGGCATCGGCATCAAGATTTCCCTTTTCTATGACCGCAAGGAAGAGGGGTTCCGCAATACCCTGCTCCACGAAATGTGTCACCTGTACTGCTACAAACATGGTTGGGTACATGAGGGGCACGGAGAGAATTGGAAGCGTATTGCGGATAAGGCATACCGAATTACCGGACTTTACATCCAGCGTACACAAACCGATGAGGTGTTTGTCCCTCGTGGTGCGGCGAACAAGGCAAAGATGGACGCGGTAAAAGCAAAGAAAAACGCTCCAGCTATTCTCGTGGATATTGACTACGGCTCTTACCACTTTATCGTCAAGGCCACGAAGAAAGTGATTTGGGACGCAAGCGACGGGAACGTAATCAAGGGCAAGAATGTCAGCGGTGTGTATATCTGCGACAATCCACGTGTAGTAAGATGGCAGAATAGCCGTTCCCTGCATAGAGGATACAAGTTCAGCTTCTTGGAATACGAAAAGTCCATTAAACCAATACTGAACAAGGCCATCAAGGTGGATAGTCTGCGTGAGCTATGTTGGTGGGGTAAATATGACTGCCTTGGGGTTAGGTAGTCATTGGGTCGGGCCTGGGTGCTCGGCCTTTCGTTAAGCCCCGCCAGCTCCAGGTTTTAATATACCCCCAATTTTTTTCGTCCGGAATAAAGTTTGGCACGGATTTCGCAATAAGATAGGCATAACCCCTAATATCGTTCGTCATGAATAAGGACATCCTCGCTCTCGTTTCGTTGGGTAAAATTCAGACCAACCGCCTTACCAAAGACATCATCTGGAACTCTATGTTCTATTCCGACTATCAGAACCGGTACGGGATTGATACCCATGTCGTGTCGGATTTATCTGACGGCTACATTGAGTGGCTTTGTGAGGTGTTCGCGGACGAAATTGACCGGAACGACATCAACACCATTTTCCGCGTGCTTGACCGTGAGGTGCGGAACAACAAGGGCGGTCATTCGTTCTACGATTATACTCACTATATGGTGTGCATTAACTAATAAACACTTACGGATATGAACAAAGTAGTTGAAATGTACCGCAACTGGCGAAAGGAGAACAACAACCGGAAGCCCAACCGGGTTATCGTCAAGATGCATTGGGAAGATGACGACAACACCGAAAAAGGCTACCAGGTCGACACTATCGGCATCGTTCCAAAACGCAAATTAGACGAGTGGCTTGAACCGGCGTACGACTTTCTGATACTCTACTATGTGTCCAGTATCAAGAGTTTGCTTGACCTGATGCAGCCGGGGAACGGAAGCGACTTCATTGTGGACGAGGTGCTGGAGTTCTACAAAGCGTAGGCATATCGGTACGCACTTGAGTACCTAATGGCACGGAACTTGCATATATAACAGTAAAACAAATAGTTATGAAAGCTGACAGTATTGTTTTGACCGCCCGTATCGCTATCCTTGAAAACATCAAGGACTACCTCCGCAGGAACAGTGCTTTCTTTGAGACCGGGGACAAGAAACTCAAAACCGGAAAGGGGCAGAATGTTCATGTCTATGACGAAGATTTCCCGGACACGGAAATGCCTACGGTCTCTGTTCACACCCATATATGCAACGTGGAGGGCATTAGCCTCACGTATCACACCATCACCGCCTTCCACATTAACGACGATGTCTTTTCCTTTGAAGTGTGCGGTTGCGACCGGGAGTACTTTCCGGACGAACTCACGATTGAGGAGTTGGTTGGCATCTGCAACTTTCTCCAATGTCAGTTTGAGACTATGTAGTTTGGCACGGAACTTGCAATACCTATACTGAAACCGATAAAACGCAAGATTATGACCGAGAATACCAAAATCGCTATGCAGGCAATCAACAAGTGGTTCTACTATGCTATGAACTATCGCGTGGTAGAGGTTGAGGTTGGCGACCATAATGGAACACGCACCGAGTATCTTCCGGACTTTTTCAATGCTTTCCCCCTTTGGCTTCGCGGACATCTTGCCGGAAAGTGGAACGCACTCTATGAGGACTACGGCTCCCGTGCGGTACTGATGGCTTTCTATGGCGAACTCTCTTCCAACTACCGCAAAGACCTTATGGCTTGGGTGTTGGAGAACTACAATGACGAGCAAAAACTTTCTTTTAGCGAGGAGGAATAAGGTATGAAAGTACAAGTGAATTTTAAGGAAATCACCTACGGCTGGTGGGAGGTGGAAGTACCCGACAACGCGACCGAGCAGGAAATCTATGACATCGCGTGGGACAAGTACGGGGAGAGTGATGTCAACTACGGCAAGACCAATATGGACATAACCGGCTTTGAAAAGATATGAAACTGACTGAATTACAAATTGATGCGGTTTGGGACGAGGTAAGTATCCTCTTGGGAAACATTTTCCTTGATGATGCGGAGCGGCACGAGGTGGTAAATCTTATCATCGGGGACGTGATTGTCGACATTGAGGAAACCGCTGATTGGTCCGGCTACGAGGACGATGAATACAACCTTGGGGACATACAGATTGCCGTCGCGAGGGTGCTGAAAGGGGCGGTTGAAACTTGCTATACCGCTGGTGGTGAATAACGGTTAAGAGCTGTGGGTCAATGACTTACGGCTCTTTTCTTAACGCCACCTCCCGCCGGTTTTTAATATACCCCCTGGGTTTGGCACACTATTTGCTACTATAGGTGTAAACGATAAGGATATGACTGAAAAAGAATTTGACAAGAAGTGGGGTAATATCTCCACTGAAGACATGACCGACGAGCAATTTATGGAGTTCAAGGTGGACTGCTTTGATATGTACGAAACTGAAGGTTTCATTGACCGATTCGATTCCCCCTATGATGACATCGGCGGAGGCGAACACGAACACAACGGTATGAAGTTTGAGGTCGTGCGCCGTGCCAATCTTAACGAGGCGGATTTGGAGGCTATGCCCATGTGGTTTATCCGCTTTGAGAACGGTGATGAAGCCTATTGCTATCCGGAGGAAATCTGCAAGGCTGAACATCGTGGCTAGTTCTTGGCACGGAACTTGCAATATAACAGTAAAACGATAAGAGTATGACGCACAAGGATTTCAGCAAGAAGCTCAACGCTATCAAGGGTCAGATTTTTGACCGTATCCGTGAAGTTATGAACGAGATTGGCCCGAAGGTCTGCGTCCGTATGTATCAGGAGTATGACCTGACCGATATGCACTACACCTATTTTGAGGTGGATGGTGACGGCTACGGCAGGGAACTGTTCATTGATACGGTGCTTGTGGATGCACGGAACGGTAATATTGCCATTATGCTCCACGATACGGAGGACTGTTACGAGCCGTGGTGGGACTTGGAGGATATGACCGTCACCGATGCGAACTACCTGCTGGAGGAGCTGGAGGACATCGCCGATTTCTGCAAGGAGAACAAGACCAAAGTCCTCACCGACTATGACCCGGATTTTGATTGGGAAAACTACCTTATTGAGATTGAGGGAAAGTAGTTTGGCATAGAACTTGCAAATAGTATAGCACAACCAAAAACAAGAGAGTTATGGAATACAAAGTTGAGTGCAGCCTTGACCAGTTTGATGCTTGGTCCGGCGGAAATGACACCCTTAAAGTCCTCATTGAAAAGGGTGTGTGCGGTGAGGTTGAGGATTTCATTGGGCAGTGTTTTGCTGATACCGACACCCCGACCGACACCGACATCAACGATTTCCTGTGGTTTGAGCGTGACCAAATTGCCGAGTATCTTGGATACAAGGATTGGGACGAATTTGAATATGGGAACGAGGACGAGGACACCTATGAGGACATCAACGGGGTGGAACTTGCCGTCAGCGATGAAGTCCTTTGGCACGACGAGGCCGGTTATGACGAGGACGGCTCTATGATTACCTTTACCATCGTGGAAGACCGCGGTGATGGGTATTTCAACCTTTCCTATGGGGACGAGGACGAGAACCCCAGCCGTTGGGCTTACTACACCGAACTTGAAATCGTGTAGTTTGGCACGGAACTTGTATTTAATCTCATAAACAAGATGTTATGGAAAAGACCTACATCATCAACTACGCTTACCCGGTTCGCTATCGTGGGACTTATGTTATCAAGGCAACGGATGGAGTCGAGGCGGGCAGGAAACTCAGAACGTTCCTCCACGAAAAGTACGGACACGCGGGCGAATCCGAAACCTCAACCATAATGGAAGTTTATGAGGACAATCTAATCATTGTCGGTTAGTTTGGTACGGAACTTGCAATAGTATAATCAAAGCACCAAGAGATATGAACACGGAAAACACACCCAAAATTACCGGTTGGTTAGCCAGGCACAAAAACGGAGAACTATGCCTTTTTAGCAATAAACCGGAATATAAACTTGCCATTGGCTGGGTTGATGAACACCAACACTGGAGAGTTATTGACCATCGGTTGTTTCCGGAAATCACTTATAAGAGCAGTCCCGTCAAGGTTGAACTTTTGATTAAAAAAGTTTAGTATTTGGCTTGATACGGAACTTGCAATAGTATAATCAAAGCGCCAAGAGATATGAACAGATGCAACGATTGGGAGAATATCCTTAACCTTGCCAACGAGGAACTTGGAAAGCACGGCGTTTCCATCCGCATCACTGAACCGGAAGAGGACGGATATTATAGTTGCGAGATTTGGAAAAACGGCGAGCTGGTTGAACTCTATGCCGAAAACTACTACGAGGACGAACTTTCCGGCCTTGTTACCGATGTTTGGCACTATGCAATCACTCAATATGTAATCAAGGCACGATAGTTGCATATAGTATAGTGTAATCAAAAAAGAAAGATATGAAAGCAGGTTTTGTTAGAGAGGTTTACCTCCGTTCCACCCCGTCCGTTGACCTTGAACTCGTTACCGAGAAGGTTGACTGCACCAAGCACACTATCCCTATGAGTGTGTATGACCAACTCCTTGACGAGTTCTGCGAAACCAAAGAGGAGAGAATGTCGGCAAATATGTTTATGCTGATGTCCGGTCCGCAACTCGTTCAGGATTAGGCACTTACAATGGGGTCGCTCTCCCGTGTCCGAGCGGCCCTTGCGTTAAACCAGGCCCATGCACTCTTTTAATATACCCCTTAAAGTTTGGCACGAGAATTGCAATATACTAATACGAAGTTTAATCCCTAAAAATTGTGAGATGAAATTCAACATCCAACTCCCATTCTTCCCCGGCTTTTATGAGAGCGACCTTGAGAATTGCGACACCGCCTATTGGGCACTCAAGGAAGAACTTGAATACTACCAGAAAGAGTATGCCTACGATGACCCGGATGAACAGGCTATCTATGCCCAACTGACTGAGGATGACATTGACTTCAATTATGCGGACTACGAAAAAGATGTTCGTGATGCGTGGGTTGAGTCTTTCCGTAGTCGCCTCCCGGAGTTCGTGCTTTCCCTTGAAAATGTGGAAATGACCTCCCCTCGTTACTACAACTTTGAAACTGACCGCCTTTGGGGCGATGTGGAACTCCGCGCCGATTGGATGGATGTAGTCCGGGAGTTTATGGTGGAAAATGCCGATTGGCTCCGTGACCGCATCAAAAAGGATTGGACTTCTTATGACGGCTTCTGCTCCTTTATGGAGAACGATATCGATGCCTGGCCGGAGAAACTGTTTGACGACAAGGATGAACGGTATATTTCCACCATCATCGGGTATATGATGTACCGGGAGAATAAGGAAATCCGCAATGACCTCGTTATGGATGCCCTCGAGGATGTCTATGCCGGTTCTTATGTGTTCATCACGGACGAGGGCGAGGAAAAGCTCCAGGAATTGCGTGCCCAGCGGGAGGTGGACATCCGGGAAGGCCGCATCATTCTCCACGACCCGGCACAAATGGAACTGCCCTTTACCGATTAATCCCGGGGGTGGGGTATATTAAAAAAACTCCACCCCTTTGCTTAACGCGACTTACGACTTTGGCACGCTTCTTGCAATATAGTAGGTGTAATCAAAAAAATGGCATTATGAAGCAGTTCAGTGAGTTCAAAAAGGGTGATATGTTCTTCTTTAATCCGCTTGACAAGGATTGGATGAAGCCGGAGGTCTATGTTATGATGGACGAAGGCGTTGTGCAAGGGGTTGAGGCAAAGACCTTCATCAAAAACTCCGCACTCGTAAAGCACCTCATCAGCAACTATCAGCCGTACATCAGCGACACGTGGGCGATTACCGATGCCTACTACAAGAATATGAGCGAGGCCGGACATTTCATCCCGATTGAGGATTTGCGTGAGGCCGAGGACATCTGTGAAAAGTTCAACCTTAAAATGGAGGAAGTATTATGAAAGAAATGTATCTTAACGGGAAAGACGTAAACATTGATGCTGATTTCTTTGTAGGTCTTGGGGCTGACCGGGGCACTATGGTTGTTTCACCGGAGAGAATTAAGGAACTGCACTACATCAAGTTTACGTTGGATGGTTGTGGTTACACCGCGCATTGGTCCAATTTCAACAACCGCCTCAACATCAAGTGCAACGACCTGGAATTCAAGGACGGGGAAATCGCCGACCAGCGTCTTTACGAGCTCAGCAAGAAAATCACTAAGGATATGTTCGGTGACCTCTTTGTGAGGAAAATCGTTGCCTGGCCGGAAGGTGATATGCCGGAACTTATGATGTTGTTCTACGAAAAATAAACTTTGGCACGATATTGGCATTAGTAAGAGTATAACCATAAAAAATAGAAAGTTATGATGAATTTTGAGCAGGTGGATAGCAAGATTTCAAAGAACGGCTATCGCAGACACGCAGGAACTCGTACCGAATTTGACGAGGAAACCGGAACGACTATGAAGGTCTATGACTACGAGCACAAGCGGAAACTTGATATGTTCTCGGTCTATGTCAATGAATACGGCTCCGTGGACTCCATTGAATTCACGAGAGTCAATTTCAACCGAGAGACCGGAAAGTACTCCCAAGCCGTTACGACCATCAAGAATTTGAACGAGTTGAACAAGAGTTTGGCATAGAGTTTGCAATATAGATAGTATAACCAAAAGAGACAAGAGATATGAGCCATTTCATCGGATTGGTCTTTTTGAGACCGGATGCAGACCTTGAAGAAACCCTCGCGCCTTTCAACGAGCAGGACGAGGAGTATATGGAGTTCGTGGACAAGACCGATGAGGTCAAAGCCGACTACGAGAAACTGCCGGAGAGTTGCCCCTCGGAGGGTAAGTACACCAAAGAGCAGGATGAGACCGACCTTATCAACCAGATTTGGGATGAGGCTCCGGATACGCTCACTCCGGAACAAGAGAAGGCTTTTTGGAAGCCGTACAACAAGAGGGACTACCCCACTCCGGCTGACATAGCAAAGGACAAGAAGTACGAAATCGTGCCGGACGAGGCCAAGAGAGACGGACTTCGCTTTGTCCGCAAGTGGGAGGCCGATTGGAGTTACGAGCCGAGCAAGGAAAAGTACCCTACCCTTGACAAGTTCGCAAGGGAATACTGCGGCTATCGCAAGGTCAATGGTCGCTACGGCTATATGAGCAACCCCAACGCAAAGTACGATTGGTACAGCGAGGGCGGTCGGTGGAGTGGCTACCTTACCAACAAGGAGGGAAAGACCACCAACTGCGAATTGCTGACCGAGGTGGATTGGGACAAGACCGACACTCCGTTCTGCTTTGTCAGTGCCGAGGGCGAGTGGATTGAGAGAGGTCAGATGGGCTGGTGGGCTATGGTGTCCAATGAAAAGCCGGGAGAGGATTGGGATGCCGAGTTCAAGGCTTATGTTCAGTCCTTGCTTGCTGACGAGGAGGCGAAAGACATTGAGGTCTACGCGATTGACTACCATATCTAATCGCCTATAACTGAACGAATTGGGTGTGCCGACTTAAAGTATCGGTACACCTTTCGTTAAGCTCAGCCCTGGAGAGGTTTTAATATACCCCCGAAGTTTGGCACACCTTTTGCATATACTACTAGTAACCAAGAATATCGCATTATGGAAAGAATTGAAAAGGACTACGGCTATATGCTGAAAGACAAAACCGGCGTGACCTATTATCACGGAGGTAGTACCGATAATGGCGTAGTGTACAAGGACTATGAGGCTTTCAAGTCCGGCGAAGGCATCTGCTATATCGGGGAGTTCGGCCTCGAAGAGTTGGAGGACAAACTTGAACAACTTGAAACGCGCCGTCAGTTCTTGTCCGGCGAGGAGTATCTTCAGGAAAGAGCGATAATCCTTGCAAATTGCGGAGAAACGCGTCAGAGCATCATTGAGCAGGTTCGACAGGCCTTCGGGAACGATTATATGATGTCCGACAAGCAGGTGGAGTATTTCGCTGAAGATGTTTTCCAGCTGGCTGACTGGGCATGTATTGCAACCTATCTCGCCGAAAACTTTAACCTTGACGACCTTATCGAGTTTGACCACGACTACAACCCGGAAGGACGGCATCTTTTCACCTACTTCCAGTATGAGGCGGTTATGAACGACATGACACCCAAGGAATATGCCGACAGAGACCTTTCCTACGAGGAACTCATTCAGTTTGGAGAGGAGTTTGAAAATGCTTTCATCCAGGACAAGGACTGCCCGGACGATTGGAGTGACAAAGGTCTTGGGGACAACGCACTTCTCACTTATATAGAGGAGAGACGAACCGGTGTGATTTCCGGTCCGGACGAATTTAACTGCCCGCCCCAGTTCATCAGAAAATAAGGGTATTGGTACGCACTTGAGTACCTTATGGCACGATTATTGATATAGTATAGCAGTAACCAATAAATTATCAGATATGGAAAAGATTGACTACAAGCACGGAAAGTTTACCATCCTCAAAAGCGAGGTAGATACTGACGATTTTTCCCGTGAGGACTACATCGACTTCTGCGAGGAAAATGGCATTGAGGACGGAGTTGGTGACTATTTTGAGGAGGGGTTCTTCAATTGGTGTGCGGAGGAAACGAAGGCCAACTACGAAGCGGATATGGACAATATCGAGTCCTGTTCAGAATACAATGTGCCTGTGGTAGTTACGGGTACACTGGGACTGTGGTGGGGACGGCCGGAGATTAAGCCGGAGCGATTCGAGTCTGTGGCTGACGCTATCCATGACTGTATTGAGCGGTCAGACAGTCACGATGTCTTCGCAGAGTACAACAATGGCGTGATTACTGTGGACTGCTATCATCACGACGGGTGCAACTCCTTCACTATCAAGGCATTGTCCAAGAAAGGCATCGCCAAGCAGTACGCTGAATACAAGGAGCATGACTTCAAGCGCCTGCCTTATCTTTACGCTATCGGCATCTAACTCATTATCAGATATGGAAAAGATTAAAATTGATGTTCAGAACGGGCTCGCCTGTGACAAGAACAGATACTGTGCAACTGCCTGTCGTGGGCGTTTCACTGTGGTCAACTTTGACTTCTGGGGTGACTGGTTTTTCAATACCAATGAGATACTGGGCTTCCACGGGGGCTTCGCCACAGGTGTTTCCGTCGCTGGACCGGAATTCCCTCTGGATGTGTTCAAGACCATCTGTCAGGCCTCGTGTCTGCTTCACCTCCAGCTTTCAGAGTTCCCGGAGATTGAACTGACGGCGAGGGCGAAGAAACTGCTCCACATCCAGTAATAAGCCCTCTTTCGAGTACCTTTTTTATAAACCATTTAATATCAATTAATTATGTACACTATTATTTTACTTTCCATTCTTACCATTGTTGGATTCGTCGGCGGCTGGCTCATTGACAAATACACTTACGCCGACGGTTTGGTTTGTGCTTTTGTTGCCACCGGCGTTATTTCTGTCAGCGGACTCATCGCAGCCCTGTGCCTACTCATCAATATTGACAAGCGATTCGATGCCACCATCTACACCTATGAAACCACCGTACAGATGAATGACAGCTACGCCGGTCAGGACTACGGCAATATGGGCTCACTGGTTGAACAGGTCGTGAAAATCAACAACACCATCGCCTCGCATAAAGCCCATTACACCAGTAACTGGGTAGGCCTGTGGTATTCAGAGAAAATCGCCAGTCTGGAGCCCATCACCTTTGACAAGAAAGTGCAGGATGTCCCGGCGTTGGAGTAGTTTGGCACGCTTCTTGCATATACTATCCTGTAACCAATAAAGTATCAGATTATGAGAAAATCACGCACCTTTGCACGCAAGTGTTCCGACCTCCTGTTTGACCTTGTGTCCTCCACCAAGGAGATATGGTATGCCATCACGGAACTCACCCACAACCCGGTCATCAACATTGCCGACTATTCCAACAGGGGCATCACCGTACCAGTCAAGGCCTATTCCTACAACTCTCGTGGTGATATGGAGTGGGGCGCGGTGTCCAGTCTGACTCGTGATGATAAGGAAGGGATACTGGTTACCGTTATAGGCAAAGACGGTCATCGTACGGACAGTATCTACAAGTTCTCCGCCAATGAGATGGTACACATCTACTTCCAGTTGGAGAAAATATACCAGTACGAGAAAACTATGGCACGATAGTTGCATATAGTATATCATAACCAATAAAGACAGACATTATGTGTAGAGTAGACAACATCAGAGAAAAGTACAACGGTCAGACCAAGTTGTATGACTTCTACCGGGAGTGTTATCCCACCGATACGGAAATGATTGCGCAAATCAACCGTAATGCCACTTTCCAGGACGCCTTTGAGTGTCTCCAGGTCGGGTTCAACTTCTATGCCTTCCTAGGTGTGGTTGATAGCATCGTGAGGGAAAGGGTGTTTGATGCACTCGCTACGCTGATGGGCTGTTCCTACGACCACGTTTATTATCAGTGGCTTGACCATAGCCAGGAACCGTTTGGTTTGGAACTGGTTACGGATATGACCGGGCTGCGTTTTCAAAAATGAAAACCAGGAGGCATAGCATATGAAACCGAAGCCCTGCGCCATCATCATCAACAACTGGATTGGGTACTGCTTTGAAACCCAATATTTTCCGTCCATCAACCAGGCATACAAATACGGTAAGAACTTCCTAGGTGGAGTCTGGTTCCGCATCTTTGACCTCAACGGGAAAATAATCAAGTGCGGGTACTGCAAGCCCGATTAGTTTGGCACGGTCTTTGCTATATAGTAGGCATAACCAGTAAAGACTATATGAATATGAAAAAGGACATCAAGGACATTATTTCCTCTCTCGGACTTCTCTCTGATGAAATGACCATTTGGGCTTGCCGTGATGGTGTGGCGCAAGGTATGGGGTTCGTCATTTATAACCATTGTGGGATTGAAACCTTGCGTGAGGCGTTCAAGGGTGTTGCCAAAGTGTATGCCTTGCGTGAATCTGATGAACTTGACGGTGACCCTGCATCCATTGAGAATCAGGAAGTTATGGTCAATTTCTTTGGCTATTTCGTTACTGATTCCGACCTTGATTGGATTTTTGCAAGCAAGAGCCATCGGCAGGTCTGGACTTGGGATTATGACCCATGGGAGGAATAGTTTGGCATAGTTCTTGCAATATACTGCAGTATGAGATACGAAATCGGAGAATACGGCCTTACGCGTGGAAAGGATGTTTGCTGGGCATCACCCGACAAGCCCATCCATTACTTGTGGTATGTGGAGGAATCCGTTGAGGGTGACTTCGATACCTATGAGGATGCAGTGGAGCGTATCAAGGAGAAGATGCGCTCTGACAAGGAGACCGGAAGGCAGGATGAACTGTTGAAAGATGACCACCTTATCATCTACTTCACTGCCGGTTGGGAAGACCATTCCTGCACGCTTAAGATGCACATCGCCGGTACCTATGACAAGGAGACGCTGGACATTGTACGCGCCTATGATGACCGGATTATCGTGGAAGAAGTATAACCAATTAATTATCAAGTATATGAGAATGAATCGCTATGTCATGAGCTGGTCCCAGGCCGACTCTATGTGGATGGTTGTCTACGCCGCTACGCTGGAAGATGCCGAGGAAATGTTTGAGGACGGCATCTATGAGCTTGAATACGAGGAATAGGGACGCTTTCGAGTACTTTTTTTATGAATAAGGATTTAGACGTATGGTTCCTTTCTTTGGAACTTAAGCAGTTGGCCCGAATGTTCACCTGGCCCGCAGATATGGATGCGAACGAATTCATAGACAGTTGCGACGAGTGCTGGTATGATATGTCGTCCGAAGACCGGGAAGATTTCTACAACCGGTACCGATAGTCTGGCACGATAGTTGCATATAGTAAGGAAAAAACTGTATATGGAAAAGATTTGGATTATCACCATTGACGAGGTGTGCGATTACGAGAACTTCCTCAACGCACCAAGAGCCTACCGAAACGAGAAGGATGCACGGGAAGCTCTCCAATCATTCAAGAAGGGGTTGCAGGAGGACTACGCCGAGGACATTGAGGACGGTTACGTAACCTACGAGGAGCACGACAATTCCGCAGAGGTGTATGGGGATGACTATTCTCGCGAGCACTACACGGTGATGCTGCATTGCGTGGATTTGTAGTAGTTTGGCACGGTTTTTGTAATATATAGCATAGAACAGAAAAATTAAGTTTATTGTTAAATCATTGAAAATCAATTAGTTATATGGGTTTAGACATTTACTTCCGTAAGACCACCGTCAAGTTTCACGGTGATGAATCCAACTCCGAGGACTTCAGCAAGTTCACCGAAGAGGTGGATGAGCAGGCGAGAAAGACCGCAGGCGAGCAGTTTGAGGAACTTCTGGCTCCTCTTCGTGAGGCGTGGGAGAAGGCCAAGACCAACGACTACTGGCGCGAGCACTACAACGAGCGATACTTCACCTTTGTGGAGAAGGCTCGCCCCATCATCTGCCGCAACGGCTACGACTGGATGATTCACCCGTTCACGAAGGGCGTGCTTGACCTGCCGGAGCTGGAGGAACTGGTCAAGAAGCAGGTCGACGGCTACTACAAGCCTTACGATGCCTACTTCCGCAAGGTGAATTTCCTCTTCAAGTACTACGAGGACAGAGGCAAGATGCACGACCAGTGGTACGCCTTCACTGATGCGGACGACATTGACGACATCATTGACAAGTGCGAGCAGGTGTTGAAAGACCACAGTCTGGCAGATTCACTGCTTCCCACGCAGAGTGGCTTCTTCTTCGGCGGCACGGGCTACGATGACTGGTACTTCTCCGATGTGCAGGATTGCCTCAACCAGATGCGCGAGTACCGCAAACTGCTCACGGACGGAGTTACCGGCTATGTCATCTTCTCTTGGTAGTCAGGAGAGACCCAACGAAAATCTACGGCTTTTTTCAAAATTAGCCGTAGTTTTTTATGTTTGGCACAGTTCTTGCAATATAGTAAGTATAACCAGTAAAAACAACGAGTATGAAGATTATGAACATCAAGCCGGACAACATCCGCGACAAGGAGGCAATGAACCTTATGAAGATGGTCGACGTCGCCTTGAACAACTACAACCTTGAAACCTGCCTCAACACAAAGGAACTGCCTCTGGGTGAGGAACTTACGCTTGACACGGCGAATGATGAGCGTAATCTCAAGGTCTACGCCGTCACCAAGTTCTCCGTCGTCGACATCTCCGGCGAGCACATCAAGTTCCTCAAACTGGACCGCGACGACATCTACACCTTACAGGATTACATCCACGATATGTACGAGGTGGAATACTAAGTTTGGCACGGTCTTTGCAATATACTATACTGAAACCAATAAAAACAAGCATTATGAATAGAGTGAGTTTCCCTATGACGATTGACGAACTTATCGCTGAGGCTCTCAAGGCCAAGAAAAAGTTCGGTGGCAACAAGTACATCCTTATCTCCAACGACGAGGAGGGTAACGGTTACCACGAGTGCTATTTCTCTTTCGGCGATGCGAAGGACCTTGCCGGTTGCTATTGCCAAGTTCCATATGACCTTGAGCTTGAAAATTGTGTCACGCTCGGGTAGTTTGGCACAGTATTTGAATAGTATAGTATATAACCAGTAAAAACAAAGAGATATATGAAGAATATTAAAATCCCCCAGTCGACTGGAAACAGCGTCGCCCGTTTTGCTTACCTTGAGCTTATTGACGACTCCATTAAGTCACTGTCAGTTAACTGTTTGGAAATGGACGGCTATTCTGCTGACGGCGATAGGGTACGCTTTATATATGGTGGGAAAAAATGCTTACTGTATGGTATCCGGAACATCAACACAGAAACCGGGGACTTTAATATTAAAGTTATTGCAACTAACAACGGTGTGCGAGATATATGGGAACTTCAAGTCAATGTCAAGGATTTCCGGTTCAAAACATTGGACAGAATCGCCTACGAGGTCTATGACTACTGCAAGGGTGAAAACGATGACGACTATGAGGACGCCATTAAGGATTATATCTCTGCAAGAATGGATAACTATCGCGAATTTATGTCGTAGTTTGGCACGATATTTGAATAGTATAGTGTATAACCAGTAAAAACAAAGAAATATGCTTAGCGACAAGAGATTTACCTACTATCAGCCTCAGGCCTATTATGATGACGGCACGAACATCAACTACGGTGCGATTCCGGAAGAACTGTCTTCATTTGAGGCGTTCCCCACGAGAGAGGAGTGCGAGGCGTGGCTCAGAATTCACAATTACAACCCGGGTGATTTCTGCATCTCCGAGTACCACGATGACGACATCGAGGATGTGACGCTCATTGACCGTAACGACGACGTTATTCCCCGTATTGAGGAGCTTGAGGAGGACGGACTCGTGAACTTAATCGGTGACGAGGTCCTTTTCAACGCCGGGAGTATGGACAACCTCAAGACCATGAGGCAGGACGACGAAACCCAGCAGGAGTACGAGGACAGGATTTACGAGGAAGCGCTGGACTACGTAAACGACGCCATTGTCAGCATCGAGGAAAGTGGAGAGTACAATTTCCAGTCCTATTGTGGCACTCCGGATGTTGAGTGGTACGATGAGGCTCGCGACTGGGCTGTCAAGGATGTATTGGCTTGGATGACAGAATAATATGAAAAGGAAGGAATATATTACCGAGCACCTGGCAATGGGGCTCCTGAATACTGAGAAGCCCCTGGTATTCGGGGTTCTGAACACAGCCAATTACGACGTCATGGGCTTCGTCTTCGTCGCCGGTGATACGCCTGACTGCCTGGAGGATGTTGGCTGTTGGGAGGAAGACATTGAGAAGGCTGACCTGATGGAAGTCGGCGGCACCATGTACGCTGAATGGCCGGACGACAGGGCTATCATCATCGTCAAGATGAAAGACGACCGGTTCAAGCCTCAGGAATAGGGACTCATTCGAGTACCTTTTCTCAACTTTTTCACTCTGAGCACTATTTATTTTCACCGACTATTCATTTATATTATATAGAGGAGATTATAGTTATGCTAAGAGTGATTGTTAACGACGGCGACAAGATAGACAGGGCACTGAAGCAATTCAAGCGCAAGTGCAATAATACGAAGCTTGTACAAGAGCTCCGTAGCAGGCAGGAGTATGAAAAGCCCTCGGTAACCGCCAGGAAGCGTCGTCTGAAAGCGGAGTACATCCAGAGACTCCGGAATGAAGAAGACTAACATTAGTTTTTATTGGTTATGGAAATGGGGCTGTCGCGATGACATCCCCGTTTTTTTTTTACATCCTGGTACCGGTTTGGCACGGTATTTGCTATTATAGGGATGTAACCAATAAAGATAGATATGAAGTACGAAGTTGAAATCACGCGCATCAGTTACGCGACCCTGACTTTCGGTGTTGAGGCAAACAGTCAGGAGGAAGCAGAAGACCTCGCTATGGATATGGCCTACAACACCGGCTTTGACGAGGACACTGCCGAGTATGAGATTGACAGTTGCAACGAGTCTGAACTCACCGATGAAGAATGGGAGGACGAGTATGGAGCGTAACAGAATAACCATCGTCGCACCCGGAGGCAAACTGCACCTCGTACTGGGGAAGACCGAAGAAGAATACCTCAAAGAGAATGGTGAGGGTGCAATCTTCGGAACTTACTACGGGGCTTCCTATGACCTGTGGGACTTCCCGATTGAGGAACTGCTTGACGGCACGGTTGAGATTAACGAAGACATCTGGTACTGGCTTATTGATGGCCGGTGCTATGAAACGACAGAAGAAGTGGAGGAATAGCTATGGACAAGTACAACTACACTATCATTGAGTCCTGGTGGCGGCACAACGGAATCTGGGACAGACAGGACGCGAGCGGGATTCTGATTGAGGACTACGACGGCGAAACGGAGCTGTATCTGGAAAGTACCGATGATTGGTGGGAAAACCTGACCAAGGCACAGAAACTGGCAATCTACAACGAATTCTTTGAAGAAGCGTAATATGGACAGAGAGAAACTTGAATTCCGGTATTTCTTCAACGCCGGTCTTGACAGAATCACCTGCGAGTGTGATGTTGAGGGCTCGGATGTCTTCTACGAGGGACACTATGTCGGCAGCGTGAAGTGGGTGCTGCCCGATGAGTTGGCAGAGTTTGACGACGACGAACTGGAAGAACAATTCGCTTGGAACGGTATCCTGTTATGATTGAGGCAACGACAAAGAACGGAAAGACAGTCTGGCTCGCGTTTGTCCCGGACTGTGAATACAACACCGGCGGATGGTACGTGGAAGTCTATCTGGACGAATTCGGCGACAGATACGATGACTTCTGTATACATCCTGACGACTGCGACTGCTCTGATGACGACGCTATCATCCAGTACGCCCGGGACTACATCGCCGACATTGAGTACAGAATCTGACGACTTTGGCACGATTCTTGTATATATAAGGATGTAACCAATAAAGGAATCAGATATGACTTGGAAGACCATCAAGAAGACCGTCAAGATTTACGCTGTGGATTGGTATTACAACGGTTACCGCTACAGGACCACGACCGGATGTACGTGGGAGGATGTACAGGACCTCAGACGGCAGGCAAAGGCAATCGGTGAAACAGTCAAGTGGGAGGTCATCGGGACGAAGACGTACGAGTACTAGCTCTTGCTTTTAAAAGAAAAAGGATGTATATTTAATAAAGGATAGTCTATATCAGGACCGGTAGCGCGGAATCCGTTCAGGTGGAATTCCTGTTTATCCTTTATATCCCGGGGAGGCGCTGAGGATGTCCGGGATTACCAAGGCTCAGACTACTTGCCGGTGGGATGTGTAAATAAACCGGCAATTCGGCCCCTTAGCTCAGTTGGTTAGAGCAGCTGACTCACACGGATTAGTCCACCGAAACGGACTTGGGCATTACGGGAGAAAATGAATCGTGCTCATTTAGGCATCCATTGTATTCGGAGTCTAGAACACATCGATTTGCGTTCGAAGCACAGTTTGCCCACATAATCAGTTGGTCGCAGGTTCAAGTCCTGCAGGGGCCACAAAATACTCCTCTAGCTTAACGGTTAAAGCCGCACCCTTATAAGGTGAAGACCCTAACAAGGCAACAACAGTACTGGTTCAAGTCCAGTGGGGAGTACAGAGACAATATTTAAAAAACATCATATGAAAAGATTCTTTAATGTATATACAGGTGCAATGCTGGCTGTTATCGTCATAGCTATGATAGCTGCAGTTCTTAGCTCCACTATCAATTGGCTGGCCGTCATCTGGATGGTCATCGCAGCAATGTGGGTCGTCTATGCACGCTCAAACCAGTTGACGGCTGAGGATTGGGCACGCTCAAACCAGTTGACGGCTGAGGGTTGGAAGCAGCTGTACCATACCCAGTCCAAGGCATTCAATACTCTGAGACAGAGATGGGCCAGCACTAATGACGAACTGGTGGAACTCAGAGGAAAGTATCAGACTCTTGACGACGATTACCTGAAGCTAGCTAAGCAGAACGAGGAGACATCCATGGAAAACGTTCAACTTCACGAACGCGTGGACGACCTCAGGAAGCAGAACAGCGATTATGCCGAGAAATATCAGACGACGGCGCAGGACCTGGATGACATGACCCAGAAAGTCGAGGAGCTCACTCAGGCTCTGGAAGCGAAGAAGTCCGTCAGGAAAACCAGCAAGAAGGCCTATACGGAACAGGACCAGGCCAGAATCAGGGAGGAGATGAAGGCCGGTGGGATGATTAAAGACGAAGATTAATATATTTATTGGTTATACGATTGAAGTGTGGTGTAACGGTAGCACTACAGATTTATACAGGGTGGTTCCTGAGAAAGACTATGGTTAAGTGCCAAGGTGATACTTCACTTAATCACTGGTTCTGTCAGTCTGGGTTCGAATCCCGGCACTTCAACAAAAAAATTTTTAAAAAGTTGTTTTCTAAGAAAAAAGGATGTATATTTAATATAGGAACAATGGTATTATAGGCCAGCACTGCCACGGCGACGACCCGACAGCTGCACGGTAATAGGGACTCTTTCGAGTACCTTTTTTCCAGCAGCCCCCCCACACCTAACCTTTTTATCGGGACGTCGTCACACTTCGGGCTCTGAGCGTCGTGAGATGCATACGAGAACATAATGTTTTTATTGGTTACATCGGCAGGGGTGGCCACTTTGAGTTCATTGATATGGAGCGTAAAACGCCTGGGGCCACAGCATGAGTGCGGCCCGCTTATGAAACGCTCACAAGGATGCGTACAGCAAGTACTAAGTAATTAACATTATTAAGTACTGACGACCCGAGACCCTTGAAGTGAATAAAAGTAGCCGGGGGTCAAAAAATGTCGGAGTGGGAACCGGCCGTCTAGACCAGTGGACGCTAAACCCTGGCATCTCGTATCCTGTATATAATGAACCTTTAAGGGACAGCCCAAGAACACCTCCTGGCTGTCCCTTTTTTGTTTTTATCTGATTTTTTCTGTATATTTATAGTGTATAGAACATTAAACAGATGAGAACATATGGACCAAAAAAGATAATCGTCAATGAACAGGCAAAAAACGTGATGCCGCTGTCAGAGTCGTCCCTGAACCAGATGATGGAACATGGTAAGACCGGCATGATTATAATCTCTTCACAGGTTTCCAATATTGAGCGTGAAGACCCGAACCTGGACCTGACGGCGAAGTTTGAAAAATCCCTGGAACAGAAGGGAGGCGTACAGGGAATCGACTCTGATGCAATGTACGATGAGATGCAGGACTGGCTCAGGAGAAGGAACAAGGCTGCAGACAAACAGCTCAGGCGTGATATCCAGGAAGCGGGTTATTCATATACTCCAGTTTACGGTGGATACAGGATGCAGGAGACCGGCGAAGAGTCCCACGAGCCAAGCTACGTCGTCTATTGTTATGACAGGAATGGGCAACAGCTTGATTTCCAGGACCTTTTACAGTTTGGTTTGAAGATGTGCTTGAAGTACAGTCAGGAATCTGTATATGTCCAGGCACCAGGCAAGCCCCCAGTATACCTGGATTATAAAGGAAATCAAGTGAATTCAACGTCGTCAGATAACTTCAAGTTCAACAGGGGCCAGGAAGAGTATTTCACGACGACATCCAGGGACAAATCAAGTCCACAGCGATTCACGGCGGACATCGTATTTGAGAACATGTACATCCCAATCAGGCCAGGCGACTACAATGAAAATATGAGACGACGCAAATCTGGCGAATTCATCCTCTAAATATTGGCACATCCCGGGTAAAATTGCCGAAATTCAGGCATCTACCCGGGTATTTTTGTCGAAATTGGCACGCTTTTTGCAATATAATCAGGTGAAATACCTCTATGTTGCCAAGGCGGGAAATCCTGGTACTCAGCGGACTCTATGCCCGACGAAAAAAGGCGCCCCTGCCCGGAACTTTAAAAGTATGACATTTTTGTCACTTTTCGTCGTTTATTGACAAAATTGATATACTTTTTCCTGTCATCTGATGAGTTTGGCACGGGATTTGCAATATAGGATGTGAAAGGTTAAATAAAGGTGTGTGTGGGGACCAGACCTATATCTGGGCTCTACATATTTGTGTATTATGTTGAACAGTAAAATACCTTATTAATGTGTTTAATTAAGACCCATAATGAACCCAAGATAGCTCAGAACGATATCGAGGTATGGAAAGTACTTACGCCTAAGGGACTGTCGCCATATCAGGGTTACCAGTATCACCCGGGAATGAATAAGCCTGCATGTGCTAAGACAATACCTGTACCGGTCGAGCAGCCACAGATTGACGGCGGATATCTGCACGCGTTCAGGAGCAAGGAAAAGGCTGAGGGATATACAAAGGTCCAGTCGTATCAGAAAATAGTTAACCTGTATGGAGGGCGTCCTGTTGTACAATGTATATATGAAGAGTACGTGGTCCAGAGAATGATAATCCCTAAGGGCTCAGTGTATTACGAAGGTGCTGATGATGACATATGTGCCGAACGACTCTATTGGCCTGAGGAAGGAACCGCCCACCCCAACCCTGTAAAGATTAAGGAAGTATGAAAAGGAAAAAGAATACAGACATAGATAAAGATACCTTAACCAAGTATTATAAAGCTACATATGTCCAAGATAAAGACCGGCTGATGAGTGAAGTGTTTGCCGAATCATCCATGGACAGGGCTCAGGAATATGCATCAGGGGACAACGCGCGGGGAAGACAATTGGTGAGTCTGACAGAATATCCGGACCTGTATGCGGCCCTTACATCCGAACCAGAAGTTTAAAACAAGAAATAGAAGACATATGACTAGAGAAGAAAAGACACGAAACACTGACAGGAATACCGGGAAACTGTTTCTCTCCGTCGTATTTGCACTTGGTGCCGTCGGTGTTTTATTCTGCCTCGTGTGGTTTGCCTTGCTTTGCATGAAAGGCATCCCACTATGGTGCCTCATATTCGATGTTGCCATCATCATCTTCTGTATCTGGGCTGTAGTAAAAGGCGTGATACCGATGGCAAAGGAAGCGTTTGACTTTCTTGAAAAGTTGGACGACGATAAAGACCGGTGAAGCCCAGGACATCTAAGAAGCGCTCTTCATATGAGCCAGTGAATGGTACAAATAAAACAGGAGGTTGAACATGTGTTTATATATTAGAGGCATCAAGAAGCAGGTTGCAACAGAACCGGTAAAGGTATACAAACTGCTAGACATCCACGACATGCCACCGTATTACCCGTCGGAAGCATATCATATAGGAATCAACAAGCCCGAGACCCAGGCCTATACAGTGACAGCGGGTGATTACTGGATTGGAGCCGGTTACCTGCACGCGTATACAGATAAGGAGCACGCAATGGCTGCAGCAAAGAATATCTGGTGGAACGAAGCGTACGAGTCAGATGCCGTCCAATACAAGATAGTTGAGATGTACATCCCTGAGGGTACCGCATACTATTGGGAACAGGATATCGGGAAGACAGCGGCGGAAGCGTTGGAATGGAGGCCTGATTCACCGGTAGAGATAGGTGAAATGGAGTATATCAATGAAGACCTGCCTTTTTAAATAAGAAGATAACCGACTATTTATAAACAGACAAATCAATAAGTTATGGGAACATTCTATATAACATGCGCAATCTTGATGGCCTTCCTCACCGGTCTTGGCGCTGGCTTCCTGGTTGTGCTGGGGATACAAAAGGAATTGAAGAAGGATTTCACCACCGCCCTCCTGGTATTGTTCTGCCTATTCGGGGGATTCTGGTCTGGCAAGCTTGCGGCTGATGGAATCCAGGAATACAGGAACCAGATAATCAGGGTACAAGTTGAAGCCAGACTGGACATGATGGAAAGGGATTCAGTCTACGTCCAGGACTCCCTTTACGTGAAACAGATGGAAGAGGTCCGCAAGGCCATACAATAGGGACTCTTTTGAGTACCTTTTTTCCGCCATTCCAATTCACCCAGCTATTTATAGGAGATTAAAACTTAATAGCGTGATGAATTCATTTATTACAAAGATGGCCATGTTGGTCCTGTTTCTCCTGGCGGTTACCTGTGCCTGGGCGGCTGTAACCATGGTATTCCAGGTCTCTCTTGTTAACATCCTCCTCGGTATCCTGGCGGCGTTCTTCCTCCTTAGAGCCTTTGAGCTGGCGGACAAGGTGAATAAGCTGGGCCCGTATGCTGAAGAGGATGAGGCCCCCGTCAAACCCAAACCAATGGGTCCCCACAGACCTGGACCAAGATTCGGTGAAGGCGCTCCCGACGACGACGCTTCGGACGATGAGGTATCCGGTGACGAGATTCCAGATGAAGAATAAAACTTAGCTACGCACACATCAGCCACCCCACAAGGATGGCTGATTCTTTTTTGGTACAATAATAGGGACTCTTTCGAGTACCTTTTTTCCCCTGGTAGAATAATCCACTACAAATTCCCGTTTTTGTAGAATGACTTTTAGATTTTCACATGGGAATTTTTTCCTGGTGTAGATTTTTCCACTACAAAATTCCAGTATGGCAGAATATTCATACTCCCCGCTCTCTTAAGCCCACTAAAGGTGCATAATATACGGGGCGGGAGCATATATTATTCAGTATCCCCTTAAGCCCACTAAAGAGAGGTCGGGACTGACATATTGGCAGAATATTTTTAAAAACGGGAGTGGTTACGGACTGAAAGAAAGGTGGGGCGAATTGCTTACAGTCTGTGGGGGCCTATACATATGTTAACAATAGTAAGGGGTGGTGGGCGAATTATAAATCGGCGAGAAATGGGGCCGGGAGATTATAATCTTTAAACAAGATGGGGCGGGGAGGTTAATATATGTAAGGAAAAGAGATTTTTTCGTTAGAAATTTTTTCGAAAATTCTCCAGAAAAAATTCGTAGGCATTTGTTCTTTCCCTTATTTTCCAGTTTCTCTTCAGCAAGGAAATTATTCAAAAATTTAAATTCTCTTAATCGTATGTTATTTCCCTTATTTTCCCCTATCCCAACAGTCAGAATATTCTTAAAAAATATCCTTTCTCTTAATCTATGTTCCTTTCTCTTAAACTATACTCTTTTCTATTAATCTGCCTATCCCAACTGTACGAACACCCATTGCAAGAATAAGAGAATTTTTCTTCTATAAAAATTTTTTTCTATTATTCCTGTCTATTCACATTGTATGCTTACTCCAGATGAGCCTATTCTTATTGTAATCATAACTTTTCCTTTCCTTTTGCATCCCCGTTCCTTATCTTGAAATAAAGACATCGTCATGGAAACATTCTGGTTTATCATAAGTGTAATCGTCATCATCATGCTCGTCATAGTCTGTCTCCCAAAAGAAGATAGTAAGTCATACGGAAACACGGACTCATATGGTTGGAAACCGCAGAGGGACAGGAACACGGTATATGGGCAGAAGCTGGCCGACCCGAGGTGGAAGCGGAAGCGGAGCCGGATTGTTGAGAGGGACCACTATACCTGTCAGTGGTGCGGGAGCCATGAGAACCTTCAGGTACATCACAAGTACTATATGAGGTATCCTGACGGGAAGATGGCGGACCCGTGGGATTATCCGGATGAAAAGCTAATTACCCTATGTGAGAACTGTCATAGGAGGTGGCACGAGAAGCACAAGGCCAATGTGTATTACAGGAAATTGGGGGTACATTATGAATAAAAAAATGGATACCACTCGTTTGTGATATCCATTATCATTTGCTTGTTCCTTATGGGTTAGTCACTATAGCATTTGTTTAGTATACAAAGTGCAGATAAACCTGTATGGTGGAAATTTTTTCTTGTGCGTAGCCGGTAGTGTTTTTCATTGCGTCCACCCAGCCTTGCCCGAAGTTAACCGTGACCGTTCCGGTGGCCGTCTTGAGGTCAATCCCTTCGTTATTCTCCCAGAATGTATCGTGGTTGTAGAAGACGGTGGAAGGGTTGTACTTTGAGCTGTCGTCCATCCATGGTTTGCCTTCATTATACGCAGGACCGAAAGCGGCATAACACGCCGATGCCCCTGTAAGGGTTGGCATGAGCGTCCCCTCCTCGTCGTTTCCGTTAAAATCAATCCAGTCAACAATATCCTGCAGTTGTATTGTCACGGTGTTGCCGGTCACAAAGTAAGGGCAGACACTGCAATGGTCGGTGTCTCCCATTGATGTTGCGAGCGTTACCATGTAGGTTGGTCTCTTATTATAATCCACATGCTCCTCGCCTTCCGTTCCAAGCTCGTCTGTAAATGATACCCAAGGCTCGTGATAGTCATTTCCATCGTATGCAGCATTGAAAGCTGACTCTGTATTAAACTTGTGTAAGTATTGTCCCATGTCTCTATCTTATTTTCTATATAAATAGTACATTGAATCACTTAAGAAAAATTGGAAAAATCAAATCCGTCCGTCTTCCCCTCCTTCACGCCTATTTTTGGGGGCGTTTTCAACCTCTAAATTCAAGGAAAATCGGGGTTCTGGCCAGACAGGATGCAGATTAAATGTAAGTATTTGATTTATAATATGTTAAGTGACGTTATGAGGTGTTTATTTTAGGTTAAGGGAGCTAAGTGCTTAATACACCGAAACTTCTGGTTTTAAAACCTTTTTCTTGGGTACACAAAATATGGTTGGAAATGGTTGATTTTGGTAGGTTTTGGAAAGCTTGTACGTTGTGGATGTATACAATTATCCCGGACTTTTCAATCCGGGATTTTTGCCTTATTTATACTACTCTTCGTACATGAGCAGATGCCATTCCGCCACATCCATAGCACCAATCTTTCTGCTCCAATATTCACAACTGAGTTGATGCTGGGACTTTTCTTTTGGTTCCCCGTACAATATTTCCTCACCCAACTCAATGTCTTTTTGTCTAAAGAATTTGAGTTTTTTGTAGCTATATATCTCAAACTCTCCCTTAATGAAAGTATCGTAGTCGCATTTTATGACTTTCTCGGCTCCGTCTACGATACCATTGAACATGAATGTATATTCCGTTATGTCAACTTTATCTGGTAAGTCTGCCTTGAGTCTTGCTACTTTTGGCAAAACGAAATCCCCGTTCCTGAACTTCTCGGCAATCTCCTTTGTCCATGATATGATTTCTCTCTTACCGAATCCGCAATCATTGGACCACCAGAATGTGAATAACTTGAAACCGGTCCAGAGCCGTCCGTCAAAGCCCATGCCCTTGAAGCTATATGCGCTATATATGGACGGATGAATCAACGGTCTTTTTCCTGCATATAGCAAACCGTGGTAGTATGTCCATGTAACGCCCTCTTCCATATAGAATTTACCGTATAGTTTCCACTCTGGTATGAATATCCTGTCTGGATTTGCTGAATTTAGTTTACGGCTGTATGGTACTGTTTCGAACATACTATAAATACAAAACCCCCGGAATTATCCGAGGGTTTTACCAATAAATGTCTGGATTAAGAACCACAGTTATCCGACCACGTTCCGCGTCCACGTACTTGGTAACCCCAGGGGAATGCGCCGATTTCTCCTGATAAACAATTTCCATCGTTTACATCAAAATAAAAACGTCCAGAGCTGCCACCGTATGTTCCATTGGTGACAGTGAACGTTTGGTTGTATGTATCTGGGTCATTTCTGTTGAAGTCCGAAACAAGATTGTCAACAAAATATAGTCTGATGGGCCACCTGATTTCCATATCAACCGTGTCATAGGAAACACTTTCAGGATTTTCAACATACCAATAATCCCATATGTTGTTGATGACTTCAAGTTCTTCTGCTGTGTATCCATCAATGTTGCTATTTTGAAATACCCTGAGCCAGAGTTCCTTCTTATTATAATCCACATGTTCCTGTCCTTCGGTTTCATCAGTATAGCTAACCCAAGGCTCGTGATAATCGCTTCCATTGTATGCGGCATTGAAAGCCGACTCCGTGTTAAATAAGTGTAAAAATTGTCCCATGTCTCTATCTTATTTTCTATATAAATAGTTCAACCAGCAAAGAAATTTATTCCTCGTACAAGAGCAGGTGATAATATGCCGGGTCTATACTTCCATGTTTCATAATCCACGAGCGTTCCCCCTCCTTGTAATATTCGCGTTTCATGTCCTTGTCAATCACCAGATTCTTTAATGATGGCGGCATTATGTGAAACTCCCTTAGCTTGTAATTCTCGTCAATCTTGTCTATCTGGTCAAGCTCTCTGAAAAGGCACTTCACGGCATAACCGTCCGAGGAAAACAGAAGATATACGGTATCAATGTCAAACGGTTTCCAATCACTTTCCCTGTATACTTTCTCAAACAGTTTAAGCTGCTTGACAATTAACGACGAATCATATACCCAGACGGAAAGGATGTTTTCAGAAGAATAATATCTGAAATCAAGCAAGTCGTCAGTTTTTAGGACATTGTGGGCCCACCCGTGTATTGCGGATTCGCTTTTGTACACCTTTTCCCCGTCAAACGAAAACGTGACAAAATGTCTTGAAGAGATATTGAAGACGTAACGCCAGCCTATCACATTTATTCGGTCCGGCGCTATGGCATCATGTTTTTGTAACTTTATTCTCTCCATCAGCCATAAATATCTGACGAAAAAAATCCCCGAAAAGACTTCGGGGATTAAATCTTATTTAACCGGCTTCTTGGCCAGGTTCTTCATCTTTGTTATAATCAATTCTTCCGGGTGTCGTAACTTTCGTCAATGATACCCACGGTTCCTTGTAATATTCTCCGTTATAGTCATTTGAAAAACTTTCTTCCGAAGTATATTTGTGGATGAATCTAGACATAATGTTTAATTTTTTAAATTATCCGGGTAATTCACCCCCTCTGAATTTCGCCGCCCTTAATCATCGCCATCGGTCGGACGGTGAAATATTGTACACCAGATGTTAATTTAAGCGACCGGGTTGTATAATCAGGTGACGGAATTTCTGTAGGATAACACCCGCTCGGAGCGAACTTTCCTGAGACAGCGTTCTCATTACCGTATGTGTCTATTACAAAAGTACTTCCGTTGCCTCCCGTTTTTTGTGTTGAAGTTAAAATTTCGTATTCGTTGGTGGAGTGACAGCCTCCTGCAACATTAACAAACATCGTACGCCCGCTCAATTCTTTCATAATATGTTCAATCGCCCAAAGCCTTGATGATACATAGCCCATTTCGCCGAGAGCTCCGACATACCAATCACCAGAAACGGTTCCTGACGTTTCAAAATTCAACACAGCATCAACAGCGGGTTCATCTGCAGGGTTTACCGCATTCGTATTCGCAAATCCATTCCAATCGGCAAATCCGTTAAGTTTTTGTACGCCCTGATATGTCCATGCGGAATCAACATAGTTTGAATTTAATGTTCCATCTTCAAGAAAAGGGGAAACGCAGAGCTGCCTGTCATTATCCTTGTAATAGCCCTCTTGTGCGGTTCCGCCTAAAGCCGGTTCACTAGTACTCCATCTTTCGTTTGATGCAAGAGGGTTTGTTATCGTATCGGAATAATTACATTCGTCGGAAGACAAATATGGTAGGATACCACCCACGGATGAAAGTTCACCCACATAATATATATAATTACTGCCACCTTCGGAAGGAATATCCCAGCATAAAGGACCATCGTAAGACGTTGGGGCACCAAACCAATTGAAACTATTATAGATAACTTCTGTTTCTCCATTAACACGGGCGTTATCAAATGCAATCATGCGAGCGTTTCCATCGGATGCGTGCGAGGTTGGAACAACGATAAGACCAACCTTTTCGCCCATGTCAGGAGTATAACCGGTCCAGTAAACCTTGTGGAGCGCTGAATCGCTACCAAGATATATCACGTCACCAAAATTATAACCTTCGTCTTCATGACCATTATAGAAAGCATATGTATCCTGTGTTTCGGCAGAATACCTTTCCCTTACATAGGCAAATCCTGGAAAAATATCTTCAACATACTTACCGGAACCACTTACAGCTTCTTGGGTTGCAAGGAAATCGTTGTATTTCCCAAATAATCTTATATTTCTCATATTTGTAGAGCTGTTTTGACCGTTTATTTATTGATAAATAGTTTGGTTTTTCCGTTTATTTATTCTGTACAGTTTTTTATTAATCATGTTGTTTTTATGATTAGAGCTATTTATTGATAGACAAAGAAAATGAACTATGGCAAATACAGAAAAACAAAAAGATATCAATGTAGTCCGAGAATGGGCTAAACTCTTCCTCGGAATCGTCCTGGCCATCTTCGGCATGGGAATCGTCGTAATAAGTCTTTTTGCTAACCCTTTCGGTGTGATTGATTATAGCGTGGTTACCCTGTTCGGTTCCGTGCTTACCTATGTCGGTTTCATGTTCGGCATAGATTCCAACGCAAAAATCAAGATACACCAGCAAGATGCCGACTTTGAATTGAAAAGCCGAGAGCTTGACGAGAAGATGGAACGGTTTGAGAGAAGGTTCGGTGGAGAAGACAAGGATATGTAGTTCTGTTTGCACATAAAGTAAAAAAAAATGGATGTTGACTTTACGCCAGCATCCATTTTCATTTAGGAACAGAACTAAAAAATCGCAAGGAGCACCGTAATATAGACAGAAAGAAGTGCGAATAACTCGGCCCAAAATACCGGACATGTTCTTGCTGTACCGCTAAACAGGGCCATTGTAACAACAAAAGCCAAAGTACAGGCCATGACCTTGGAAGCATGCATCACGAACGTAAGCCATCCGAGCCCGCCAAAAGCACAAAGGAGGGCCGCAATCATATGGACAATAAACTGGCCCCGATTCGTTTCCCATTCTGGAGTCAATGATACCGTAATCAGATAGACCGGCGTGAGGAACCCAAGGAACTGCCACATGGAAGCCGCACCAAGTTCCAGAAGGGCCGGACACAACAGGAACGCGGCCACGAATGTAACCACGCTCCAAAGGTTCATATTGTTCATCGGAACCGCCTGCCCCCACTTCGAAGAATAGGACGAATAGGAGCGTAACAGTCCGAAACGCACGACTCCGGCCCCTATGAACGAGAATAACGCCAGGGTACTGATTAAAGCAAAAAGTGTAATTTCGGTAAACATATGTCGTTAGTATGATGTGCTTTCCTCAACGATGAAATAGAGTGCTATATCAACTGAGTGTTCAAAGTCGTCCACATCTGCAACCGAATCGCCATAATAGTCCCTGCGTTCCTCGTCGGTGCAGATGGAAACCTCAGCCTTGAAACCGCCTCCGTTTTCACTCCACCTGGTCTCGTCATCCGGCATGCTTTCAATACATCCGGCAAGCCTCTCTCTTGCATGCTGTAGCAGTTGCGGATATCCCGGATAAAAATATGCCTCCTTACCGTTCACTGTGGTCTTCACTCTGCACCCCTGTTCCTTATACATTTCAGCTTCTTCCGGAGAACACGCCCAATCCCAGTCAAGGGCATCCATCACTACCTTTACGGTATTGAAGTCAAAATTGTCAAGCACTTCGTTAATCTTTTTCCACATCTGCTTTACTCCTTCAGGTGTGGAAAGGTATTCTTTCATCGTCTTCATAAATACTTCTATGTTTACTGTTATTCGTATTCAACATCAATTTTTTAAAGTATACCCCACATACGCATTCCATCGGGTTTCTCATCATCATAGTCATCAACCGTGTTCGGGTAGATTACATAATTCTTGGCTGGGTTGTACATAGCACCTCCGGTGTAGTACCAACGAGTATCACCATCCCGACTTTTAATTGTAAATTCTCCGGTATCTTTGTCAATGATGGTTTCCTTTGGCGGTGTGGTCCCGATTTCCTCAAACGTTTCCTTGGTCTTGTCCCACACATAGTAAGCGTCCTGCCTTATTCCAGCAAGAGGGCCGGTATAGGCTATCGGGTCTCCTTGTCCCTTAACCACATAGACAACGCCCTCCTCAACTTCACTGTCGTAAGGGAAATGGTCTCCGTACCAGAGTCTGTAACCGTCGTTAGCCGCTAGGACCTTCCCCTCAAACTTTGAAATCTTCCGGAGCTTTTCCTTTGATACGTTCCTGGTTCGTCTTTCGTAACTGATTGGATTGGTGAAAGTTGCCTCGTTCTCCTTGATGAGGTTATTCACCACCTCGGATATTGATTTGTTCGGTTCCTCCGGTGTGCGGTTTCTCTTTATTTCGGCCTTGATACGGGACACGATACCCTGGAGCCACTTTACGAAGCGCTCCCATAAGCTTTCCTTATCCTCCCGTTCCTTCTTCTGGTATTCCTTCCTCGTGGTGTCATGCTCCTTGCGAGTCCATTCTCCGTTCTCGCCAACCTCAATAACCCCAAAGGTTTCAAGTACCGGGCCGATTATTCCGTCTATTAACAGTCCCATAGGCAAAAAATGGCGGTCAGTTATTCGCCGACCGCCGGATTTACAGATTACTCACTGGCCTCTTCGCCGAAATACTCGCTGATGAGTTCGTCAACAACTTTCTGCTCAATCCTCAGGTCGCGGAGCTCAAGGGCGATGTTGACGCGCTTCTTGACCCATGCGTTGGTATCAAGCTTCTCGCCGACAACAAGGTCCTGGGTGGAACGGACTGAGAGGTCTTCCATGGAAATAATCTCGTTCTCAAGATTACGGATGCGCTTCTCAATGTCTCTCTTCTCATCCTCAAAGGTCTCCTTGGTGGCCTGAGCAAGGTTCTTGGCACGCTTCTGAAGGACAGCGTCGCCGGTAGTAGTCAAAATAGTTTCAAACTTTCCCATAATTACTTGTCTGTTAAATGTTTATAAATGTTATCTTTACTTGTGCTTCATGTGATATTTTTCAATCCTTATTGGTTTGTTGGCCACTTCTTCCTCTTTCAATAATTCCTTAACTGCTTCTTTTACGGTTTCTTTAATGGTTTTATTGTCAATGTAAATTCCGTAGTGGTCATCTTTGCCGAGGTCAACCCCCTTAACCGTATATGGGTTCCAAACGGATGATGCATCACTCAATTTCAGGTAATTCGAATCACCGTATAAATCGTTCATATTCATAAGTTTTATCCATTATCTTGTCTGTGCTTGAACTGGTACCTGGCTAAGTAGTAAGGGTTCGTCGTCTTGGTTTCCGGTTTCTCCGACTTCCCGGGCCACCTGCTCAAATAGTTGTCAATCTTCGCTTCAATTGTGTTTCCTGGGCAGTTATTCACCCCATGCATCGTGGCCAGCTCCGTCTTTAACTGCGTCATGTCATCCTTTGTTTCAAGGCTTCTCAATGCTGTTTGTAGGTTGTTAAGCCCGTTGTTGTCCAGTTCAAATGAAACTTCGTACTTCACCCCCGAATATTGGTCGTTGCATACGGTTATTTGCGATGCTCCGTTTTTCTTAAAAAGTTCTTTGTTAAAATAAGGCATTCTTTTAAGCTTTATCGTATTATTCTTACATCTCTAAAGTACAAAAAATATATGGAACAACAAAATTATTTTTGCCTTTTTTGGCTATTTAAACGATATTTATAATAGGTAATTGTATATATTTGATAGACATGGCAGAACAGTTTAACGAGAAAGAAGGATTGATGAAGACGCTGAAAACCGCATTAAGGAATGACAATTTCATTATGGCGGTATTCAATATGATATTTGGTGACGAAAACGCCGCCAGGGAAGTTGAATTCGGATTGAAAAAGGCCAGCCAGGAAAACACCCTAAATGAAATGGTGGCCGTACATCGCTTTTTTAAGGGCAATCTTGATGAGTCAAAGCTTGGAAAAGTAAGGGATTTACTCAAGGCGAGGGGACTGTTCAAAAAGATTGGTAGCCTAAGGGGGAAGTCGGTTGGTTTTTACAGGGAGGTGTTGGTGAGAACCCTGAAAAAGCCCGGACAGATGCTTGCATTCATGTACATCGTGAAGGCAATCGTCACGCTTGGTTATCCACTTGACGACATCATTGCCATGCCGGTCACCATCAAGTTTTTCATAAGTCTGCTTGAAACTGCCGTGGAGGTTGCGGGGAAAGAAAATCCAGAAGAACAACCAAGTCTCAATGAACAAATTACCATAAACAAACTCCGTCGTTCTCTCAAACATGCCTCACGCAAGAAACAAATCAACGAAGAGATTGAAGACAGATACGGCGGCAGAATGCCAGTAAATGTCTATACGGGGCGTTTTCAGCCATTCCATCTCGGCCACCTTAGCAACCTACAAGAAGCAGCTAAAAGGGGCCTGAGGACCGTTATTTGCCCCGTTATGGCTGGAAAAACAGCCAAGTCAATAGCTGCACATCCATTCAACGGAGAGCTGGAAGATGAAATGTTCGGAAGGTTAAAATCCGCATACAGTGACCTTATCGCCGACATCATTCCAATTCCCAGACCATCTATTGATATGTGGGTTGATGTCATTAGAGAAAGAGGTATGGAACCGATAACCTGGACGACCGGAATGGACAGGAAACCATCATACGAGGCGATGATACAACGATACGGACAGGACTTCAATCTCGTTGACAATTTTGAGGTCATCGGTCTTGACAAGGATATGGATGCAGAGGGAGGCTCCGCATCTAATACAGCTGGGATTTCAGGGACTTCAGTAAGACAATGTCTGGTCAATGGGGACGAGGAAGGATTCAAGGAGCAGATGCCACAATGTCTATGGGATATGTACGATGCATTCAGGCAAGCCCTTATGCCAGCCCAACAGACGATTACAGAAAGTGTAGCATACAGGGACTTCAAGAGATATCTAAATAAAGGATTAAATGAATTACTGAAATAAAAAGAACGGACCCACAACTAAGTGAGTCCGTTTTTCATTATTCAAATGTGAAAGTGTCGCTCGTCGAACCGGCATCAACTCTGATTACATCGCCAGAACTGAAATTCATCTGAGTAAAGGTTACGATGTTGTCTGTTATGGACGCCGTATCAACTTGCGTCCCATTGACATAAAGTGTTGCCGTTCCAGTATTGTTGGTGTAACACTTGATTACCCTTCCGGTCTTCTTTGTGTAATCCTTACCGCAGATATGTATGAACGGGGTCGGATTCCACCAAGCCTTGTAAAGATAGAACGGGTCCTTCTTCGTGACATGGTCTCTCTCTACCAGACCCTTATCATTCAATCTTCTGAGGTTGTCGTCCGTGGAAGTTGTTTCTCCGTCAAGACATACGGTGTAACCCTCGTTTCTGTTTGACACCGCGATATCAAAGAGCTGCCATTGTGAGGTAAATGCGAGCTGAGGGAAGTTCTTGATTGCCGCAATCTCTCCTTCGTGGAGCCACATCATGTATTCAATGTCATGACGAGGGTTGTTTCCTCTCGTGGTGGTGGTCATGAAATCATCAGAGTGGCAATGCTGTGTGCCGCCGCAACCATATTCGGAGTAGCAAAGTATCTTGCTCTTGTTCGTCAGAACGTTCCTTAGCCTGGTGTTGATTGAACCGGTAGGGTCGTTTGAATTCTGGGCTGTGTACCAGCCATCATAGATGTTACAGCCAAACCAGTCAGCATCCGGGTCGTTATAATATCCGCTAGGGTCAGTTCCTGGTCCTTGTGCCATGACGTAACCGATTAGCCTGCTGTTATCAAGTGCCCTGATACGTGCGATATAGCCGTTAATCTTGGTCTTTGCGAATTCCTTATCATCGGTCGTGGTTTCATTGCTGAGACCCCAGAATATGATGCAAGGGTGATTGTAGTGCTGATTGACCATATCATCGTACTGCGTATTTAGGTGGTCGTAGTAGTCCGTAGGCATCGTAGACTGCATCTTATTGACGCAAGGTCCCTCGGTCTGCACGACAATACCAAGCCTGTCGCACCAGTCGTATGTCTCCCTCGGGTGCGGATAGTGGGCAAGACGAAGGAAATTAAGGCCAAGCTCCTGGATGGTGGCGAATGTCGTAGCATAGTCGTTGTCGTCCAGCGCGTTAGCCTTTCCGGCAATATCGTCGTGCATACAGCAACCCCTCAATAGATAAGGCTGGCCGTTGAGCAGGAATCCGGTATATGTCCCATCACCGGAGGCCATGTTAATTGCATATTCGTAGAACCTGAGTCCATAAGGCCTTACATATCTATGATACAGGTCTCCGTCATGGTAAATCTCCATCGTTATGTCGTAGAGGTGCGGGTCAATCGTACCGTTCCAGAGATGAGGATTGGTTACTGTAGCGGAGAACACCATTTCGTCGCCGGTACTGTTGGCACTTGCCCCGTAGTGATATGTTCCGTCATCAATCTCGCAGGTGACAACCGCTCCAGTAGGAATTGCTGTTTTTACGGTGATTGTTGCGGAAGACGTTGCTACATCGGAAGTCACATGGAAACCATCATAACCGTAGTCCATAGCAGGAAGGTAAGGGCTGGTGTAGAGCTTGACGTTACCGAGCGTTGCATTAAAGTTGAAGTCACCGGCGGCTGGGGCAAGGTTGTTTCCTTCATTGTTCTTGATGGCCACCTTTACCGCGTTGCTTCCGCTATGGACAAAATTTGTAATGTCCACGAAGAAAGAGATGTAGCCACCCCAGTGTTTCTCAACCTGTACGTTGTCAATGTAAATGGTTGCCGATTGGTCTGCGTGTTGGAACCACAGATACGTCGGCTCGGCTTCCTTCAACGCGAAACTGGCCTCAAAGTTGAATGTTCCTTTCGCATAGCTTGCAGAATGACCGTCAATTGCGTTAACTGAGTAAGGTGTGGTAATCTCGTTGCCGTTGTATTTCCATTTGCTCAGGTTTCTGTTTGAATACTCGTATGGGTCATCACTTATGTATTCACAAGTCTGGTTTATCGTCCTACTCACTTCGCCATTCAGTTCAGAATAAGCTTCAACCGTAGTGTCTGCGGTTATAGTAAATGTGGTTGTATACGCCGAATAGTCGCCAGTTTCATTCATCCTGTAATAAATTGTAGCCCCCTGGGTGTCACAAGTTATCGTTACATTGTTGTTAACGTCGCAAGTAATTACCGGAACGGAAACCGCTACATCATCATAAACAAGCCAGTTGGTAGGAATACCGTTAGTCCCCCTACCCCATTGATTAACCGTAACATTACTGTTTTTCACAAAAGTACCTGAAGCCGCAACGCTCTTGGTCCAGTTTGACTTACAGCTGCTTGCAGAAAAACCGCTGACGGCCATACATTTGATATAGTTGAGGTTTGTACAAGCCGTAAACATTGCTTCATAACAGTTGGAAACCAATGTGTCGGCCGGGAGCTCAGGCGCAGATTCTATACTACACTCCTCAAACATGTACTTGTAACAGCTGTTAGCTAAAATAGCTGCCGGTAATATTTTCGGCGCAACGACAAGTGATGGGCTCTTTGAGAACATACCACGATAACAGGATGCCGTACATGCGGTCGCAGGGAATGTCAAATTCTCAGCTGAAACTACATTCGAACGCCTGAACAATGAATTAAGAGTAAATGTACTTCCTTCCGGCAATGTAGTCTTATCAGCAAAATTGTCTCCGTACAATAAACTCATCACATTTCCTTCAACGTTATATGTCGCGGCATTTGAAACGTTGTAACAATCAAAACCGTTATAACTCTTATTGTTTCCGTCACAATATTTGTTGTTTGACCCCTTGAACCTTAAAACATCACCGGTAACCACTTGTATCTTCGTTGTTGAGTGCGCCGTTATGGAAACCCACGGCCCGTTATTCAAACTATACTGTATTGACCTTGCCGTTGTACCAGTTCCTCCATCATCAATTTGGTTCCATGGAATGACACCGGAGCTCAACACCCTGAATGTCAAGTAGTCCTGGCTATAATCATGCTCGGGGTTATATACGCAAGTCGCGCTGACCGTCGTACTGGTTTCAGTATCGCGTACGGAATAGGCTTCAACTATGGTGTCTGCGGTAAACGTTATGGCGGATACATACTCTGAGAAAGTTCCTTCCTGGTCTAATCTGTAATATATGTCGGCACCAGAGCTGACACACGTAATCGTAATCTCTTCACCATCACACTCTATTACAGGAGCCTTAAGGCTATCATCATACTCACAGTTGGCCGATACGACTTCACTCTGTCTTCCGTCAATCTCTGAATAAGCCTCAACAAATGTATCGGCAGTTATTGCAATCGCTTCGGTATATTCTGTATATGTAGCTGCATGGTCAAGTTTATAATAGATTGTAGCACCACCGGTATCACAGGAAATGCTTATATGCTCCCCATCACAATAAATGATAGGCTCCTCTATACCGTCATCATATATACATGTAGCAGAGACGGTTATACTTGTATCCCCGCTATACACGCAGTAAGCCTCAACAATAGTGTCCGCACTTATTGAAACTGGAGAACTGTATTGGGCATATGTTCCAGTTTGATTAAGCCGGTAATATGTGTCCGCGCCTTGTGTCTGTGGTGTAAGAGTAATATACAGCCCGTCGCAAGATATGTTCGGTTTCTTGGTGCCGACTTCACTGACGGTCCATTTGGTCGGTATACCATTGTTTCCGCGCTCCCAATCAATATCTGCTTTTTTAACGAAAGTACCTGTATTTGCAACATTTAATGTCCAGGCCGTTGTTGCTGATATAGGGGATATGTCAGTTGCCAAACACTTGATATAGTTTAGTTTTGAGCAAACGTTAAACATTCCCTCATAACAGCTTACAACCAAAGTGGGGGCCAAAAGGTCCGGAGCTGTGGTTATGGATGTCTCCTGGAACATATACTTGTAACAGCTGTCTGCAAGAGTCAATGCTGGAAGTTCTGGCGCTACCTCCAAAGACGGGCTGTTCGCAAACAAGGCACGATAGCAATGTGGCGTAAGAACCGTCGCCGGAAGTACCAGATTTTCAGCCGATACCACATTTGACTGTTTGAACATTGAGCAGAAATTGTATGTACCTGTGAGTGTAGTGTTCCCGATGAAATTGTCACCATAAATCAAGCTCATTATGTTACCTTCAACATCAAAAGATGCAGTGCCGCCACTGAACCCAGAATAGTTTTCTTTTGAAGTTGCATAGCTCGCATTTGTTCCTTTAAGGAGAACCTTATCCCCAGTCGTAACATTGATGGAAACCCCGGCTGACGTTGAAGTTATCTCCGTCCAGGTGCTCCCGTTGTCAAGGCTGTATGAAATTGTCCTAGGTGTATTGCCAACGGATTTCCAGCATATGGTTCCGCTGTTGGTTACATTGAGTGTGAGATATTCGGTTGAGTAATCCTTTTCGGTACCTTCCTGGTATACGGTTACGCTATCCGATGCAGTAAGACCACAGTATGATGCGGTAAGTGTCAATGTACCGGCACTATGCAGGTTCGTTTCCGTTGTTGCTGTTACTACAAGCGAACCGGTAACAACCGCCGAAGTGGTAACATCAGCTGAGCTTGCGTCATCAAGGTGTGCGGTGACGAAGTAGACGCAATTATCCTTGTTAGCCGTTCCACCAGTTGCAGGAATGTCGTGAACCCACGTAAGATTGTCCAGGGTGATGGAAGTAACCACAGGGTTCTTAGCCGCCTGATAGACAACGGTTTCTCCTGACGCGCTGAAAGATTCATAAGTGGCGGTCAGGGTCAGCGTACCAACAGAATGTCTTTCCGTGGTTGATGAGGATTCAACAAGCAAAGAGCCCGTAACCACAGCCATTGAAGTGAGATTTAAATCTGAACCATTGCTTCTGTGGCCGGTAATGGTATATCTACAGTTGTCCTTGTTCGCCGTTCCACCGGTCGCAGGGATATCGTTAACCCATACGAGGCTGTCAAAGGTGATGGATGTCACGATTTTCTTGTTATACGCGACATCATCCCCCGCAACAACGGCGGACACCCACGGTTCAACATATGCTTGGCTGTTATAGTCTTCTTCAAATTCGCTTGCAGTTTCGTATTTACGGAGGTGATTCGTTGAAGGGGTATACCCACTGGTTTCCTCAGCGATTCTTCCATATAATCCAGTCTGTGTAGGGTCAATCATTGTTTTTCTCCTTTTATTAACTATAAATAGCCAAAAGAAGATATAAAACAACAAAAAACGGGCCCACAAACGTGAACCCGTCCTTTCTTATGTAGCGGTGTTTTTTACTCGGCCACAACGGTTGAATCGGCAGGAGCCTCAACTGCGACAGAGTCAACAGCCTCAGCTACTTCTTCTTCAACAACAGCGTTCTTCTTTTGGAAGTTACCACATGATGTAGCAAGAACCATAGCGAGAACGAATGCAATTCCACAAAGAATCTTCTTCATATTGCTTGTCGTTTATCAGTTATAGGCATTATGCCCAGTTTATAAATAGGGGCTTCCCTGGATTATTTCACGAAAGCGAAAATCTCCTGGGAAAGCGCCTTATTTACCATTTCCTCCATTGTGAGGGGTGTTCCGTCCGGCTTGGTCTGCTCATCCCCGCCAAGCAGAAGGGTGATGATGGAACCGTCAAACCCGCTGAACATGTAGTTGCCACCCTGGTCCATCGTTGCCGGGACATCGTGGCCAGCACCGTCACGGGAGGCGCAATACCACCAGATGAAATTGAAGTTATCAACGAACTCGTTGCTGAAAGCCTCGCGGAGGATAGCCCTTGCGGCTTCCTGGTTCGTGGCATCACGCTCTGCTCTGCGGCTCCACATGCCGGTCGGGTTGAACTGCATGTCGGAAACAACGAGCAAGGTCTGAGGGAACTCACTCTCCGGAACGGTCGGGTGCTTCTTCCTCTGGTCCACAAGCAGCCTTACGAGCGACAGGAAGTTGGTGCTTCCCCATGCGGTCGTAGCGTTGCGGATTGCCTCCCACTTCTCAGCAAATGTGCCGGAAAGCTTCATAACACGCGAAGTGTCATCAAACATAGCAACAACATTGTGGAAGTAACCCTCGTTCAGCTCGGAGAAGTAGATACCGAGAGAGACACACACATCGTAGGAGGTCAGTCCCGGAACACCATGGACAGCACAACCCATGGAACCGGAGGTATCAAGACCGCAGAGTACGTTACCCTTCAGTCCGCCCTGGTCCTTCTTGGCAAGCTCAATCAGGCCATCAAACTGCTTGTTGATGGTGTAGAGAGCTGCAGCCTTGGACGGGGCAAGGTTCATGGACAGATTACGGCCCATTGCGTCAAGCTTCATACCAAGCTCATAGACGTAGCCCGTGAACTTGACAGTCGGCTGGGACATGACCCACTTGAGGTAGTTCTGGGTAAGACCGTGGTTGTCAAGGAACTTACCGGAAATCAGGTGGGTGAGGGCACGACCAGGAATGGTCTTCCAGTCAATGTCAGCATATGCCCTGGAGCAGATGAGCTTCTGGAAATCGTGTGCCGTACCGGAAGCCTTCATCTTACGATACTCCTTAGCACTGAGGCCGAGGAATGCAGCAAATGCCTTAGCAAGCACGTTCAGGCTCTTAGCCCTCTCGGTCTTGCACTTCTCGGTGGACTTAATCGCAGGCATGTACTTGCGGATAAGGTCACACTGGGTGGCATCATCAAGACCAGCGGCCATGATGCTGAAAATGAAGGTCTTGTCAAGCAGACATTCGTTGTCCATGTCCAGGAGCATGAGGGTCCAGAGGTCCTTCCAAGAACCCACTACCGGCAGGAGCCAAGCGTTACGCCTGAAGACCTCCGGCTGGTTGTAAGCGACCCAAAGGATACGCTTGAACGCCTCGTCCCTCAGACCAGCACCCTTCTGAACGGCATCGGTCTTCTCGTTCTCGCTGACCTTAACCTTTCTGGTGATAAGGCGGAGATAGAACGGGAAACGAATGGCAGACTCAGGGTCCTCACGCCAAAGTTGTGCCTGCTCTGCAAACACGGTGGTGATAGGCCTACCAATGGCAGTACCTGCGTGAGCAAACTGGTCAATAATAGCCTTTCCTGCGGATGCGAAGGAAGCGGCGCCGTTCTCGGTAAGAGTGATGTTGCTGTCGTAAATCATCTTGTCCATAATTTTTTCTCTTTTATTGTTAAACTTTCAATTACACTATCTATTATACAAAAACCGTGTCAAACTTGTCAGTTTCCGCTGCGGTAATATTAAAATACATACTTTTTTTTAATAATCCAACTTTTTTGCATTTTTTTCACTTGAATAATTGCGCTGGAAAGACTATTTATTATTAAAGAATTCTTTTATTATGACTATCAATGAGAAAAAGCAGTTAACCAACTATATCAAAGGCCTCGTACGTGAATCAATACAGGAAGTTGACATGCCAAAATGGCACAACGAACTCTATGGCATCAATGATGAGGATTTTGAGGGTGAGAGTGGGTTTGACAACGACGAGGCTGAAGATTTTGACTTCACTGACGAGCCTGATACTCACAATGATTTCTGGGAGGAAATGGGTAAGTCACAGCCAGGAAGGCATTATGAAGGCCCTGATGTAGATGGGAACAATGACCCGGTCTATAACGATGAAGAAGATGACGACGAGATTGCTGGATTAAACGAACTCCGCCAACTTGCTGAATCTTATGCCCGTCAATCAGTTGCTAAAATCCTTTCCGAGAGCAAAAAGAAGAAGGGTAAGAGAAAGAACAAGAAGGAAAAGACTTCAAGTAAGGACAAGACAATCGTTTCCCAGCTCAATGCGGACGGAACGAATGCAGCCCACTATTTCTACAAACTTTATGGCGTAGAGAATGGTACTGAAGCACAGAAGGCCGCAGCGAGAAGCAAGGGCTACAAGAAAGCAAAAGGTAAGAAAAACGATACCGGCGTTCCTTACAAGTTCAATTCAAAGGAAAGAAACAGACTGAGTTCACTTCTTACAGATAGAAATTAAAAAGACAATCCCAGGCATTAAGTCCTGGGATTTTTCATTTACCAGACAACGCAGCGTCATACACTTTTTCAAGGATACTTCTCAACATCCACTCGCGTTCAACGTGTTCCATTCTGTCAAGGTGACCGGTTATTGCGTCAATCCTAATCTGCTTACTACGCCCGTAATATTCATCAAGCGCACTTTGAATTACTTTTTCCTTACTCATATTCTCGTAAAAAAGTTACACTCATACACTAAAGATTAAGCTTACGCCATACATAGTCGGCGAATTTATAAGCCTCGTCACTTAAAGACTCACTGTTGGCTATGCCTAAAAACTCATCGTACCACTCGGCAAGCTCGTAATAAGTTGAATCCGTAAGTCCGTCTCTCCAATCGGGGTTTTGTTCTTCAAAACAATTATAGGCGGAGCTAAACTTTTTCCTCGTATCATCGCATATAAAGACTGGATGTACCGGAACATTTTCAACAAGAAACGCGACATGTTGCTTCCCCTTTTCGGGGCTACTGTCAAGCGAAACTAACGTGATTTTCATTCGTTCCTTCTTGGAATCGAACGACTTTCCCACAACAATAGGGCAGTCTTCCCCTGCGATGTCTCTTAATTCGGTGAGCCTTTCAATAAGTCCGTCAAGTGTCATAAGTTTGTTACTCATAGTCCTTCGTGTTGTTTCCAAAAAATATTTTCCAGTAGCTTTCAAATATAGATTCAATATTCTGTCTGCCTACCGGGTTCGCCGACTGAATATCATAGTCAGGAACCATATAGTCATTCTCCAAACACCAGTCAATCAGCCACTTAGCACATTCGTACCCGTCCTTTCCCTCACCAAGGTCATGGTCGAAATGGACGATACAACTTGAAATGTCCTTTCCGAAAGCCTTGACCTGGGCGACGAACTCGTCATAGGTCTTTACCCAGGCGATATTCTCCGTCTGCGGTATCATCGGTGGCCTGAAATCGTCAAGCCAGATATGTGCAAAGTATTTTTTCATTCTTTCCATTTAATGTCTTCAATATTAATGTCGTTCTGTCGGAGAAGCTGGATGAACTCCCACACACCGGAGGAGAACGCATCTTTCACGTCCATAATGGTCAAGTCCTTGTTTTTCCTGAAAGAATAGGAGATGGCAAGTCCCCTGGAATAATTACTCCATTTCTCCCAAATGAATTTATTGATGTCTTCGGTGGACATAGTTAAATCAATTTTTCAAGACAATATTTGATTGCTGCTTCACATGCCTCCTCATAAGAATCGGATTCACCAAATTCCACAAAGGCAAACTTATTATGTTTATTAGATATGTTCCATTTCCAAAACCATTTATCTGTCTTAGATAAACATTCTCGTTGGTATACAAGTCCAATAAATAAACCATGTTCTTCCCTCAACCACTTCATTGCCATTGCAAGGGTTGGACAACTTACGGCTCTTTCTTTCAAGTCTGGGGCAGAATTATGAGCAAATTCTCCAAGTTTTCTATTGGACTTATACCCTTCACGACCTTCGTCCTTTAGTGTGTAAAAATATATACCATACTCGTCAAACCCCTTCTCCTTCAAGAGTTTGGCCGTTTCAAAAGAAACGTAATCTTCTGTAACCATATCTCAATACCACTTTATGACGATTTTATGGCCGCATTCCGGACATCTTACCGTATCACAGTCCCTTATCAACGGCAAAATTCCAAAAAACCCACCCGGGTCCAGCACAGAATCGTATCTTTTTATGTCGTCTTTGGATGTTATTTTGAATTTACACCCACAATCACCACATTCGTAGATTTTTCCACCGTGTTCGACTATCTCCATATCTATCTTACTCCTTGTTAGGGGCCATTTCAAGTGCGGTAACCCTCTCGCAAAGACTTTCAATCTTTTTATCCTGCAAGTCGTTCAATTTACCGGCGAGAAGGGCTGAACTTATGAGAAGTGTGCATCCCAGACCGAAAACTGAACCCCAGAGCTTATGCTTCAGTTGTGCGAGTGTGTTTTTGCTAACCGTGTTGTGTATTTCTTCTGCCAGATTGGAAATCCTGACGGAAAAGACACCGAGCAAAATGCCGAGAATGAATTGAATCAAATAATACATAATCTTTAGTGGTTTTTATCGTGTGTGTAACAATCTATAATCACTGCGGCCGCAAAAAGCAGGCACACAATGATGAAAACAATTATAAATCTTAAAATACCCATATCACTGTATATGCAAATACCGTGCCAAACCGGGTCAATACTCCCAGCCGTGCCACACTTTTTTCTTGCACTTGTCGGCTGATTCGTCCTCGTCCTTGATTTTCTTGTTCTGAAGCCTGCGCCACTTGTTCATCTGCCTCTTGGCCCACTTGTAAGAGGTGCGTTTCTTTTTCTTTTCCGGATGCATCCACGGCTCCGGCTGTTCTCTGTAAAGTGACATATTATTCAATAATCGTGTTTGTCATTGACCTCCACCCCCAGATGCAGGTAGCGTCAGAAAACTTGTCGACAAGCCTTTTTGCCTCGTCCATAAACTCCTTGATATCAAGCTTTTTTATGTCCCCGGTACCGCTGAGCGTCCTGTCTTTGAACGAGTCAAGCGTAAGCTTTAGTTCGCCCATCCTGACATTGAAATTGACACTTCCGGTCGCGTTGAACTCTCCGTATGGCTGACCCCGGTCGTATTTCCGATTATCATCAACACAGATGATAAGACCGGAGAGAACAACAAAATCACCAAGAACCATCTGTTTATCAACGTACATCAAATCTTCTTTGTTTAACTTGATGCACTTTCCGCCGAACTGTTTAAGCTCGGCGCGTTCAACCTCCGTCCGTTCGTGGATAAGGTCCATAGTTTTTCTGAAAAGCTTGTTTTCTTCCTCCTGGATGGCCGCGAGGTCTTTGTTTATTTCTTCAATCGTTCTCATATCTTTTATATGGTTGAAAAGTAACCACAAATCCGGTTTAAAACCAGGTCAGATGACGCATAGGAAATACCGTTGTCATAACAGCCCCTATAGACAAACCGGCTGTCTTTGGGAATTGTACATTCGCACACAACGTATGTACCATCTGCCATCATGTGAATGTCCGACGAAACAAAATATAACGCCTCCTCTTTCGCCTTATCGTATGTGCGAAATGAATGGAATGCGTTTCCTTCAACAACCGTACCTTCTTCCGTAAAATAACCGTACCTTACATCCGGCACATTAACATTAAGACTTTCCCTCTTTCCAACAGTCCATTTTGTCTTTGGGAAGTATGGGGAATGATAAGCTTCCAGCTCAGATTCGTTTTCAAAACTGGAAACCTTCAGCACCTTATAGACCGTTAAGTCCTTGTCGGGGGTGGTTTTTATTGCACGAGTTAAACACATAATTTCAATCTTTAGGGAATGTTCCACAAAGTCTGTAAAAGATAAGGCTTGACGAGGCGTACGAGGTCGCATCGGAATAATAGCCTTCATAGATGTACCTGCTTTCCTTGGGGATTATGAATTCACCAATGACAAAAGTTTCATCTGGCGAGTCTCTCTTTAAACGTAATACCTCGTTCGCAGCCGCCTCACAGTCACGGAATGAGTGAAAGGCATTTCCTTCCACCATTACTACCCGGTCAAATTGCGGACTGTCACAAAACACTTGGGTGTATATTTCCGCATCAGGGAATTCAAGTTCTTTCCTTTCACTGAGGGCCCACTTTGTTTCCTTATGATACGGGGAATGGTATTCTTCACAATTGGAAATTTCCAACATGAAAGGCTTTTTGACACACAGGACCTTATAAACGGTAATGTCTTTTTCCGTAGTTACTTTTCTTGCGTAAAATAGGCACATGTTTATTTATTTTTTACAATTGCTTTCAACTCTTCTCTTGAAAATTCTTTCACTGGAGTAAGACTTTGAGAGGCGTAGGACGGAACAGGGTTGTCACTGTAGTTCGTGTAAAACCAACCGAAAAAAGCACATTTCGTATTGGTCGGGATAATGCATTCGAGGACGGCATACTGTGTATTATCATAGCAGATACGCGCATGCTTCTGCCAGTCAAACATCACTTCCGCAGCATCCTTGAGATGGTAAAAAGTGTGGAACACACCCCACTCGATTTTCTCCGTACCGTCGAACATTGTTATAAACTTCGGGCCACATTCCTCAATGGTATTTGTTTCTCCGAGTTTCCATAACGAACCTTCCCCAAAAGGATAGTATGGAGACCTGTAGGTATCATTGAGCCGAGTTTTTTTCACAACCTTGTATACCTTGATATCCTCTTTAAGGGGACTAATCTTGGTTGGATTAGATAAACACATCTTATTTGAAATTAAACGTTATACACATAACTTACCCAGGTGATTTTCTTTGCGAGCTTTTTCTTCTTCCGCTCGTCCAAGTTGGCGTCATACAGGGTTTTCAACTGCTCCCAATGATACGAAAAAACAGAAAAAGAGCGTAAGAACGGCTTCCCTAAACCGAAAAGCATGGATATTTTAACGAAAACTCTCTTGTTTTTGTCAGAGTTCCATCCGACAACCGTACGGTTTCCGTGGTAAAACCAGCCTTCGTCACGAGTATCACCAATGGCATAAATGGTGCAGGAAGCGGCGCAGAACGAGTCATATTCAACCTTTTCACAACCACGATAACACAGGTTCCCATTGGGCCACTCAGTGAAAATGGGTTCCTCATAATATACCCAGAACAGGCCGAGAACCTTTTTCTGGATGAAAAACCTGCCACTGAGGCTTCCTCTTTCTACAATCCTAAATTTCATATCAAATCGTTTTACGTGATATACTACAAATACCGTGCCAAACTATTCGGCCAGGCCGAGTTCCTTCGCCTTTTCCTTGACAAATTTCTCGGCCTCGCCAAAATCGTTCGCAATGACACCGTCCAGAATTGCTTCCTTTACGGCATCTTTCAGCACGGCGATGGTCTTGCCCGGTTTAAGTCCGAAGGTCTGCATGATGTAGTCTCCGGTAATCGGGTTCTTCCAGTTACGGAGTGCGTCCTTCTCCTCAACCTCCTGGATATGCTTCTCAATGATAACCAGGTTGTTGTAGATTTTGTTCCTTCGCTCATCATATCTGGTGGTCACGTCACTCTTTGCGAGAATAAGAAGACCGTCCAAGGCATCGCCCGCATCAAAGATAAGTCTCCTGATTGCACTATCGGTGACCCCTTCCTCGGCAAGTGTGGTGGGGCGCATATGCATATCCACCAGCTTCCTTACATACTCCATCCTGGAATCGAGGGGGAGATGCAGACGGCGGAAAATCTTCTCAACCATCTTGGCTCCTGCGGCAGCGTGGCTCTCAAAGGTCCAGCCCCTCTTCTCGTCATAGCGCTTAGTGACAGCCTTGCCAATATCGTGCAGTAGAGCCGCCCAACGGAGTGTCAAACTGTCAGACATAGCTGCCACATTGTCAAGAACCCTGACAGTGTGGTCAAAGATGTCCTTGTGGCCCTTGTCTTCCGGCATACGAAGAGCGTGCACCTCAGGAAGAATGTACTCCATAAGGCCGGTATCTTCAAGCATACGGATACCCATACCAGGGTTCCTGCTGGACAGAATCTTGTTCAGCTCCTCAGTGATACGCTCTCCGGAAAGGGTCTTGACCTCTTCCTTCATTTCGGTGATAGCCCTGAATGTCGGCCTCCAAAGGTAGAACTCCTTCTCCGGCGTGGACAGCTTGCAACGGAATCTGATTGCACGAAGCATACGTAAAGCATCATCGGTGAACGTTTGAACCGGGTCGATAGGGGTACGGATAATACCATGCTCCAGGTCATAGATACCGTTGAAGGGGTCCACAAGTTCACCGAAGTGCCCCTCGTTAAGGTCGAAGGCCATTGCGTTGATGGTGAAGTCCCTACGGAGCTGGTCATCACGAAGCGTGCCGTTTTCACAGTACGGTTTCCTGGAGCCTCTCTCGTAGTGCTCCTTCCTGGCCCCGACGAACTCAACCTTCTGGTCCCCGTAATGAACCATAGCGGTGCCAAAGTTCTCATACACAGTAAGTTCGCCTTTAACTACATCGGCAAACTTCTGGGCGAATTTGACGCCACTACCCTCAACCACGATGTCAATATCATCGTTGGGGATGCCGAGGAAGTAATCGCGGACGAACCCCCCGATAACGAAGGCTCGCATACCGATTTCCTTGGCCACATTGCTGACAATCCCAAACACCGGGTTTGTCAGTGCATCTGTATATTTCTTCTTGTCCATATTATTCAGCTATTTCTCCTGTTAAATCAAACATCCTATCTCTTTGTGCCTTGGTTGGTTTCGGGTATCTATCCCAACCTCCCCAGTCACGGCCGTAAGCCCACTGTTCGCTCGTCGTGGTGTATCTGACCCAGCCCCTTCTCATCAGGGTCTCATCGAACGACCCGCAGAAGCCTCTCTCCTCCCAAGTATCTATCCCCAGGGGTCCTTCCCTCAAAGGAGTGGTTTCATTTTCCATCGGGAACTCGACGCTGAGTTGTTCCTGCGCAAAAGCCTCATGCCCGAAAGGCTCTACATAATATGCATTCCCATAAGGGTCAAGCCAACAATCTCTCATAACTCAACAATTTCTACATCAATATCATCAATGTTCTTCCTGGCCTCTTCCGCCTTCTTCATTGACGAAAACAGGGCCTTGTGTTTCTGGGACGAAGCCCAATAGGTCAGGAGGTAGTTTCCTGTTTCCTTATTCTTAAAGGCATACAGGTGTTCATATTCGGTTGTTCTACTCATATTCGTTAATCCATTCGTGTGTCGGGTCATTGTACATTTCCTCCCAGAACCTAAGTGTAAAAGAGATGTCGCTGAGCGTTCTCTTCTCATCCTTACGGTAACGGTCATGCTCTGCGAGGTTCCACAATATCTTGGTAATCAACCTTTTAGTCTCGTCATGAATCTTTACCTTTGAAGCATTCCCTGTCCACCAGTCGTATTCCCTCTGGAAGATGTCGGTTGAGTCTTTCGTATAAGTCCTGCATGCCGCCAACCAGTCGCACACCATTTCAATGACATACTTGAAGGGAATCTTGTGGGGAACTCCACCCTGGTCAAGTTTGTCAATCCAGTACTCGTAGTGGTGCTTGTTTCTGCCACGGTGATGAAGCCAAGCATAAGAGATTCCGGTCTTTTCCTTTGCTTCAAGAATAGGCGAACGCTTCCCGGTCCAGAACTTCACACCCTCAAAGAATTCGGTAGGTGAGAACTTTGACATGTCGTGCATAAGCCCAAGGCATGGATAACCAAGCCTGGAAGCGTAATAGAAAACCCATCTCTTGTGTGTGAGAACAGTTTTCAGGTGTCCAAAAAATCTCTTAATGTAGCTCATATCTTATCGTTTCCTTATATATTACAAAAACCGTGCCAAACTGAAAAAAGTGGGAAAGATTATATCCTTTCGGATGTTCTCTCCCCACTTTGTCTCCCATTTATATTCGCTTCGATGTAATTCAATAGGTAAAGTGCTCAGCCACAGCGAGTTTCTTCATCTTTTCAATGGCGCCGTTCCTAAGCTGACGGACTCTCTCGCCGGACATGCCAACCACTTCTCCGATTTCAGCGTTGGTATATTCCTTATTGTAGCCGATACCAAAGGACATCTTGATGATAGTCTGCTCCTTTTCGGTCAGACTTGAAATGAGTGTTCCGCTGATGATGGAATTGTGTTCTTCGGACATCTCTGACACATAGTCATTGTCAATAGCCGTCTTCTCGGTAAAGTACGGTGTGTTTTCAAAAGCCCTGGCATCCTCATCATCAAAGCAAGTGTTGATAGACGTGGTGGAGATGTCAAGGAGGTCGGTCTTATCCTTGATTTTCAGACCATACTCGGACTCCAGGATTTCAGCAAGTTCATCCACATCCGGGTAACGATTGTGCTTGGCGTAGAACTTCTCCTTAATCTTGGGAATCTTGTAGACGGTCTTTGTGTTGTTGGTTTTACGGATGAGTACGTTTTCGCCGTTCAGATAGGCGAGGATGTCCCTGGTGATATACCAAACCGCATAGGACAGGAAGCGGTTCTTCTTCTCCGGGTCATACGATTCAAGTGCGGTCATAAGACCCTTGTTACCCTCATTTACGAGGTCAAGAACGTTGTCGTCATTACCGTAACGCTTGGCGATTGCATAGACGAAACGCTGGTTGGCGGAGATAAGCTTTTCCCTTGCTTGCTCGTCTCCAGCCTTCATTCTCTCAGCAAGCTCGGTTTCCTCGGTGTGGGAAAGGACATTGTACTTGTTAATGTCTTTAAGGAAGTCATTCAAAGAACGGTTTCCACTGATAAAGTTAGTTTTTCCTTCTTTTAAATTCATATTCTATAAGTTTTGATATATAGTAAGCCTGTCCCTATGATAAGTCAAGAAAATTTTAGATTATTTATAAACAATTCCACTGCCACGTTCTACCCTTTTCATTTCTTCGTAGGCATGTACGGCTTCCCAAAATTTCTGCTCGTGTTCTTTTTTACAGAAATTCTGTCCCTTACTATTTTTTATAAATTCCTCGTCACAATCAACCCACGGGCACAGGATAAGCGTCCCGGCCGGTTCAACCCTTGCATTATTGTAAAGGTCAACCATATATGGGACATCTTTACCGAAATCCCGTACCTCTTTTAAGTAATTCAAGCCGAAACGGACGATTAGGACTATCCCAGCTATTCCAAGGGCAAACCCAAGAAACAACTTGATGATTCCCTTTGCAATTTTGAAAACGAACATTACTATAGTTTTTTATTTGTACAACTTAATGACACCTTTATCCAGTGCGTTATGAATCCTATCTTCAATGACGATAAAGGCGTTCTCCCAATTTCCAACATCAACAATATCAGTTACATCGTCGGCGTGCCTAATCTCCTTGCAATCCGGCTCAACGACTTGGGAAAGAATGAAATACTCAATCTTCTTCTCCATCGCATCTTTTGGACCGCCAGAGTACTTGTAAGAAACGCAAAGTTTGTTCCACATGGTTACGTGCATATCAAGCATGTAAATCTCGCCATTATGCTCAATGGACTTGGGGAGTGAATCGATATTAATCATAATTATTCTGGGTATATGTCATTAACAGTTAAATACTTACGACCTACGATGTTGTCTCTGGTAAAGATATATTCATAGTCGCTGACCTTCCGGTAGGACTTAATCTCAAATTCATTGATTGTAAAACCTGCAGCAACCAGCTCTTCCAAATCTCTTTTACTGAACCACTTCTGTAGCGTTTCCTTTGACGGGGCTGATGCGAACCACTGTTTTCCACCCTCTCGGTATACCGGGCTGTCTTCCATTGGCAAGTCCCTGCATTGACCATCGGTGAGCATATCAAAAAGAGGTTCCCATGTCCCGTCAAACTTTCGCCATAGACCCTTTTGCTCGTCCTCGTTTTCAACGCGATAGACCTTGTACCTGTTTTCGTTTTCTATTCTTTCCATTTTTAAATAATTTTTGATGATGCGATTAAAACTTGCCAACGAGCGGAGGTCTTCAACGGTTGTTCCTTCCGGTAAATCAACAAAATCTGACTGACCATATAAATGGAACCGCATCTGGTTTTTGTTTTTTGACATGTTAAATGCCGTTTAAAGGGTTTTGTTCTCTCTTCTTTATGAGTTCGGTGATGTTGTCTTCCATTTTCTTCAACTCATTACTTATGTTCTCTTCAGTGAAACCAAAGAACGTCATTTCGTAAAGGCAACCGGCGACGATATCCTCCTTGCTGAAATTATCCAATGACTCCTGGGTGATGAACATAGAAACCCAATCAACCCATGGGCAGAACTCCATCCCATATCTCACAGTGTCGTTTTTTGGTTTGGTGCCGTATATGTCAAGGCATGGGATATCGTCCGATGGGTACTGTGTCAACTCAGCGGCAATGAACGTATCGTTGAGGTTATGACTTTTCTTAGGCGTCAAGGTGAGAAGCATATTGAACACCGATTCATAGCCGGATTTGTTTCTTTCCTCACGCGGATACCACTTGCAAAGCCGCTCAAACACCGGTTCAAACTCAACGTCCTTCAATATAGAGGCAAGAGTAGTGGTTTCAATCTCAGCCACACGAGGACACTTGGTGATGTCTGCGAGCGAACATTTAGCCACATTGCAGGTATCATTGTGCTTCAAGAACTTGCACCACTTACTCTCTATTTTACAAAACCTTTTTCCCATGTTTAATCTTGCGCAAACGGCATCTTGCTTATAACCTCACCTTCGAGTGTCAGGACCACATACAATTTGTCATAGCCCTCGTATTTCCAGTCAATCTTGAGATTTTCTTTCAAATATTGTTTCAGTTCTTTCTTATCCATATATGCAATATTATTACAAATACCGTGCCAAACTACATGTCAATCCCGTAATATTTTGCACGGCAATAAATGGTGAGGTCATTGACGAAATCCTTATCAACCTCGTCCGGGAGATTGCTCTTCGGCAGGTTCTCATTCACGTCGGCAAGCAGCTTTTCAGCGTAGTCAATAAGGTACTCGTAGGTGTAGTCGCCGTTCTTGATACCCATAAGGAAGTCACGGTCATCAGTTCTCCATAAGTTGAAACCCTTACCCTCGGAGATTTCCTTGGCCATTGTGAGAAGACGTACGCAGTGGCACATGTTCTTCTGGTTGTAGCCAGCCTCAACGGCCTTTGAATAACGCTTCTGGTTCCTCTTCTCAACCCACTCCTGGTACTCCTTATACTCACGGCAATGGCAGGTATAGGCATCCTTGTTGTAAGTCATGAAGCAAATCGGTCTTTCACCCTTAGGGATGGAAGAAAGACGGACTTCGTTGGACTTCTCAATATCTTCCGGGTAAACAATGCCGGAATAGTGGAAGAATTCTTTATTCTCAATCCTATATTCAATCTTACGGAGGGTATATTCATAATCGCCACCATGATACCAATTTTTCAAGATACAATACCTGTCAAGAGTATTATCAACCCCTTCAAACTTAAAGTATGCAGCAAAGTCGTAATAAACCCCGTAGGTATCCTTCATGTTCGGGATATTCACAACACCGCAATAACGCTGGTCAAGACCGTTCTCCGCCAGGAACTCCTTAATCGGCTGACTTCCCTGGTTTTTGAAAGTGTAGCAGAAGTCAAGCACGTCCTTCCTCTCCGTCACAGGGTTCACAATCTTCTTGCCGAGACCGCGAGCCTTCTTAATCTGGTTGAAAGCGTAGCCGGAAAGGGCTCTGACAACCTCTTTGGAAACGAATTTGTCACGGTTCTTAAGCACTTCCTGAATTGCCGGGTGAATATCCCCGACTACCATACCCTCCGGCACGAAAAGACTCTCCAGCGCATTAGGGTTTCCCTTGCTGAGTAGGTTCATCCACTTGCCGAACTCGTGGTATGTTTCGTCGTGCTTCTCATCGCTGACCTCTTCCTCATAGTCGTTTCCAAGACCGATGAGCGTCTCAAATGGAGCAAAATAAACCCCATGATAATCAATATCGCTAACGCCCTCAGTATAAAGGTTTTGCGAATAACTTCCAGCCATATATTTGTAGGCAATCATGCCCTTCTCCTCAATATCTTTAATTGTCATAATTCTTACGTTATTTACTGAACCTTGTTTTTGTTTTTAAATGCCTCAACCGCAGCGTGAACATCACTACGGTCATCATAATATCCGGTATCGCCAACCAGGTAAGACAACGCGCCATGCTGGTAAGGGAACAAATCGGTTTGGAAAAGCATGGTATAGGCAAAAAGCACCGCCATGCTACCTGAATTACCGGAATGCCCCTCGTTCCACTTGTCATACCCAAGACTTTTGATTTTGTCGACAAAAGCGAATGCACCTCCGTCCCCAGCGAGCTCCTTCCACTTTTCTTCTCCGCAGCCAGGGAAAGTGTCAATGAACCAGAACGCAATATTCTTGGCTTCGCTTATGACGCTCATCTCATAGTCATACAAGGGAGACGGCGAACTCGGCCTTTTATCCCAATAACCTTGGACGATAGGGTCGCGTTCATCATCACTCTCCCAAATATGATGCAGATACTCATTATCGTTCTCGTACCCAAGTTCCTTGCAGCGAGCCTGGAGTTTCGGGTTAACGTCTGTATTCCACTCGTGCATCGCATCTTCATACTTTTTCTGCTCAATCTCCGGCTCTTCCTCAAAGGTGTAGCCCAAGGCCTTGAACCACAGCTTGTTAAAACGCTCAATACGAGTCCCGATGATGTCTTTAATTTCGTTTTTTGTTACCATATTTTGTTCTTTAAAGTTTCACCCATCTATATACAAAAACCGTGCCAAACTAAAACATTTTTTGTTCGTCTGGCAGGTTTTTCCAATAGAAATAGTCAGTACATTGGTGGTAATATTCCAACATCTCTTTCTGTTTTTCGTCCGGATTTTGCGTTGTGTATGCTTCTACGAATTCTTTACTGAAAGTCCAATATTCTTCGCTTCTTGGACGCAAAAGGTGGTTTCCGGTTTGGAGGTCGCAACCAATTCGAGAAATGAGTTCTTTTTCTTTTTCCGTCAATAAACATTCTTTCATTGCTGTTCCCACTTTTTGTCAACCTGATACTTTCCGAACAGACCGAATGAACACATAGAAGTAAAGATAGGCTTGTTAAGTTCGTATTTTTCAATAAGTTCCTTCGGCGTTACATTCATCTTGCCGTGCGTAATCTCTTCGCCACAAGCCGTTTCTACAACATAGTCAATCTCGCTTCTACCGATGCAACAAGCAACTGACACCTTTACTGGCTGATTCTGTTCCTTTGCATACTTCCTGGCCATCTCCCTTGCAAACAAGTTCAGAGTGAGGTCGGCCTTTGAACCGTCCTTTGTCCACGGGGAGCCACCACCAACGTGTAATTCACCGCCATAGAAGTCAACGACAAGCTTTCTTCCGGTAATTCCACAATCGGCAATCGGTCCGTGCATAACATAGTTTCCAGTTCCGTTGAGGATAATCTCCGGATATGGCTTGTCTGCCCCAACCTCATTGCACCAATCTTCAATGGAATCCCAAACACACTGATATTCATCCTCATCACGGCAAGGAACGGCAGCAATCAACTTCTCAACATTCCCGTCCTCGTCAAGGATAATCTCGGTCTTGATATCTATACCCCCACGACCATTATCCTTGGCCTGAGTATATAGCTTGTGACATAGGTCCTTGGCCAGTGAGTGTGAACGAGGGGTCATATATTCTTCATTGGGGTCAGCATAACCGAAAAAGATACCCTGGTCACCCCAACCGTCATTGTCCACACCACGACCGATTTCCGGACTCTGGGATGTGATATCAACCAGCAGTTCAAAGTGTTCCGGATTGATTACAGCACCATTCCACCGCTTGTAGTATTCCTCATCATAGCCAATCTCACGAAGTGCCTGCTTTACGAAGTACTTGTAGCCGGTATAGCTGAAATAAACGGTACTCGTAACCTCACCGGCTATGTGTACCATGTTTCCCTTAATCATCACCTCAACGGCGTACCTTGCATTCGGGTCTTTTTCAAGGTATCTGTCAAGGATGTATTCACTGATGTAATCCGCACACTTATCCGGGTGTCCTGGACTTACATATTCACTAAATTTTCTTGTCATTGTATAAAGATATTTCTACACTTAATATACAAAAAATTATCGCCCCGGACAACTATTTATAGCATATGAAACTTGGGGCCAACGATTTAAACATGATGATTACAGAGTGCGTGCAGCGTATTCTGGAGTATCATGGTGCAATAGATGATTCACTTGAACAATTAGCTGATGTAATCATCAATAAATTTGAACATGGAGGCGGTACCATAGACCCTGAGACCATCAATTCAATAAATCCGTACTTCAAAACCAGCCAACCACTTATCGTTATTCCTGTACGTAATGCTGAATATGTGGCATCATACGATATTAATACCAATGAGATTGAAATTAACTCTAATAGAAATATTTTGCTTCCAAAAATGAAAGAAAATATTATGCACGAGTTGTCTCATTTTGTAGATTTGAATATGCGTACAAAACCGGCGGACCCACCATTTAAACTTTCTGATTACGGGGAGACCGACGCTTTAGCTAACATTGCTGACGACATTATTTATCTTTTTAGCCCTACGGAGATACAAGCAAGACTCACGCAGTTTAAACAGTTACTGAAAAGGATACCAAATCAAAGCAGAAAAAACCTGACAGAACATTTCAATGAAAAATGCTTAAGACTTGAACACATGAAAGAATTGATTGATATTTTCAATGATTGCCGTTATGGATACAAATCAGAAGAAATTGTACAAATGGTGGCATATTCAATGAGTTTTTCCAGAATTAAAAGGAAGGGCGGTAATGTTGATAACGCTGCCTGGGGGAAAACTATAACCGAGGAAGAATTTAATGAACAAAAAGAAAAAATAGGGCGCACACTAGAAAAAAGATTAAGAAATATGTGGCAAAAAGCGTCAAAACTTAAATTTGACACTATTGTTTAAAGGAATCTGTCTATTATTTTATCCGTCTCAACAAGTAACTCTTTAATGCTTTTCGGACCAGATGGCATATCGCGCTGCTGTATATATTTTTCATGAAGAAATTTTCGTCTTTCGTCCATATCTTCAACAGCGTCAAAATCGTCCACCCTCTCATTGGTTTTGCTTTCGGGATTTTTTTCTGTTGCCATTTTATTTGAGTTAAAGGTGACTAACTTGATGTTTCTATCAGAATCTTTCTTAATCTTTATTTTCCTCATAGCCTATCTATTCTTCTATAAATAGTTTGTGAAGAATAACCGGATTTAACCCGGTTACTCTTCAGACACATTTTCTTCAATCGTAATCTTGTACTTTATTTTCGGAATAACCAACGGCTCAGTCTCGGCTATTCCCTTGTTGTACATGAACCCCCACATCTTGCTGTCACAATGTTTCTTGTTCCTCTCAATCCGTTCATTGTAATAGGTGGCACTGGCAATAATCTTGCTGACAGTCTGCGGTGACATATTGTCAGAAATAGAATAGACAAGTTCCTGTTTATATTCCCTATCGTTTCGGAAGTCCTCAGCATCGGTAGGCCTTACGGCAATACATGCCGTTGAAACTATCGTAAGCACTGTGGTAATCAAGGCGAATATGAGTCCGAGATAAGCCATCCAATCCACACGCTTTTTATCACCAACGCCAAACAAGACCCAAAACCCAGCACACAAAATAATAAGTAAAATATATCCAATCATATTTAAAAAAATTTATAAATTACATATAAGAACCAATATTCTGGCAGACAGTATATTCGTGACCATCCCTACCCTTTTCCTTCCCAAGACCAGTTACGTGGATGCTTGCGTCAGTTGAACAAATCCACCCACCAGCCTCTGCCGAACTCTGGAGGTCATCGGCACCGAATCCAACGGAATAGATGTCAGTCAGGCCCCTCTCGTTAATAAAGTCAATGGTGGTCTGCACGAGGATTTCAAGGAGTTCCTTCATGTCCTTCTTCGTGGTTTTCGGGTCCTTGTAGTCATCGTAATCTGGCTCATAGACCCAAGTTTCCTTTCTAAAGACTCTCTTTGCCTCATCCGGAAGAGCCTCATAGCCCCTGATGATGCTGCGCAGAGGTTCCGGAAGCGCATCAATACGAGCTTCCTTCTCCAGTCTGTTCTGCTCACGGAATTTGGCCATTTCTTCTTCGCTAATGTGCTTGGCCTTAACCCTTCTCTTCGGTTTGTGTTTCTCGGCTTCCTTCCTGCGTTTCTGTCCTTCAACCTTCAGTCTTTCAAACAGTTCATCAAGTTTGGCATTGTGCTCCTTATAGGCTTCCGTCTCCTCATAGCGAGCCCTTTCCTCGTCCATCAGTCTGTGAATTTCCTTTTCCTCGTCCGACTCCTTGAAGAGCCAGTCGTAATAAGTCATTTCTTTTTCCATATTAATCTAATGTTTTCACCCAGTCTTCAAGGGTTCCGCTTTTCTTTTCTTCCTTCTTCCTGTTAACGTAATCCGGACAATAATGGTTTTCATGCGTCATTTTCCAAAGCTGCCCATCACCAATCTCCATCCAGCATCTTCCCATACGAATCGGCTCATTCATGAATTCCATATTTTCCCTCACCTGCTTAAATGGTTCGGGTATGCTTTCTATCGACATATCCCCCATATATTTCCACCACCAGCAATTTTTACAATATCCGTGATTCATACGCTATGCTTCTGTTTCATACCAATTTGCAAATTCGTCAAGGGAACCGAAACGGCGCAGAGGTTCAATGCAGTTCGTATCGTTAAACCACAATTCCTCAATATCCACATCCTTGTTGTATGGCGCATCAATAAGGACTCCATGCTTCGCGTTACAGCCCTTGAAATTCCACCAGTTGTCATCAATCAACCAGTCGGTATGCAGCAGGGTCTTGTTCTTAAGGAAACAAATCCCATCATACTCAATCCCATGCTCATTAAGCCACATCAGGGTATCAATCTTGTTCTTGAATGTCTTCTGATAGGTGACGATAATGACCTGGCCATAACTGCGGAGCTTGTCAATTGCCTCCTTAACCTTGGGAAGAGCCGGGGAACAAGCAAAGAGCCGGTAGCCATTCTTCTGGAAAAACCACTCCGATGCGGTTCCTCCCGTCACTTCCTTAATCTTCGGGAACGACACCTCCACATTGAAGTCCTTGATATCATCCCTATTTACATTGTCGTCAAATTCCTCGTTGTAGAGGGCCACCATATTGTCAAGCAGGGCGCGAAGTACCTCGTCACAATCAATGGCAAATGTGATTATTCCGTCAAATTTTTCGTTAGTTTTCATATGTTAAAATAAAGTCGATTTCAAACCAAAGCCATGCTATCTGAAGTCCGTGATATAAGGCGATGACTGGCGTAAGAAAAAACGGGTCTGTAATTCTAAATTTTATGCTCATAATCAAATTAGTTTTCACGTTTTAAAATCTTTATGGCCTTGTCAATGTCGGCCTGAGTTATACCTGTTTGTCTGCTGGTCTGGATGAAGTTGTCCATCTGTCCCATAAGGAAGTCACTATCATCATCAAAAATGACATATTCATAGTCTTTCTGGTAATACTTTGAGCCATACTTTGTACCGTAAGAGCCAAAGTTGTCACAGAACCACTTCTCTATTTCATTGCCACGGCACACCCAGTCCTGGTAGAAATGCTCGGTGTGTCCAATAATCGGCAGTTTTAGACCAACGTCTTTCAGCGGTTTATCTGCAGATTCACCCCAAGAAGACGATATAACTACCTCAGCGCCAATAGCTTCCAATTGATTAAGCAGTGCAATAGCCTCTGGGTCAAAATCCCCGGACATACCCTTCGTCTTATTGTACCAATTTTCGCTATTGACAACAGAATCAACGTCAAGCATTATTATTTTCTTCCAGTCACTCATTCTATTCGTAATCTATATCGTCATCAAGGAAGCACCAGCACTCCGGGTCGTGTACGAAACCGGTATAGTTGTCATACCGAGGAGCGGGCCGATAAAACTCAATGTACTGATGTTCTTCAAACGTAAACTTTCTTGCGTAAATCTTTGTGCCGTCATCGCTGTAAACAGCTTCCCGGGTTTCAGGTTCACACCCACACAGTAACAGTG
>Ga0247611_10000771_pt1 | contig 62166 bp, 81 predicted proteins | sample 177DNAGHGhighgp2_FD_192422 | JGI IMG/M metagenome (GOLD analysis project Ga0247611, IMG submission 192422) | Sheep rumen microbial communities from Palmerston North, Manawatu-Wanganui, New Zealand - 1770 DNA GHGhigh gp2 | ecosystem: Host-associated > Mammals > Digestive system > Stomach > Rumen... | reverse complement strand
CTTTAAAAAATCTCCGGCGGGATATTTTGGAAATGGGTTCTACTTTAATGACGGATATTTTGCTGGAAAACCATCCAATTAAACTATTACAAAACTTTAACTAAGTGTACTAAAAGGCATTGTTAACCTAACTTAAACCGTGTAGAATACCTCTCGGCTGTAAATAAACATTTCAAATCCTCTTAGAAAATTATTTTATGAATCAGATTTCAATGTTCCCCAAATCTCAATACATAGTTAACAATGTCTTTTAGTGCATTTAGTTATTAAAAGGTGAATTTTTATGGCAACTAAAAAGAAAGATAATTCAAATGCTGCTAGAAGAAGACCACCAGCAATAACTTTAGAAGCACGAGAGAATGAACTAATTGCAAAAGCGGTCGATGAAGCTGAGAAGAGAATAGAGAATGGAACTGCGAGCGATTCTTTATTAATCCATTGGCTACGTCAGGGAACTGTGCGTATGCAGTTAGAGAAATCAAAACTAGAAGCTGATGTTAAGCTTGCTGAAGCTAAGGCTGAATCCATAGCAGCATCAAAGCGTCAGGAAGAACTTGCCGCTAAAGCTATTAAAGCTATGAAAACCTATACCGGACAATTAGATGATATTTATGAGGACGAGTATGATGATTAGAACTTATAGCGAGCTAATTCAGCTTCCAACATTTAGGCAAAGGTTTGAGTATTTAAAGTTATCTGGTAGTGTTGGTAAAGCAACATTTGGATACGATAGATATTTGAACCAAAGATTCTACACGTCTAAAGAGTGGAAAGATTTAAGAAACGAAATAATAGTAAGAGACAACGGATGCGATCTTGGTTTAGAAGACTTTGAGATTAGAGGACGGATATTGATCCATCATATGAATCCAATTGTCGATGATGACATTGTAAATGTATCTGACTATCTCATGAATCCTGAATACTTAATCTGTGTTAGTCATGATGTACATAACGCTATCCATTATGGCAACGATGACATTTTAAGAACTAAGGAATATGTACCAAGAAGACCAAATGATACATGTCCGTGGAAGGAGAGTTACTGATGCCAGCAAGACGTAGTTCACGTTACAAAGAAGTCCCAGGTCAGTTTGGTAAAGCTATAGTAGCAGACGAGCCTGTAGAGGAAGTAAAAGAAGAAGTAAAACCTGAGAAACCTAGAAAAGGTGTTGTTATACCGGAGTTGCTCAATGTAAGATCAGCACCAGTCAAGACCGGTAAGAATGAGCCTACTAATGTATTAGCTAAGGTTCCAGGTGGTAGTAGAGTTACAATCAATAAGATTGCTGCTCCTAATGGATGGTATAACGTAACAGTAGAAGTGTTTAAAGGTGTTAAAGTTACTGGTTACGTTATGTCTGAGTTTATTAAAGAGGTTTAAACATGGATAATATACTATCAAGTATTAAAACTATGCTTAACGTAGAGCAAAGTATAACAGCATTTGATAGTGAGCTTTTAATGTTTATCAACTCTGCAATCTCTGAATTAGTGCAAGGTGGTGTCGGACCACAAGATGGATTAGTTGTCAATTTTAATACTAATTGGTCTGATTTTTCCGACAATGTGAATGTTGTGGCGCATTCCACGCAGTATGTCTGGTGTAAAGTTAGATTACTTTGGGATCCGCCCTCAAATTCTTTTATTACATCATCATTTGAGAAACAAGCCGAACAATCTTATTGGCGGGCATATATCGAATCAGATGAAATAAAAAGAAAGGAGGGACAAGATGGAGACACTTAAAGAATTAGTTACACAGTTCAATTTCCAGAATGAAACCTATGTGGTAGTAATCCCATTAATCCTCATGTGCTTAGACATCATGACCGGATTAATCAACGCTTGGATCAAAGGCGAAGTAGATTCAAGTAAGCTAAGGAAAGGCTTGGGAAAAAAGCTTGGTGAAATTACCTGCATACTAATCGGCGAAATATTTGTTGTTGGCTTTGGTCTTACAGCATATATAGCAGCTGGAGTAAGCATTTACATTATAGTAATGGAACTTATAAGTATATGCGAGAACCTTGAAAAGCTTGGGGTTCCAATACCTAAATTTATTAAGAAAGCCTTAATGGTAGCAAATACAGAGATTAACGAAGACAACAAAGAGGACGATTCTAAAGAAGATGAAGATAAATAATGTATAAAGAATACAATCCAAACCCCTTTGGTAGAAGAACCGACGATTGTACAGTTAGAGCAATTTCGATGCTGTTCAATTATGATTGGGATGTTGCATATTTAGATCTAATGTATAAAGGTCTGCGGTTAAAGGCTTTTCCAGATAAAGATTACGTTTGGGGAGCCTACTTATTACAAAGAGGGTTTAAAAGGTATCCAATTCCCGATACATGTCCTTTATGTTATACATTAAAGCAGTTCTGTGACGATCACCCAGAAGGTCGATTCGTTGTAGCAACACAAGATCACGTCATTGCAGTTATAGACGGCGACTATTATGATACTTGGGATTCAGGAGATGAAGTCCCAATCTATTATTGGAAGGAGACCGACTCAAATGATACCCATTAACAATGGATTTAATCCGTATGCTAAGCAACTAGAAAACTATGGACAACAGAGTACACAGCAAAGCGGTCAAGGAGTAATTAGTATTACCGGCGGAGAAGAGACAGCACTTAATTATGCCTTAAATCCTAATGCTACAGCTTTGCTTATCTCAACCGACACAAACGAAATGTTTATGAAGGGTGTTGATAGCAATGCGATAACAAATGTGTTTAGAGCATTTGACATCAAAGAGAAGATGCCCAAGTATCAGACTAGATACATGGAACAGAATCTTAATGAAAACTATGTTACTAGAGACGACTTCAATAAACTTTCAAATGAGATAGCAGAACTGAGAAAATTCTTTGACGACTTATCCAAACCTGTTGAGAAAGGATAGGGTCGAACAAAATGTTTCAAAATGGTAGTAATGATTTAATAAATCGTTTAGGCGGTATGCAGAGTTTACAGAATAGACTAGGCTCTTTCGCTAATGAATTTAGACAATCTACCAATCGTTCACCACAAGAAGTGGGAATGGAAATACAAAAGCAGATGAGTCCTGAACAGTTTCAAATGTTCTCCGCAATTGCTGATGCCCTGGTTGGAAAAAGACACTAGAACTTTATACCGGCCGGTATTTAGTAATAAAATAATAAAAGGAGAAAGAAACTATGTCACTACTCTCAGGAAATGGCGGACTTAGTGCTGCTGACATTGCAGCCGTTATGGGAAATGGTAACGGCAATTATGGCTTCGGTGGAGATGGAGCTTGGTGGTTAGTAATCATCATGCTTTTCGCTCTTACTGGAGGCTGGGGAAACAACGGAAACAATGGTAATGTTGGAAACGGTTATGTAGTTTCTGATGTACAGAGAGGTTTTGATCAGACCGCTGTAATGTCAGGAATCAATAGCCTTAATACAACAGTATCAAATGGCTTCGCTAATGCGGAAGTATCACGTTGCAATACTCAGGCAAACCTTACAGCTATGCTCAATAACATAGCTATGCAGCAGCAGAACTGTTGTTGCGAAAACCGTGCTGCAGTAGCAGATCTTAAGTATACTGTAGCAACAGAAAATTGTGCAGATAGAGCTGCAGTAAGTGATGGCATCAGAGATGTAATTGCTAACACAACAGCAAACACTCAGGCACTGATCAATTCGACAAATCAGGGTTTCCAGACAATAATGGACAAGATTTGTCAGCTTGAGCTTAATGCTAAGGATGACAAGATCAATGATCTTCAGAACCAGCTCTCAAATGCTAGATTTAATGAAACATTAAACAGCAAAATAGCACAGGTACTAGCAGATAATGCTGCACAGACAGCTGCTCTTGAGAACTATCTCAATCCACCAGCTATTCCATCATACAATGTACCAAACCCAAATTGCTGCCCTTCACCATTCTATGCAAATGGATGCAGGAGATCAGCTTAAGGAGGTGGTACAATGACTGCATATGGAAACAATACAGTACAGACACTTGTACCAAACGGAGCTACAACGTTTCCAACCGTTATAGTTCCATGTAATAGAGGCTTTGTTAGATACCGCGATGGGATATTTGTGTTAAGTGGTTGGACACCATATGATGAAAACTGTGGTTGCCCATGCTGCAATGCAAATGACTCAGCGATTTATGACGTTGATTTTAAAGCCAACATTGCAATACCTACTGGTGGAACAGTTGAAGAGATCTCTCTTGCTTTAGCGCTTAACGGAACAGTTATGCCACTTAGTACTATGAGAGTTACTCCAGCAGCTGTTGAACAGTATTTTAATGTATCAGTAGACATGCCCGTTGAAATATGGAATGGATGCTGCCAGTCAGTATCAGTAATCAACACAAGTAGTCAGGATATTTTGGTTGATACTCCATTAATAACATTCTCACGACCAGATTTGGTAGTTAGTTATTAAGGAGGTGAACTAGAATGGAAATGACAGATATTTTATACGCGTGGGAAGATACACTTCTAGACGAGCTCGAAGATCTTATTGCTATTAAGAAAAATGGCGGTAAGCTCAGCGAACAGGATATTTGTAATGGTAAACACATTACTAGTTCCATAGAGAGTATCGAGCGTACAGTAATGATAGCAAATGTTGATCCAGAAGAGTATGAATACGGCAATGATGATAACATGATGCCTAATACATATTCTAGAAACAATGGGTACAATCGTTCAAGTAGAGAAGCACACTACGGAAACAACTATTCAAGATCTAATTCTTATGCTAGACGTTATGGACATGATGAAAATGAATTTAGAGCTGAAGTTGAAAGACGTATGAATATGGCTCGTAACGATAACGAGAGAGCTGTATATGCAAACTGGCTGAACGAGATGGATAATCATCGACATTAAGTAAAAGAAAGGTGAAGGGCTATACTCCTTTTAAATGAGATGGGGCCGGGGTTTAGAAAAAGATCTTTACCCTACCCCTCAGCCTTTTTACTTTTAAGGAGTAGACTTATGATAGTAAGAAGATTACCAGACTCTGAGCTTGAACTCTATCACCATGGCATAATGGGTATGCGTTGGGGCGTTCGAAGATTCCAAAACAAAGATGGAACTCTGACAAGTACTGGACGAAAACGTAGGGGTCTTGTTGAACAGATCAAATACAATCGTAAGATGAAAAAAGTCCGTAGGGCCAAGGTCGAGAAAGCTAAAGCTCAACAGTTAGCTAAAGAAGAGAAAGCTGAGAGATTAAAGAAACTCAATGCTGAGAGAAAAGAAAGAGCTGAAGTAATTAAAACTGGAGATGCTAAAGCTATACAGAAATTCCAAAGTAAAATGTCAAATAAAGAGTATGAGAAAGCTCTTGAGAGAATAGATCTAAATAGAAGATTGAATGAAGCGGTAGCATCACAATCAAAAGCCAAATCTGACAAAGCGAAAGCTAGGTTAGAAACCGTAATGTCAGTTGCAAAAACAGCAGGAGACATTGCAGATAGTGCATCAAAAGTTTACGCTGCTTTAGAAAAAGTTGGTGTTGTTAAAAAGTCTGAGACAACGTCAGCCTTAGATAAGAAAATAGCATCATTAGAAAAACAAGCTAAATATGAACAGGCAAAGGCTAATATATCAAAAGCAAAAGCTGATGTATTTAGGAATGATACCTATGTTCAAACCAAAGGTGAAAAGAATTTAGTAAGAGATTCAGATATAGAAGAAATAAAGAAGCGTGTTATAAAAGAATTAAAAGACAACTAATTTAGCTAAGTAATAGAAACACAAAGGACACCATAGACGAGACAACAGCGGTTCGAATATTACTAGATATTTTTGCATTATAAGAACACAGGAAAAGCCCACTAGTTTATGAGACATATTTTGGCTTAAACGTGTTTCTATTTCTTATATAGAGGGGCCAGAACTAGTTATTGTCACTCCAATGCAAGGCTCTGACTCCTCAATTTAATAAATGAGGAGAAGCTTATGACGGATATTTATCATGCTGGGATAAAAGGCCAGAAGAAAGGTGTACGTAGATTCCAGTACAAGAATGGAACCTATACACGTGAAGGTAATTTACGTTATAGGCCACCTAAGGGAGATAAAGCTATAAATAATGCCATACTTGGTACTTTATTAGGTGAAGCAGCTTTAGTCTCTATAAAAGCCTCTAAAGCAAAAGTTGAGGCTATGTCGTTACCATTGATATTAGCCACTGCAAAACAGACACTAGCAACTTTGAATGCTAATAAAGTTGCTGCTGGTAAAGCTATAGTTGATGCAGTATTAAAGATACCAACACCGATTAGGGCTATGATGCTACCTATTGCAGCAGTTGGAGTTGGTGTTGGAACAGCTGCCTTAATAATGAATGGAGAGGAAATCGCTGATAAAATTAAAGACTTACCATGGGATACAATAGCCGCAAATGCTATCTCTATTGGAGCTTCTGCTGCTGGGGTTGCATTATCAACCGCTTCTGGAAACCCTATGCCCGCTGTCGTAGGTCTTTCAACAAGCACAATTTTATCTATGATTAAAAATGAGGATTAGATATTATGGAAGTTAGAAAAATAAATCCGGATGAATTATATCATCATGGTGTAAAAGGTCAGAGATGGGGTGTTCGTAGGTATCAGAATCCTGATGGCAGTTTAACATCAGCCGGTAGAAGAAAACTTTATAGACAAAATTCTAAAGATATTAAAGCATATAAGAAAGCTAAATACGATAGCCCAGATCGTTATAATATGGAAAAAGATTTTAGAAATTCTGTATCTAAAGAGGATTTAAAATCTTTTAAAAAAAGTCATCGACGGTTTTTTAAAGCTGAAATGGATATTGATGATTTAAATCCAGATGATTGGGATAATGGAAAAGGTGAAAAAATATCAAAAGAATACAACGAAAGCGAAAAAGAAGTAAATGCTATAGTCGATAAAATTGCTAAAGAAAAGCTTGGAAGATTTAAGGCTAATGAAAAACAAAAACAAATAGTATACGAGATTTTGACTGAAATAGATTTCAACGAACGAGATTTTAAAGACTATTATAAAGATGGTGGTTTCCATGATGACTATTATAATAACCACTATAAAAAATAAGGAGAATACATGCTTAGTAACACAGCTACGCCGAAGTACTACGCTCAGTTTAGAGCAAAGGTAGAAAGAGGCGAAATACCAGTATGCGAAGAGATTCGACAGGAAATGGATAGGATCGAGGATCTCATAGATAATCCTGGCGTTTACTACGATGATCTTGCGGTAGAGGGCTGGGTTAGATTTTGTGAGCATGAGTTGACACTATCCAATGGAGACGATCTCGAGCTTTTAGACTCGTTCAAACTATGGGGCGAAGAGATATTTGGATGGTGGTATTTCGTACAAAAACGAGTCTATGTAAAGACTAGTAAAGGCTCAGGCCATTACAAATTAGTCAAAGAAAAGAAACGACTAATCAATAAACAATATTTGATAGTAGCCAGAGGTGCTGCTAAATCAATGTACGCCGCTTGTTTGCAGGCGTATTTTTTAATTTGTGACGTTAGTACAACGCACCAGATCACTGTTGCACCAACAATGCCACAGGCAGAAGAGGTAATGTCCCCAATTCGTACAGCCATTGCACGCGCGCGAGGCCCTCTTTTGGAATACTGGACACAAGGCAGTAAGAATAATACTACTGGTAATCCAGCGGCTAGACCACAGATACAATCTACAAAAGTTGGTATACAGAACTTTATTACAGGCTCATATTTAGAGATTAGACCTATGTCTATTAATAAATTACAGGGTCTTAAGTGTAAGTATGCCACGGTTGACGAGTGGTTATCTGGTGATATTCGTGAAGATGTTATAGGTGCTATAGAGCAGTCATGCCAGAAGAACCCAGATTACCTGATAGTTGCTACAAGTTCTGAAGGAACTGTTCGAAACGGTGCAGGCGACACAATGAAAATGGAGCTTATAAACATTCTTAGAGATAATTATGATAGCTCTATTCACACTTCAATCTGGTACTACAGATTAGATGATGTCAAAGAAGTAAGTGACCCTGATATGTGGGAGAAAGCCAATCCTAATATTGGTAAGACTATAAGTTATGAAGCTTATCAGTTGGATGTAGATCGTATGGAGAAGGCTCCTGCGACACGTAATGATATTTTGGCTAAAAGATTTGGTATACCTATGGAAGGTTATACCTATTTCTTTACATATGCAGATACTAAACTTCACAGACATCGTGATTTCTGGTCCATGCCTTGTGCTATGGGCGCAGACCTATCTCAAGGGGATGACTTTTGTGCATTCACTTTCTTATTTCCGCTTAGTGATGGCTCGTTTGGCGTTAAAACTAGAAGCTATATAACTGACCTAACACTTTCCAAACTACAACCCTCAATGCGAGCTCTATATGAGTCCTTTATTAAAGAAGGCAGTCTAATAATCATGGATGGAACTGTTCTTAATATGATGGAAGTCTATGATGACCTCGATCAGTTCATTCTTGATGCTGATTATGACGTTAGAGCCTTTGGATTCGACCCATACAACGCTAAAGAATTTGTAGCGAGATGGGAACAGGAGAATGGTCCTTTTGGAATAGAGAAAGTTATACAGGGTGCACGAACTGAATCCGTACCTCTGGGTGAGATCAAAATTTTAGCCGAAGAAAGACTACTTCTCTTCGACGAGGAACTAATGAAATTTGCCATGGGTAACTGCATAACTATTGAAGATACTAATGGTAATAGAAAACTATTAAAGAAACGCTACGACGAGAAGATTGATAATGTAGCTGCACTTATGGATGCGTGGGTTGCATATAAAGCTAATCTCGATGCGTTTGAGTAGGAGGAAACAAAAATGGCTAAGACTATTAGAGAAGAACTCAAAGACATGTATTTAGCTGAAGGCGGACAGCAGGAGAATCTTACAAATGATTCACAGACCATTCATGGAATGATCAAAGCAATTAATGAGAATCGTGCTGCTCAGTCTAACGATGAAGGGGAGTAAAATTTCAAAATGGCAGAAAATCCTTTTAACAGATTTAGAAATGCATGGAACGCATTCCTTGGAAGAGACCCAACAACCACGTACGAGTATGGTGGATCATACTATAGACCAGACCGTACACAGCTGAGCTATGGCAATGACAAAACGATTATTACTGCCATCTACAATAAGATAGCGATAGACGTCTCGCAGATTAGTATACGTCATGTAAATGTAGATGAAAATAGGCAGTATAAGGAAGATCGAATCTCAGGTCTAAACAACATACTAACATTAGATGCTAATTTAGATCAGACAGGTAAGGCTTTCATACAGGATATAGTAATTTCTATGTTCGATGAGGGTTGTGTTGCTGTAGTTCCAATAGACGTAGATGTCAACCCCCAAAATACAGATGGTTATGACATTCTAACGGCTCGTACAGGAAAGATCGTGGAATGGTTCCCTCACCAAGTTAAAGTGGAAGTCTACAATGAGAATACGGGTAAGAAAGAGCAGATAATGTGCTGGAAGAAGAATGTGGCTATCATAGAGAACCCATTTTACTCAGTAATGAATGAACCAAACTCTATTCTTAGAAGACTCATAAGAAAGCTCGCTCTCCTGGATATAGTAGACGAACAATCTAGCGCTGGTAAGCTGGATCTCATTATTCAGTTACCTTATACAATTAAAAATGAAACTCGTAAGAAACAGGCTGAAGAGAGAAGAGAAAGCATTGAGAGACAGCTTGCCGGAACTAAGTACGGTATTGCTTATGCTGACGCAACCGAAAGAATCACACAGTTGAATCGTCCGGTTGAGAACAATCTCATGAAACAGATCGAGTATCTTACGAACCTGCTCTATAGCCAGTTAGGTATATCAGAGACCATTATTAACGGTACTGCTGATGAACAGTCAATGCTTAACTATTTCAGTTCTACTATAGAGCCTATTCTTTCGGCTATCGTTGATGAATTTCAGCGAAAGTTCTTATCTAAAACTGCCCGCACAAGAGGGCAAGCAATCATGTACTTCAGAGAACCTTTCAAACTGGCTCCAATTAATAAAATTGCAGAAGTTGCTGATAAGTTTATTACTAATCAGGTTCTTTCTTCTAATGAGATTAGAGGAGTTATAGGTTACAAACCTTCTGAAGATCCAAAAGCTGATGAGCTTATTAACCCTAACATTAATCCAAAGGATGAAGGTGCTAGCGAAGAGCCACCAGTGGATGAGTATGAAGAAGAACCTCTGGAGTAATCCTATGAAAGGAGAAAAATTTCAAAATGGCAGCTTATGATTTTGCCGGCTGGGCTACTAAGAATGACATCAAGTGTAGCGACGGCCGTACCATAAGAAGAGGCGCCTTCAAAGACGACGATGGAAAGAAAGTTCCTTTAGTATTTGCTCATAATCACGATGATCCAGAAATGGTACTCGGCCACGCAATTCTTAGAAATAAGAAAGACGGCGTTTGGTGCGAGTGCTTTTTTAATAACACGCCAAAGGCCCAAGTTTCAAAAGAGCTTATAAACCACGGCGATCTGGCATCGCTTTCAATCTATGCAAATAAGCTTAAGCAGTCAGCTAACAAGGACGTACTTCACGGTTCTATCAAGGAAGTAAGTCTTGTTCTTGCAGGAGCTAATCCTGGTGCAACTATTGAGTTCCCAATGATAGCTCATGGTGACTATGACTACGACTTTGTAGAAGATGAAGCAATTATTGCATGTCACATTGAAGGCTTAGAGATGTATCACGGCGACACCGAAGAGAGCGAAGAAGAAACAGAAGAAGATGCTCTTGGAGATGATGACGTTACAGAAGAACTTAAAACAGAAACTATAGAACATGCCGATTCCGAAGACAAAAAACAGGAGGAAACAAAAGTGGCAGATAACGAAAAGAAACCTGAAGGATCAGGTAAGACAATAGGCGAAGTATTTGACACCCTCAATGAGGATCAGAAGACCGCCGTATACGCAATTATAGGACAGGCCCTTGAAGATGCTAAGGGCGGAAGTAATGAGGAGGATGACGACGTGAAGCATAATCTTTTCGACACAGAAGATGAAACATATGAGGGTGGAGAAGTACTCTCTCATGAGGAAATTCAGGAAGTATTTGCCGATGCTAAGAGACTTGGTTCTCTTAAGGAAGCTTGCCTGGCGCATTCAATTGATACTACTGGTATGGAAACTGCTACTGGAACTCAGACATATGGTTTCAATGATGTAAACATGCTGCTTCCAGAGTATAAGAGTCTTAACAACCCACCTGAGTGGATTAAGAGAAACACTGATTGGGTAGCTTCAGTTCTTGGTGGAACTTCAAAGACACCTTTCAGCAGAATTAAGTCACTTTATGCTAACATCACAGAAGATGATGCTAGGGCTAGAGGTTATATGAAGGGTCACCTTAAGAAAGAGGAAGTATTCACAACTCTTAAGAGAGTAACTGGACCTTGCACAATCTACAAGAAACAGAAGATGGATAGAGATGATATTCTCGACATCACAGATTTCGATGTAGTTCCATGGATCAAGGCTGAGATGGAAGTTATGCTGGATGAGGAACTCGCTAGAGCAATCCTTATTGGTGATGGTAGAGATCCACTTTCAGAGGATAAGGTTAAGGAAGATTGCATCAGACCAATCGCTAAGGATGTACCTCTGTTCAATATTAAGGTTAATGTACAGGTTGCTCATGGAGCTACTGGCGCTGAGAAGGCTGATGCTATTATGGATCAGATTCTTAGAGCTCGTAAGAATTATAAGGGATCTGGTAATCCAGTATTCTATACAACAGAAGATTGGCTTACAGAGATGCTTCTTCTTAAGGATGGTATTGGACACAGACTTTACAAGACAGAAGCAGAGGTTGCTACGGCTCTTCGCGTAAGCAGAATCATAACTGTTGAGGTTATGGAAGGTGAGAAGATCGATGGTAAGGACCTTGTTGGTGTTATCGTTAACATGAAGGATTACAACCTGGGTAACGATAAGAACGCTGCTAAGGGTCTCTTCGAAGATTTCGATATCGATTACAACCAGCAGAAGTACCTGATCGAGACTCGTAGATCTGGTGCTCTTGTAAGACCATTCTCAGCAATGACTGTAACTATAGCTGAAGCAGCAGGAACAAACTCTGGTTCAAACACAGAAGATCCTGGCGCTGAAGGCTAAGAGACACATAAATTTCAAAATGGGAGTAAGCTATGAGTAAATTCTATGGAAAAGTCGGATTTGTCAAAGACGTTGACGATGAGTATGGGGTATCAATGCCTGTATCAGAGGAACGTTCCTACTATGGTGACATACTCCGTCTTGATAGACGTTGGGATCAACCAAATGAAGTCAACGATCACTTAACTTTAAGTGAAGAAATTAGTATCGTAGCTGACTCCTATATTTTGGATAATTTAAGCTACATTAAGTATGTCATAGTTCTTGGTGTTAAGTGGAAAGTAAAAACAATAACCCCCGCTTACCCAAGAATTAGACTTACTTTAGGAGGGGAATACAATGGGGACAATAACTGACAGACGCCGTGAATTACACGTTAAGTTGAAAGAGTTACTCGGTTCCGACAATGTGTATTTCCAGCCACCAGGGGATAAGAAAATGCATTATCCCTGTATTCGTTATACAAGGGATAGAGGAAGCCATGTAAGAGCTGATAACAGAACATACATATACAAACAGGCTTACCAGCTCATTTACATAGATCCAAATCCGGATAACGACATGATTGACAAATTGATCGAGAACTTCGACACGATTAGCTATGTCCGCAACTACAAAGCAGACAATCTTAATCACGATGTTTTCACGCTATACTATTAAAGGAGATTAAAAACAATGGCTAATACATTCTTATTAGAGTCAGAGTGGGACAAAGTCGGCAAGCGTTTTTATGAGATAGGTTGCGACAGAGGTGTATTCTTCCCACTTAAGAAAAATGCAGATACTGAAGAGTATGAGTACGTTGATGGAGAGGCTTGGTCAGGTCTTAGTAGTGTTACACTGAAGCCGGAAGGTGGAGATGTTAACGATATCTGGGCTGATAACATGAAGTACCTTTCTGTAAGAGCAGCTGAGAAATTTGGTGCTACTATCGAGTGCTATACTTATCCAGATGGCTTCAAGGCTTGTAATGGTGAGGCTGAAGTTGTTACTGGTGTAACAATCAACGGTCAGACAAGATCAACATTTGGTTTCTCATACAGATCTAAGGTTGGTAATGATACTGAAGGCCATGACTTCGGTTATAAGATTCACCTCATTTACAATGCTACAGCTTCACCGGTTGAGACATCTCATGCAACAGTTAATGATTCAACAGATATTGATGCTATGAGCTACGATATCGATACTACAGCTATCAACGTTGGTACTGTTAATGGTATCGAGTACAAGCCAACATCTCATATCGAGATTGAGTCTTCTAAGTTTGCTGATACAGCAGCTAAGGCTAAGCTTCTTGCATTTGAGAAGATTCTTTACGGAACACCAGCTAGTACTCCACAGGGAGAGGACCCAGTACCAGCAGTTCAGCCAAGAATGCCGCTTCCAGCAGAAGTATTTGCAATGCTTGGTGCAAGCGGAAATACTCAGGGTGGAAACGCAGCAGGCTAACATTTACAATTAAATAAAGTTATGCTATGGTAATAAGAAAACAAAGGAGAAGATGTATGAGAAAAAAATTCAAAATGGCAGTAATCTCTATTGTTCTTCTTATTACCGGGGGCATATTATTGTCCTGTGGTAAGAAAGAAGAGAAAACTACTGAAGTAACTACAGAGGTTACGACTACAACAGAAGCAACAACTCAGGCTTCTACTGTCGGTAGTACAGTTGAAATTGATGGGTATAAGTTCACTTTACCAGAAGGCTTTAATTTTTCAACCCAGAATGATGAGGTCTTTGTATATAGTAAAGTAACAGAGAATTATGATATGGTGCTTTCAATTTATACGGAACCAATCTTTGAGAGCTTTGAAGATATTACAGAAGATCGTGTTCATAATATGATGAGAAATTCTTGGTTGATGGGCGGTACAGAAGGATTATTCCAGTATGAGGAAAGAAACCGTAACAAGATTGCCTATTATGCTTCTGAACATAAAACCGATAATGGAAACATTGCTAAAGTTGTATCATATCTTTTACTAGATCCAGTAAAAGATAAAATGGTGTCAATGACCTATATGACTGGTGAAATTCCAGATGATAACGAAGCTAAACAAGCATCCAATGAAATATTTGAAAGTTTTGAAGCTTTTGAAGCTAATAATTTTTGATCCGCTTACAGCGGGTCTTTTTTTATGAAAGGAAGTAAAAGATATGTATAAAAAGATCATAAAGTATACAGATTACAATGGTGAAGAGCGTAAAGAACCTTTTTACTTCAATCTTGAAGAAGTAGACATCATGAGATACCAGTTTGAGAAGGACGGCGGTTATAAGAACTACCTTACAAGACTTTTGGCAACAAATAAGACATCTGAAGCATTTGAGATCTTTGAAAAGTTTATAGCAGATTCTTATGGTGTTAAGTCTGATGATGGTAGAACATTCATAAAGAATGAAAAGGTTCTTAATGATTTTAAGCAGTCTAGAGCTTATAGTGTACTACTTATGGAGCTCATGACTAAAGAAGATGAAGCTAATAAATTCTTTGAAGGTATCATGCCTGCTGCTATGATTGCACAGCTTGCATCTAAGATCAGTGATGGAAAGATTGATCCTGATTACATAGACGAGGTTGTTTATGGTAATGAGGGTGAAGCTGCAGACACGGTAATAAGTGATACCACAAAGGAAACTAAAGGAGAAGAATAATGCCTATTCTCATAGAAGTTAAGAAACAAGAGCTATATGACGAAGTCAAAAAAGAATTTGTCACTCTTGATCAGGATTGCAAATTAGTTTTAGAGCATTCTTTAGTGTCGATTTCAAAATGGGAGTCAAAGTGGCATATACCTTATCCTTACTTTAGTGAAGGAAAGACTATGACCCCAGAACAGAGTAATGACTACATCAAACAAATGACGATAAATAAGGATGTTCCAGAGCTCGTTTATAGCTGTATAACCAGAGAGCAAATAGATCAAATCGCTAATTATATTAACGATCCCATGTCTGCTACAACAGTAAGAACAAGACCTGATAATGGCGTTAAAAAAGAAACGTTAACGTCTGAGTTATTGTATTATTACATGTTCAAGCTCGGTATTCCTAAAGAATGTGAGAAATGGCATATAAATAGATTGATAAAATTGATAGAAATTTACGGTGTTAAAGACGAATCTCCAAACAAGAAGAACAAGGCTAGCTATAGCGAAATGGTCGCTAGGAATAAGGCTATAAATGAAAGAAACAAAGCTAGATTCCATACGAAAGGATAGAAGAAATGATTTCTGTTAAACATCATGGTAATTTCAACCATTTGGAAAAGTTCTTGAAAAAGAATGTCCACATGAATATTGATCATTACCTTGACATGTATGGACGGAAAGGGGTAGAAGCTTTATCACAAGCAACTCCAAGAGATACAGGTTTGACAGCCACATCTTGGAGATATGAAATAGTAAAAGACAAAGCAAAAGGGACTGTAACCATTCATTGGGTTAACGATAACATCGTTGATGATTGGTTTAACGTAGCCTTAATGCTTCAATATGGTCATGGTACTAGATCGGGTGTCTGGGTTGAAGGTGTTGATTACATCAATCCAGCGCTTCGATCTATTTTTGACGCCATGGCAGAAGAAATTTGGCAGGAGGTTAATGGCGCATGAGCAATACAGTTGACAATCGCGTTGTCGAGATGCAATTTAAAAACCAAGATTTCGAACGCGGTATAAGGCAGACTATAACCTCCTTAGATGGTTTAAAGAAAGCCCTAGAGATTAATACGAATTCTTTGGACTTATCCCGGGTTCAAAGAGAGGCTGATAAACTGAATTTGGCTAATATTACACAGGCTGTTGAATCTTTATCGGAAAGATTTTCAAATCTAGGCATCATTGGTATGACTGTTATGCAGAGACTTACTAACGGTGCTATTAATTTAGTAGAAAAGATGGGTAGTTTATCCTTCGGTCAGATACTTACGGGTGGTAAAGGAAGAGCCCAAAAAGTTGCCGATGCTAGATTTAAACTTGATGGATTACTAAATGACGGTGAAAAAGTAACTGAAGTATTTAAAGCGGCTTCAGATTCAGTTAGTGATACAGCATTTGGCTTGGATGAGGCAGTTAATATAGCCGCAATGCTTACCGGTTCGGGTGTTAATTTCGAAAGGGTTGCCAATCAGGCCAGTGATTTGGATGTTGCACTTAGAGGTATAGCTGGTGCAGCAGCAATGTCTAACAGTTCTTTTGAAGATATTGGTAGGATATTTGCACAGGTTAAGACCGCTGGCCGTTTGATGGGTCAGGATATGATGCAGCTTCAGGGACGAACTATTAACGTTGTTGCTGAGCTTTCCAAATACCTTAATAAATCTCAAGCTGAAGTACAAGAAATGGTACATAAAGGCCAAATAGATTTTAATACTTTTGCTGCAGCCATGGATAATTCATTTGGTAAGCAGGCTAAAAAATCAAATGAAACACTTCAAGGTGTATTGGCAAATATTAGAGCTGCTTTATCTAAAATCGGTGAGATATTCTATAGTGGCGTAATTGAGAATAAAGATCTTATAGCATTTCTTAACAGACTTAAAGATGGTTTAAATGAGTTCAAAGATACATTAAAACCACTTAAAGATCCTTTCGCAAACATCATTGGTTCGATTGGTAAATTGGGTTCGTCAGTTTTAGGTCTTTTTAATATTGGCGGATCTCAGAAATGGTCTAGCTTTATAGAGATGATTGCTGCTGCAATGAATAAAGTTTCTGGTTTCATCGACTCTGTAACTGATAGAGTTAATAAGTTTGCTGAGGATATGCATCTTAAAGAAGTTACTGAAGAAGTAAAAGAAACTGTAGATGACATAGTTCAAGCTACTGATAAAGTTAAAGAACTGGCCAACGTAATATGGTTTGGGGATGATTCTGGTAGAAACCCTTATGGTAATGGTCAGACTCGTGTTGATGCATTAGGTAATATGTATGATCAAGTTCAGGCATATGTAAATGCCATGAAAGAAGCCAACTTCGATATGGAGAAAGCTGATCAGATATACGCTCAGACCGCAGTATCTAATTCTGAAGAAGTTACCGATGCTAAGAAGAAAGAGATGGAAGCTAGGCTTGGACTAGTTAAAGTAAGTAATGATTCTGCTGAAAATGCAGAGAGAACATCGGCCGCTTTTAGTCCATTGCTTAAAATCTTTGGTAATATAGCTAAAGGTATCATGACAATCGGCAGAGCTTTCAAGAAAGTATTCTCAGCTAATGGTCTTAAAAAATCCATAGGCCAGATTACTGTTCATTTTGGTAAAATTGTAGATGCATTTGATCTAACTGAAGAACGAACCGGTAAAATGGAAACATTTTTTATAGGTTTGTTTAACATTTTCAAAATGGTAGGAGATGCCCTGGCTACTTTGGTCGGAAGCGGCTTTGGATTGCTTGCTAAAATACTTCCTACTATTATAGACGGCATTATGTCCTTCGGAGAATTTATAGGAAGTGCCATGACCAAGGTTAAAGACTTTGTTGAGTCTAACAACCTACTAGTAAGGGCCGGTCGTTTTATTGTTGATACATTTAAAAAAGTTTCAGGCACTTTAAAAGAGTTCTTCTCACGTTTTGTAGAGCTACCCGCTGTACAGAAACTTAAGGAAGAATTCATTGATATTTATGAACGTGTTGGAGCTAAGCTGATAAAGTGGTTTGACGATGCTAAAACCGCTATGGGTGATTTCTTTGGAAGCCTGGACAAAGCTGACGGCTCTACTATGGATAGAATTCTAGGTGGTATTAATGACGCTCTAGAAACAATGATGTCACTTTCAACAGATGCGAAAGGCAGCATATCCAAGTTCTTTGCTAAGTTTAAAGAAGGTGGAGACTTAGAGAACACAGCAATCTATCTTGAAAAGGTTCAGGCTGGATATGATGGAGTAAAGAAGACGTCCGATGCACTGTCTAAATCTAAATCGGTTGGCGAATTTGTAACCAACATGAGAGCCGCTGTTGGTAATGGTGGCGGAGGCGGTGGAGTATTAGAAAAAGCTAAGGGCGCATTAGATGGCATAGCAGAATCGTTTAATAAACTTGATCTAGCGAAGATGACTCTTATAGGTTTGAGTGGTTCGTTAATAGCAGCATCTATTTCTTTCAGTTATCTCACATTTAACATTACAGATGCGATTAATGCATTTGCTACGTTCCCTAAAATGGGTCTAAAAGCATTAAAGAGTATCGCGGGCGCTTTTGACGGTGTTAGAGACTACTTCAAACGTAAAGGTGTCGCACAAATAATAACACAAGTTGCTATAGCATTAGGTGTGTTAGCTATATCTCTTGCTGGACTGGCTATTGTTGGAAGTAAATACGATCTTATGACTCCGGCTTATGCATTAACTATGGTATTAGGTGTTATGACCTTAATGGTTGCTTTAATTGCTCAATTAACCAAATCTCAGAAATCGGCTAAGAAGTTTAATGAAATGATGGATGCATTCTCAAAGATAATCTTAGCTATGTCTGGTGGTGTATTCCTATTGGCAGCAGCATTGTCTGTTTTATCTGAGATAAAATGGAACAAGAATGCGTGGATATCTGTTGGTGTTCTTGTTGGTATGCTAGGGGCATTAATTGGCGTGACCGCAATAATCAGTAAGATGGGGCCTGATATTAAGTCATCTGGTCTATGGTTAATATTCTATGCTGGATCTGTTTGGTTGTTGGTAAGTGCACTTAAGAGACTTGCTGAGTTAGATGTGGCAGATCTTAAGGGTAAGATGCTCGTATTATTCGAAGCTATGGGCATAGTTTCCATGATTGCATTAGCATCTTCTCACATGTCTATAGGTAAAGGGCTAAGTGTATTAGCTCTTATTGGTTCTATTATATTAATAGAATCGGCCCTTAAATGGGTTATTAAATACGGTCTTAAAAAGCAAGATATAAAGCAGAATCAAGAAGCTCTTAAAGTTGCATTGGTTAGTTTAGCTGCTCTTGCCGGTTATATGATCGTTATTAGTTGGCTAGTACGAAAACCAGAGGGTATAGCTGCGTCAATTATAGCTACTATATTATCTATAATTGCAGTGTCCAGAGCACTTAAGAAGCTTTCTGATATACCTGGTCCTAGCTTGCTTAAAGCTGTTGTGGCTCTCACAGTGCTTATGGCCGCGGTGGCTGGTTTGATATTTGTAATAGGAGTCTATGGCCAAGGTGCAAGGATTAAGCAAGCTGGAACAACAATATTAAAGACCGCTGTAGCTTTAGGTGCTTTAGGACTAGTTGTAACATATCTTGGATATTTGCCAAGACAGGTTGTTGAAGATGGTATTGGTACTGTGGTTCAGTTGTCTGCTCTTTTAGCAGGTATTATATATATAACTAAATTTGGTGGAAAAGTAGATCCTAAAGCATTTATTGCTATGATAGGTGTTATAGCTACTTTGGCAATTTTAATATCACTTATGAGCTTTATTGAGGATAAGGAATCATTGCTCGAGGCTGCTGGTATTTTAGGATTAGCTTTAGTGGCATTTGGTACAGCCATGTATTTAGCTAGCAAAGAAGCTAAGGCAACGTCAGTTAAACCAATAGAAAAGATGATACGTGCAGTACTTGTTATAGGCGCTATGCTGATTGGTCTTTCTTATCTAAATAAGGGAGACTACTTGACGATGCTTTCATCAGCTGGTGCTATGTCATTAGTATTATTGTCACTTGGAAAATGTGCTGAATTAATGATGAAGGCGTTTAGTACAGGTGGTGTAGGGCCAGCAAAAATGAAACAAGTTAACCGTACTATACTGATTATGACCTTAGTGGTTGCATCGGTTGGGCTTATGCTTTCAGCTATAACATTAGCGGCAAATGGAAATTGGGTTAGTATCATAGCAGCGGCAGCATCAATGGGTCTGGTAATATATTCGTTGGCTGAAGTTATGAAGATGATTAACGATAAGATACCAGGCGGAGCTAATGATGTTAAGATACTCAATAACAAACTATCAAGTCTAAGATATTTACTCATTGCTATGGGCGTAATAGGAGGCTTAATAGCTGTCATCTCATTTGCGGCAGGGTCTAACTGGGCTACTGTCGGTATGGCAGCTGTAGCTATGGCGGGCTTAATAGCGGTTCTTACTGGTGTATATTTTGCACTGTCAAAGATAGACAAAGACGGTAAAACAATGATAGCCAGGGCTGGAGCTTTAGCGTTAATGTCTACCGCACTTATACCTGCAGCAGTTGCTCTATCATTATTAGCTAGCTACGATTGGCAGAAGATGATTGGAATGGCCGTTGCTTTAGGTATTCTAGTTGCTGCTATATCTGGTTCATTACTATTACTAACCACTCTTTCAAAAGGCGGTGGATTTGGTATTATGCTAGCCGTAGCTGGAGCTATAACCATAGTTTCTCTTGCATTGGCTGGTAGTGCTTATATTTTGGCCAAAGCAGTAAATGTTATAGTAGATGCAATAGGCAAATTAGCAAAGATCAAATACAAAGATATTGATATTAAGACACTAAATGAATTGGTTGGACTTTTATTGAAATTAAGTCTTACCTCAATAGTTACAGCTATAGGCATTGGTGCTATTAGCGCAGCTTTAATTATATTAGGTGGTGCTTTAGTAGTAGTTGGAATTGGCCTATCTGCTATACTTGCAACTGGTGCTAGTTTAGTACTAGCAATTAATAAGCTACTTACTACCATAGAACGTATGAGTAAGTCCTCAAAAGATATTTCTGATGGTATCAAACTCATAGCCAAATCTATGACTGACAGTATGAAGATAGTTGCCGTAGGTTTAGCTCTGGCTTTTGCTCTATTTGTACAAACACTTAAGACTAAGGCCGTAATAATAGGCGAATCTCTTCGCGATTTCATAGTTACAGTTATTGATATTATTAGCGAAGTTAAGACTGACATTTATCGTCATATATTAGAAGGTATATCCGGTCTATTCGGAATGCTTGAAGAGGAATTACCAGAATTATTTAATCATCTTAATAATGTAATTCTTCTTTGTCTGGCTGAATTAGCCATAAACGCAAGCACATACGGCTTATTAGGAGCTGTTATTGCTTCTGAATTCGCTAAAGGCTTAATGGATGGCTTAGCTGGTAAAGTTGACGATCTTACTGACTCTGCTGTATGGCTATCATTGTCCATACTTAAAGCAATACAAGATACATTTACAAAGTATAAAGACCTCATAGGTAGCAAGATCGAAGAAATCTATAGTAATGCTAGTGCAAAGGTTTGGAAGGGTATTGAAATCGGTTATGGTATTACTAATCCAGTAGTTGGATACATGGCCGCTAAGAATGTTAAATTCCTTGAAGATAATGCCAATGCAGCAGCTAATACACTAGATAACGAATACAATAGACTTAGTGCCGAACGTGGTAAGAAGAATGTTGAGGCTTATCATGAAGGTCAGGAAGAAGCGGTAGCTAATCTCGACTATAATAACATGAAGTACATGACCCAGGCTAAGCAGCGAGAGGCATTTGATCATAGTGCAGATGCTAATGATACTGCTGCCGATAACATTGAAGCGCTTCTTAATGGTACTGAGTCTGCGCTGGATATGTCCGATCCTGATGTACTTAAGAACAAGCTAGCTAACTACTTCAAGGACACTATCGGTGCTGGTACACAAGATGGTTATGACGAAGTCAAGAGAGATGTAGTTAAGAATACACAAGATTTATCAGAACAGCAGATTAATGCTATGAAAGCTGATGGATATAGACTTAACGAAGCCGGTACAGAATGGATTAAAGAAATTGGTAAAGGTACAAAAGAATCGGTAGATGGAAAAGAAGGTTCTGATATTCAAAGTTATATTTCAAAGTTCTTAACTGGAGATAATGGAATCTTAGGTTCATTTACTGATTTCAATACCGATTTAACAAACATGTCTGATGAGAATGGTAATAGTTATATTGATGGATTTGTAAATACGTTGACCAGTAAAGAGAACCTCAATAAGGTAAGCGGAGCTGGAACATCAATTGCAACTGCATTAGATTCAGCCGTTAACTCAAAGGAAGGTTTGGATGTTAACTCACCATCTAAGAAAGCTATAAAGAGCGCTAATAGTTATGTTGAAGGCTTGATGTATATTATGTCTGCTACAAATAATCGTAATCTTAGTGGAGCTGGTGTCAGAGCTGCAAATGCAATCATGGGTTCACTCAATAATGCATTAAGCGCTGATAGTACTAGCAATGCTTTCTCACCAACTATCCGCCCAGTATTGGATTCGTCTAATATGAGTCAGTATAGTGGACTTATGAATGTTCTTGATAATCAGGGTACTGTTAGACTTGCAGCAGACTCTCAAATCAGTATCAACAACTCAACTCAGACACAACTTGCTAATCAGCTTAATGCACTGCGAACAGATATTAATAAACTTGCTAACACGGACTTCAGTCATATGATGGACGGTGTAACCATAGACGTTAGTGCTGATACTACAGTGGATGGAACTGTACTTCGTAAGACGGCATCCAGCTACACTATAGGTCAGATTAACAAAAAGCAACAGGGATACATAATGGCTACAGGAGGTAGATTTTAAATGGTAGATTCATCAAAGGTTATTGAAATCGCCTTATCAGAAGAGGGTTATATTGAGAAGGCTAGTAATAAGTCTCTCAATAGTAAGTCCGCTAATGTCGGTGATAAGAACTACACAAAGTACGGTCGTGACCTCGTTAGACTAGTAGGTGGTCCGTATGCCCAGGGTGTTGCTTGGTGTGATATGTTTGTAGACTGGTGCTTCATTCAAGCTTATGGTAAGGAAACTGCCAAAAAGCTTATTGGAGACTGGTCTGCTTACACACCAACTTCAGCTCAGTACTATAAAAACATGGGCAGATACTACAAGACAAAACCAAAGGTAGGAGATCAGATCTTCTTTAGAAATGCTAAAGGGATTTGTCATACAGGTTTCGTTTACAAAGTATCATCATCTTACGTTTATACAATAGAAGGTAATACTTCTCCTCTTACAGGTGTTATTGCCAATGGCGGAATGGTTTGTAAGAAGAAGTATTCAATAAATAACAGTCGTATCGATGGTTATGGAAGGCCTAAGTACGACGAAAGTCCAAAACCGATCATCAGACTATACAGTGGAACATTCCCATTGCTACCACCGAACCTGAAGTACGGTTCAAAAGGAAAAGAAGTAAGTAATTTACAGAAATTCCTTAACTGGTATGCTAGCTATGGGCTTGTAATAGATGGTGATTTTGGTAAATACACACTATCGGCGGTTAAAAGCTTCCAGGCAAATACTGGCTTGGCTGCTGATGGAATCTTTGGTCCTAGATCATTAGACATGGCTAAGAAAATTTCAAAATCAGAGTTTGTATAAGGAGGAATTGTTATGGGTTGGTCATATAACCAGATTGATGTCTATCTAAGTGATAGCCCAAACCAACTTGGAGAGACTGCGATTGGTCCAACTTGGGCTCAGGTCTCAACTTATGGTCTTCTGCGTGACAGACCGGCTATAACGTCATCTACAAATAACTCTGATAAGATTATAATTCCGGGTAGACCTGGAGAGTTATATTCTACAGTAGAAAAAAGAACCAACGCTCAGTTCAGCTACGAAGTCCTGGTTGCCGATGCATGGCCTTTTGCCTCCCTTAAGGCCTCATCGGACCAGTGGCTGAACAATGTTTACAATAGAGCGTTATATTTAAAGTCATACATAGAGTCTGCTAAACGCGTATCATATAAAGAACCAGGAAAACAGGCAATTGATTACTTCGAAGTGCTAAATACTAAATGTGATATTACTGACTCGGATGAGAAAGCAATGTTGCTTAAGGTTACTATGGATATTTACCCATTCCGCTACTTTTTTGATGGAAATGCTCCGTTAGAATTAGTATATGGAATGTACGAAGATAATCCGGATAATGGCAACCATTTTACAAGACCTATGAGTGATTGCTCACCAATTTATGTAACAGAGCCGTTTCCTTCGACTGGTTCATTTGCATTCTGCATTTCAGTAGGTTCATATCTAGAAGATAACACCATCTTAATGGAATCCGAAGTTAAGCTTAACCCGGCAAGGGCTACACAGTTTGCATCAGCAATAGCGGGTAAACAACTTTATATAGATACTGGTAAAATGTTAGCTTATGACAGCGATGGCAATCCTATGAATAAATACCTACAGGGAGATTACCAATTCATTCGAATAAAAGGTTGTAGCTACAAAGTAAGAATTAACAACCTAAGCAGCGTTAAAATCTATTGCTATTCGAGGAGGGGGATTAATTTATGATTAAAATATTTAGTCCTGAGACCTTCAATGACTATGCTAACGCTGATCTTTACAATTCAATCTACAATCAGACAGAGACAGAATACTTTGTCGACCATTATGTCTTGAACAGGGTAATTACTCAGGACTATAGTGACTACATTATCCCTAATAAGTACGAAAGCACTGATGATTTCCTTAATAAAATGGCCCTTATCGGAGCTATTTCTAAAGGAGAGCAGACCTCTGAGATATTAAACTATGATGTGTTTGTATCATATCTTAGAGCTTGGTTTGATATTTCTTTTGTCCCTGGTGTTTCGTCATTAGATAACAACCAGCAGCAAGAGATATTTGACATCACTCAGTATGGTGATGCATATCTTGAACCATCAGCTTTTATATCTTGGGTAAACGACAATGAGTACTATTTTAGCGATGAGTTTGTTGCAAGGGCATGGCTTAATGGATTAGTAGAAGACAAAGGCATAATTAGTTCTACTGACAAAAGAGGACGAATTAAGAAGCCTAAATTATTTAAGAAAGAACTTAAGAAGGTCTTACTTAGTTCTTATGAAAAAGGAACAGGAAGCAAAAAGAAGAAGATTACTGTAGATAAAGACAAACTTATTTACGATATGTTCTGTAACTTAGATGCGGGTATAAGCATCGTATACGACATAGACAAACCTCTTCTTTATTATATATTTGAAGCGGTAAAACAAAGATTACCGTACTACCCACTTAATATTAGTGGACACTTTTATATTTTTGACGAGGGCGCTGAAGTTGAAATAGCAGACCTCGACAATGTAAGAGGTGTACTTTCAGAAGATACAATTGAAGGTTACATCTTGTTTGGTATCACGGCTAATGTTAGCACGTGGTACTTTTTAGATTATGAGAAGTTTAGTGTCAATGTGTTGGCTGAAGCGGCCTCTAAAGGTGTTGGACTACCCGATGGTATCTCTCCTTTAGACTTCGTCAATACACAGACATTGAACGGGGTGTTGCAGAACTATACTGGAACCGACCATGGTATTCGTGAAGGCGTTACAACACGTTATAGGATTTGGTCATTGGATACTTTCCTAGTTAACTATTCAATGTATCGAATTGGTGTTAACATCACAGACATGGTCACTGGAAATGGCGATATGGTATTAATGCCATCTCAATGTGATCTTGAAGCTGAAATCAATGGCTCATGGACAATTACCCTCCAGCACCCATACGATGTAGAGGGACGCAACACCTTTATACAAAAAGGCTCTGTTCTAGCTGTACCAGTTAAGGTTGCAAGAGAACAGTATTACATAAACCAGCTGTTTCGTGTGTATGATGTGCAAAACAGCTTTAATGGTGTAGAAGTAACCGCTTATCCTGTTGCTCAGGAGAGTGCATTTGAGTGCCCTTTAGATAATTTCTATCTAGAGAATGTAACAGCACCTGATGTAGCTAGTGTTTTGACGCAGATTTATCCTGAAAAGTATTTAGTTACTACCGATATTCAAAATGGGAGTACAAGTATATACGCACAGAACAGCAATATGCAGGAAGTTATTGCTGGAACTGATGAAGCAACATTCATTAGTACTTTTGGCGGTGAGTTAATCTATGACAACTATATTTACAAGATTATGGCCCAAGCTGGACGTAAGATTAGTGACTCAATGGACTATCTAATCCAGTATTCAGCTGATATGAAGGGAATAACTATTAACGAAAACACTTTTGACGTTGTTACAAGAGTTTATCCTACTTCTAGTGAAGGGTACAATTTTCAGTCTGTACAGTCAGCATTTTGTGATTATGCTCAGCAGTACGGTACACTCACTTCGAAGGTTATTAGTGGATATTATTTCAAGTATGATGACCTGTTTAACAGCGTTGGCAAGTACGATAAGAATAAGCCACCAAAAGACGGTAAGCTTGTAGGCGAAGGGTCCAAGTTCGATAATGATGGCTCTTCAAACATTATGGTTGGCGGAACCGGTTTAATGCCTGGTGGTAATTACGTTAACAAGATACAAATACATAAAGCTTGTGTACGTTTCGTAGGTTCTATTTGCAGGTCTGGTTACGTAACACATGTTTATGACAGCAATGGAAATGATATTTTAAATGACGGTGGTCTTATCATCGACGGTTCTTTAAGCCCTTCTGGAAGTGCTCCTACTGATATTTTAAACTATCTTGGAGTTGAGACTTGGACTGTTGATGGTGATAAGCTCGTTGGAAGTACTATTGAACTGAATTTACCTAGCTATGATGTAGCCGGTAATAAGGTTCTTAATAACTATCTTCCACCAGAGTTCGCAGCTGCTCTAGCTGAACTTAGAAGCGAGATAATGGCTGCTTCGTTCATGAAGACCCATTATTCAGTTGTTGAAATGAACTCACCAGAATCAGTGCCACGTTATGTCGATGCCCCTAACATTGCAAACTATCCATTCGTTCACGCTAGGTCAATAATGCACAGTGAGATTTCTCTTATTGAGCAGTATGACGAAACCAGGGATACATACAAAAACATTACAATGGAAGCCGTTGACAGAGCTATGGCTGCAATCAGATCTAAGACCGAATCTTTAGGTCAAAAGTATATTCAGTTGGCTCATGAAGGCAAGTGGAATCACAAGAAACGTATCAAAACTAAGTCACAGAACATCCATTACAAAGGTGAAGAGGCTAAGACACATATTCATACAACGGCATATAACCCAAGAACTGATAGAATCAAGTTACCTTATGGTTATATTTTGTACAGTTTTAAAGATGCTATTGGATATTTGAAGAACGAAGCTGTTATGTCTTGGTGTAAGGATGAGAATGAAGCTGAGCTCCTTTGTAAAGCTATTGAGAATGGTTTCCAATGGTGTGAGAAAACTAATATTGCTAAATGGCAGTGGCATACAAACAAGACTGGTAAGTATTATGGAACTGCTAACCGTTCTGACTATGTGAAGTACGGCTATCATCAAGTTGAAGGTAAGTGGTATTTCTTTGACGCTAAAGGTTATATTAAGAAGCGTCCTATTGAGCTTGAGGAATACAAGTGGGAAGAGGATGAGTATGAAGTTAATAAGACTGACTCCGAAGGCAATGTTGAGTATGAAGATGACGGAGTAACTCCTAAGAAGGAGAAACAGAAACGTTATCGATATACTAATCCTAACAACGGTAACTATCTGACTAATTGTTGGATAGAAGAGAATAGTTCTAAGCACTATTATGTCGATGGAGAAGGTTGGAGAAAGAAGTTCACAAAAGTCACAGGCAAGGATAAGGACGGTAAAGACGTAACTAAAGAACTTGACTATGACGATGAAGAATGGTCACTCACACCTGGAGAAGAAGGTCAAACTTTCAAAATAACAGGTTACTCTTATGGAAATCATAAAGCCGGTTATTATCCAAAGAACCAATGGATGTATATTAAAGAGTTTAAAGGCTGGTTTTGGTTTGATGATACTAGCATTGGGCTGATACAAGGTAATTACCAGTCAGATGCAACTTGGATGTGGAAGCATTACAAGAAAGGTTGGAGATTCACTGACCAAAAGAATACTTATATTTGGGGGCAGTGGGCTAAAATCGATGGTAAATGGTATTGGTTCACAGCTAAAGGTGGTTATGCTGATACTACAACTGATGATTTTGGTGAGAATAGCCAATCATTCAAGACTGACGATAAGAAACCAGCTATAGATTACAATAGAGAGGGTGTCAGCTCTGTTGGAGATCATGAGGAAAAAGCATCTAAAGATACAGACTTTAATCCAGATAGAGATGGCGTTAAAGCTTGGATTCAAGATGACTTTATTACTGAACTTAAAAAAGAGATACTTAAGCAACATAATAACATATGGGATGCATTGAGAAGCAGATTGTGGGCTGCTGCATGTAACGACTTAAATGAACTTAGAAACGAGTCTATCTCGGTTGAGGTGGACTTTGAACTTCTTAGAAACTATTCAGGATATGAGAACCTTAAATTCTTAGAGGATTTATATCTTGGAGATTATGTGCATGTCAGAAGTACGTTACATGACTTCGATGGAGACATAAGAGTTGTTGGTATTACATATGACTGTTTAACAAACAGACCTAAGACAATGACTCTAGGCTATCCATCTAATTCGTTTATAAGGAGACAGGCATCTATGCACGCTAGTGGAACAGTTAAGCATTACACAGGTCCAGATCTTAAGATCAACAGTTATGTTACAAGTGAGGTATTACCTGATGACACTAAGCCAGTATATGTACCTACTCAAGTTACGAAGACACAGAAGAAGGCCACAGTCAAAGTTTCACCTAGATATCTTGAATCTGGTTATGGTTCATATATTGACGATGGTAACAACTTTGCTGATCCATTCATTCCAGTTTAATAGAGGAGATTTTCAAAATGGGAGAAGAACTTTCTAGAGTAGAAGACCTTTTAGCAACGGGTGTAGAAGAACCTGTTGAACCTATGAGTAGAGTGGAAGCAATTCTGAGGGGTGAGGATATTAAGCCCCTCTCTCGTGTTGAAGATCTACTCAAAGGTTATAATCCACCAGACTATGATTATATTGATTTAAATGTTACTGAGAATGGGACCTACACACCACCGTCGGGAAAGATGTATAAAAAGGCGGTGGTAGATGTTCCTTCTCAGGAACCTGTATTAACAACATTGAACGCTACTGAAAACGGTACATATACGCCAGAACAGGGATATGATGGATTTTCCAGCGCCACAGTTAACGTTCCTGCAACACCATTGGATAACCTCAGTGTTACGGAGAATGGAACTTATACGCCTACAAGTGGTCATGGCTTTAATAAAGTTACTGTCAATGTAGCTGGAGGTGGAGGAGATTTAGAAGCGGTTGATTTATATTTGGATGAGTATGAGGAATTGACACCACAGCAGAAGTCTGATACTACCAAGATATATTTCGTTACTGATGAGGAGGAGTAGTAAATGGATAGGATATTCTACGATAATCAAGAATACGCTAAATACTCAGACAAATTCCTCAAAAGATATAATATGACTCAAGAAGGATATGATGCTCTTTCATCAGAGATAAAAAATGATGACAGTAAGGTATTTTTTATACCAGACCCACCAGAGCATGATTATTTGTATAAGTGGGATTTTACACAATCGCTAGTTGATGAAATTCAAGGGCTTGAAGCTCAATTGAAAGGCGGAGCGTCAATTGATGGCAACGGGCTTTTATTTGATGCAGGAAAAGAGCGCGTATATTTAGGCAAAATTGATATGGGCGGGAAAACAATAGAAATTGACGTTGCAAATTTTGACTTTAAAGGAAGTAATTCATACCATATAAGATTTTTAATCAATTGTAACAGAACTGATGATTTAAACGCCTACGGGATGGGTTCTTTAATTTTTAGAGCTGGAAGTGGGTACAATTATTGGAGCTGTTATAGTTGGATTGCCAACACTGGACGTTCAAAAAGGGGCTGGGGCAACGCGTGGTCGAACAGTTGGGATAGAAATATATTAAACGGGAAGACAGTCAAGGTTAAATACAGCGCTGACAGAATGGAAGTATCATTATATATGAATAACACTTTAATCGGAACACAAACGGGGCTTGAATATGACGGAAGGCATTTGTTTATAGGCGGTATTAATTCGGGCGGCGCTGACCAGGGCAATCAATGCTACGATTGCTTAATAACGGGCATAAGAATCTACGAAAACGAAGAGGAGGAAAGCTAATGGATAGGATATTTTACTCTAATGAAGAATTTGGCAAACCCTCCGAGATGTCGCTTAAGAGAGTGGATTTAAATAGTCAGGCTGATTATGACGCTCTTACATCTGCTCAGAAGAATGATGGGACGAAGTTATATTATATACCAACCCCAAACAATAATGGTGTTATTTATGATACAGATCAGTCTATAGCATATGAAACTTATCATGGTTATGAAGTTCCAACATTCGACCCGGTGAATGGTTAAGGAGGAGATATGGCAAAGATATATTACAAAGATAGAGCTTACTACAGCATCGAAGAGAAGGTTGATGTAGATGACGTGGTGAGTGAGATAAAATATAATTGGTATTACGATGAGGGCAAGCATATAGTAATCAGAGAAACTATAGCCGATGGTTCATTCAAGATTTGGTTACAAGATATTGTGATTGATGATAACAGTACTGGTGCTTTCAGATATTTAGTCCCATCCAATCTTAGGACATATGCTTTAGCTAAGAATGGAGTGGCTGCAGCGGCTCAGTTGGAAACACAGGTTGGTAATGCTGGAAGAGCAGGCTTTGAATACCTTAGTAGTAACCAGAATATGTATATATATCTAAATGTAACTGGACAGGCTAGTAGAAAGTTGGCTGGTACAATAGTTAAGGCTCTTATGTATTCAACAGATACTGGTAATTCTTCAGATCATCTTGACGAGTGGACGGACCCAACATTTGACCCTATAAATGGTTAAAGGAGATAAAGTATGTTAATAGGTAATATGGAATTAGCCGATAGCGTGAGTTCTAACGGCTTTATTATTTATACACCAGATGGTTATAAGGCAAAAAAGATGACCGTTGACCGGTTGGCTAAGGCCATAGAAGCCTATATGCGTAACGACTCTAATGCCGGAGAAGGTCATGGCGGCGGATTACAGTATTGGAGAGAGTTTAGGGACTATAAATGGAATTCTTTCTTATATGCTGAAAATTCTGTAGAAGCTTTTGAAAATTTAAGTCAATTACATCTCGGCAATGGCAAGTATTACAGGGATTTATGGACATCAAATTTTCAATATGACACCTGGAATAGTGATAAAACGGTACCTAATTTTGAAGGGTGTATAGAGTTTAAGTCTAATGATGGTGAAGAAGAGTTTTATTATCCATATTCTGTATATGCTCTTCTTCATAGAAATGGTAGTGCTCTTAGTGATTATATTTTAGTCGATCAAGAAGAACAATTATATAAGATAGCCAAATCGGATTATGATCGTTTTAGTATATATGTTGTTGTTCTTGGAGGAAATGATTCTGCAGGGACTACTATATTGCCTGATATTTTACCAGAAATTGATTCAGTTCCTAGCACATATTATCTTACAGAAGATATTGACGAAGGGATATTGCAAAGTCCCTTTAGGCTTTATAAAGTTAATGGTTCATATTCTTCATATGATGAATGTGCAAATGCTTTGTCAACTATCTTCTTAAATACAGGAAATACTATAGAAATAGGTGGATATTTTAAATATGGTAAATATATTGAGAATATCGTCAACTATTTAAATTATGATGAGCATGAAGATGATAATACTTATACTTACATTAATGCTAAACCTAGTATGGTAAGTGCTTGGAAATTTTCTGAAGATAATGTTACATACTTAGATAAAGAAAACCTTTTAACTTTATTTACGGATATACTAGATATAGAACTAGTTCCAACATTAACAGCGGTTTCAAATATTGGAATATATTTTGGAATACCTTTTTATCGCAGTATGTATAGTACTAATAAAAAAGAATTGGCATTAACTGCAGCAAAAGCTCAATATTCAGATTCTAGAATAGTTTTAAATAATGCCGATTATGAAGACGTTATATTTTTAGGCAACGGAGAAGAGTATTCCGACTTTGTTAAGAAAATGATTGCCGATTCATTAGAAAACATTGACTTCGTATCTGAAGTATATTTGGGAGATTTCTCAGTTGTAGATAACGCTGCAGCACGTATTTATGCTAGCCATGGACTTAAAGTTGTAAAAGAAGGAAACAATCCGCCAGAACTTGTTGTTGATAACGGTGCATTACAGCCGGCATTAACACCAGGTGAAGGTGTATCGATCAACAATAACGTTATATCTGCAACTGGTTCAATTGAGGAAATCTATGTTGATGGTGTTTCTGCTATTGATCCTGAAACTAAGGTCGCTGAAATTTGGCTACCAACAGGTCTTAAAGAAACAAGACTAAACAATGGAGACCATATAGAAATAGAGAAAGTATCTCAAGGAACTAACTATGATATTTATAAGATAAATGCAGTAGACATTAAGAATAATGTAATAGAAAACAGTGATAGCCACAGTTTCCTTAACAATGCTGATTCTGAATCCGCCGTTATAGCTTCTATAACAGTGCCTGCTGATGCTAAAGGAATAATTGTGGCTAATTTATATTTTGATAGTGGAGCTAACACTAATGATGGTATTGTGAGTGCATTGGTGTCTGATAATGGTTCATGGCCTCTTAATGACCAGACACTTTACATGTCACCGATGTACGATAGCAAGCATATTAATAAACCTTACCAGATAGCTGGAGTTGATCACAATGCATTGACCAATCTAAAGATATTTGGCAGGTATTCAAACACATTCAGTTCTCCATTGACAGTATATTTGCTGGCTAAGAAGGACGTTGATAGTGCAGTAAATGTACAAGGAGAGATAACATTCACCCAGGATATTGATATTTAAAGGAGCGATGATATGGCAGAAGTAATGAAACGTACGAAAATCAATGAACTGCCTAGTCAGGCCGAAGAAATTGATGATGCTGGGCTAATAGTCTATACCGAAGACGGCAGCAAAGTATATTGTGCTAAAATGTCAGACTTCGTAGCAAAGGTTAAAGAGTTATATTCTAATAAAATTGCAGAAGACTGGATAAATGAAAGCAATGAAGAAAGTACTGAAACTGAACATTTTAAAGCTGAAGAAGTAAATGGAATAAAGTATTTAAATGCATGTAATACACCACCAGAACAATATTCAGGCCCTATGGAAAAATTAGAAATGAATTGCGGCCATAGTTTCCATACGGAACATCATATGGACACCGCTATGGATTCTGTTGACTGGATAAATTATTATTTTAATAATTGTATGGTTGATGAACTTCATCCATATATTCCAACAACTCCGGCAGGTCACGTAAACTGTGCTTTGTATAATAAACTATATATTGATACTGTATCTACTACAATACCATACAGTCAATTAGCAGAAGTCAATAAAGCTATGAATTCTATGCTAAGAAATGACATAACGAAGCAAATACTTACTAAGGTACAGATAAAAGACTTATATGAACCTGGGAGTTTTGAAGATGGTGATCTCTTAGGAGAAATGTGGGTTTATCTAGGACAGAATATTTGTAATTTTTCAACCAATCCTACAGGGTGGTTTGACAATACAAGCGGAACACCATTGCAATATGAGGCTGCAAGAAATTACGGTTATGACAAAAGATATATATTCCTTTATAGCGAACAGTATCATGCAATTGAACATCCTAATAATATTACTTTTAATCGCTACTATTTTATAATATTTCCTACATTTTATTACGGTAACAGCAGTTTTAGAACGTTAATGGGCTCTATACCATATCAGCATCACACATTGGAAGGTTATGGACTGGATACTGATTATGTACCTATTTTGCATCTTCAAAATATTGAGACCGAAGATAGAAGAATCAAAGCAATATATAGAAATGAAGAAACGATTAATAACCCGGTTTTTGATGGGTTAGAATCTTTTTATGATTCTATAGAAACATATTTGCCTAGGCCAAATATACATTTTGATTTATCACCTTTTAGTATGTTTTATGGCGATAGCGGCATTGCTACTTATGGACTTATACATGATGGTTCTATCACTTATAATGATATAAATTATGAAGTTTTTCATTTGAAGGGGGATTATAGTCATCCAGTATTATATGCCGATGATGAAGTTCAGCCAGTTATTTCAGAAATGATAGAAACAGATCATTCAGCATGGTTAAATTGGGGGTCAACACCAAAAATACCTAGTTCGTCAGACTCTATGGACTCTATATATTTAAATTATACTAATTCGGTTTTAAAAAACACAGGTTTTTGTATTGGTACAAATGAAACTAATGATGGAGAAGAGACAACTCTTAACGTTACCGGGCTAATTTTAAAGCCAGATTACTTCATACATAATACTGTTGGAAGAACCACTAAAAAAAATAGTCAATGGACTATTGATGACGAAAGTATATTTGTTGGAAACCAGGCTTATTGTTTATACATCCTAGACCAAATTCTAAACCACGGTATGTCAATAGATGGTAAGCCTTATATTTCTAGTTTTACTATTAATGGTTATGACTTTACTGAACAAACTCAGCTTTCATACCAAAAGCAGGCTAAGATATATCCTACACTTGGAAGTGGACTTACTGTATATTACGACCGTACAACTCATCAATATAGCATTGGCCTAACCCAGGAATTATATTCTCAACTTCAGCCTGCTTTGACGTTTGGTGATGGTATAGAGTATGATGAAGAGACTGGAGAGGTTACAGCTGAGGGCTCATGTCGTGATATTTTAGTTAATGGACGTACTGTTGTTAACCCACTTAATAAGACCGCTAACATCAGTTTGAATAACTTAAACCTCATTCAGGAGTGTCAGTTACAGCCTGGAACGAACACTGATGGGCATACTGTAGTGGCTCGTGAGATGGTGGAGGAGTTCGATACAGAACAGATACGCCATACATATTACAGTTATACAATCGGTCTCAGTAGTGATATTATTCCAACTGAGCAGTCCTATTACCCATCACAGGTTAACATTGGACCTTATGAGTATGGTCCTTACACTGTTGGTTCTACGCAGTCATTACCGTCCAATGAATCATATGTAGTTATATTTGACACCGTTATTGTCAGCCCTGTCGATGCGGCATTTTGTTTATTCTTGAAGGATAGTGGCCATACATCTGGTTATCCATTTGATCCTTCTAATCAATATTACGATTCAGACTATGTTGACTTTGATATTCAGAGTGTTAAAGCTAACGTTCCAACAAAGTTTAGAATAGTCAAAGTCGTACCAGCAACTAATGATAGTCCTGTTACGTTTGCTTCGTATCAGGCAGCTATTATGAACACGTTACCATATTCCTCATGGCCTTTACCAAGTAATATTTATGCGTATGGTAACACGACAGTAAAGAAACTGATTAACGTATAGGAGGATATTTATGGAATCAGAAAATAAGTATCTTAAGTTGATTAGAGATGAGCTTAAGAAAAAGAATGGCAGCACTGGTCATAGCCTTTACAATGAACCAAACACCAAAGCTAAGTACCTCAGGGATATTGCTAAAGAGATACATAAGTATAATGGCGGCGGAGGCGGTGGTTCAGACAATACAGTTATTGTTAATGTAACGAACTATGACGATAGTGGTGATGTAAAGTACGTTACGCTTGACAAGTCTTACCGTCAGATAGAGCAGCTTCTACTTGATGGTAAAGATGTTAAGATATATTTTGACTGGGGTAATACTAGTCTTAATGTATTTAACCCAGTTATATTTTACCATGGTGGACAGATGGCGTTACGTTTCCAGACTCAGCCTTTTGTAAACGAGCAGGAGTCAGGAACTACTCTGCAGAATATTTATGTACAGCAGATTAGACAGTTTATGATGGACAGCTCTGATACTAACTAGTTTATATTTGAAATCACTAAGTTTGTTCCAAATGCTTATGTCGATGCTGTTAAAGATAATGTTGATGGATGGTATAAAATACCTGATTTCGACTTCACAGAACTTCAAGACTTATGTGATGAGGGACAGGTTGTGGCAATAAGAGCTTGGGAATCCAACAAACACCATTATGATATTTATTATTTGGATACATGGATTTCGGGCATAAATTCTTTAATATTTACTAGAACGACACCTACAGGGGCAAAGCACTTAACATATGCAACTGGAATAAATGGACAGTATGTAGAAGAAACATTAAATACTGCAAGAGTCCTTATCGTTGATTCTAATACTTCGGTGCTACATGTTCCATATTCTACTCTTAATGATCTTGTCACTTCTGACAATGTCGTTATGCTGAAGCTTGGTTCAACGAGTTATAACTTTGAAGGTCAGAATGGAACTGTGTTCACATTCAGTAATACATCAATAAATGCTGTCGATCAAACTACTATACAGATTATTAAGAAGACAGTTGAAGTACCGTACAATACATCTGGAGATCCAGAAGCAGTTGTTAGTCCTTCTACAGAGACAATCACCTGTACTATGGATAATGTAAGTGTAGTAGTATCTTAATTAGCTACCTCAGTTATAGAGGTAAACCATATCTTTACCTCCTTTCTTGCCAGGCCCTCTCTACTGTGTGCATGCGGTAGAGGGGGTCGTATATTTTACAAACTGTATAATGAAAGGAGGAGTAAGAAATGATTACTTTAATAAAATACTTATATTTGAAACTTATTGATTATAAGGAGGCTTTAAAGGAATTTCATGAAGACTTCTAAACAGAGTAGGATTGTACGGAGATCCTAGTCTATGCTTGTTGATAGAAGGACACTGGGCATAGGCTAGGGACGTACAAATTACATTCCTTTTATTTTTTTCGCAATTTTTACACGTTCTATTATAGAAGAGATAAAATGGTCGAGGTGCCTAAAAGGTCTATACAGAAGACTAGCTTGTATAGATTGAAGAGGGTAACAGATAAAAGCGTTAGTAGAGAGAAAGCGATACCACGGGATATGCTGACGAAGAGCATTAATAAATTTAATGGATCTAGAGGTATATCAACATTCTCTTCTTTTTTTAGTTTACATAACTCGCAATTTTTACACATCTTTTAATAGAATAATTTTAAAGGAGGATTTTAATATGTTGTATTTAGTATTTAATGAAGACGATGAACTCATTTATAGAACAAGAAGTTTCAATAATTTACAAAGGAACCTATTACTATATTTGAACGTAGGTATTGAAAAAAATATGTTTAAAGACAGCAGCGTAATAAAAATCAACAGAATAACTATTGAAAGTTTAGAGGATTGAAACACATCCTCTTTTCTTTTTTTTCGCAATATTTACACCTTCTTTAATAGAACAATAAAAGGAGGTAACTAAGATGCTATTTATATTATTATTAGTTATTGTAGGTATCATGACATTTATAGGATTACCTGCATTTATAATAATAGAGCTTATAGAAGTTATAAATGAATTTTAAAGAATTTGGATCTGTATTTTTACAGGTCCTTTTCTTTTTCGTACGCGGGTGACAGCTTTTTGTAGTATATTTGTTACACCTAAAAATGGAGGTAGTGACAATGGGCTTCGATAGATTTCGCAATTTTTACACATTCTTTAATAGAAGTATGTTAATTTATTTTAGGAGGTGTTATTATGACATTACAGAAACAAGATATTGAAATTATGGAACTTCACATTATGAATCAGCTTAAAGTAATAGAATTACTTAAGCAGTATCCAGAATTGAAGGATGATGTAACTTTCAATCGAATTTATGATGATATTATGACATTGAATAAATTTGATTGCACACGCCCGCCTAAGGCAAATTAGGTAAAGACTAAGTCAACTTTTACAGTTGGCTTTTCTTTTTCTCCTTTTGGTTTACATAACTCGCATTTTTTACATAGGTAATAATGAAGATTATTACTTTATACTATATTTTGTTTATAAAGGAGAAAAAGATTATGAAGAAAAATATTATGAAGAAAATGGTAACTTTATTAATGATGATTATGATAATGATTATTGGTTATGAATTTATTACCAGTTTCTTACACTTAGTGCTTAAGTGTATGGAGCTTGTAATTGATTTTATAGACGATAATGGTTTATTTGTAATTATATTGATCACAGTAACTATGATACTGAATAAGTATTTATTGAATAATAAACTTGTTGAATTGATTAAAAAGATATTTAATAAGTAATCTTCTTCCAACCTGAGTAAGTTGTAAAACTGCTCTTTTTTTTCTCGCATTATTTACAGCCTATATAATAGATACTAATGTATACTATTTATTATAAAGGAGATAAAAACTATGAAGAAGATTATGAAAATTATGGGAACAACATTGGCAGCAATTATTGTTATTATAGCAATAATGTTTGTAGGTTTTGTTGCATTTTTGAAAATCGGAACTGAAATGGGATTTATAAGATCCGAAGTAAAGGTAACAGTATCAGGTATAGATAATGAAGTGATCTATACAGAATCATATTAACTTCAATAGGATTGGCAGCAATGCCTTTCCTTTTTCTTTTCGCAAAAATAACAACTTCTATAATGAAAACTAATGAATATTTTATTATAGGAGGATTTTGATATGAACAAAACAATAACAAGTCACGGAAGCAGAAATGAAGAATTATTCTTAGCAGGAGTAGAGTATCTATCTAAGAAATATAGGATAGATAGTTATACACTTGCAACTAAGAATACTTATCATGTGGAAGCTGATAGTGAAGCAGAATTGGACATGAAGAAAGAGTTAATTAAGATATTTCAGAAGTAGTTCAAGATTTGAGCTGGTGGTTTACACTGGCTCTTATTTTTTCGCAATAATAACAAACCCTTTAATGGAAACTAAACTTTTATTAAAGGAGGAATTGAGTATGATTCTATTTATATTATTAATGTTGGTTTTGGCAATTGTATTGACAGTTGTATTAACGGTAGCGATACCGGTAATAGGGCTATTCATTGCATTGTTTGGTGACTTAATTATATTTATACTAATCATGAAAGCCTTATTTGGTAGAAAGAAATAGAAACCGTCCTAAGCATGACGTAAAACTGCTTTATTTTTTTCGCAATTTATACAAACCCTTTAATGGAAATGTTAAAACTTATTTTAAGGAGGATTTGATATGGAAGAAAAGAAAATGGAAGATGTTGAAATAGGTATGGCAGCAATGGCTTTACATGACAGACAGGCTGATACTATTAATTTAATATCGTCAATGGTATCAATTCTATCTTTACTTGTAGGTATTAAAACCGAAAACAAAAAAGTAAAGAAGGTGGCATTTGGAGTAGGTATATTTACTCTAATTGACCAAATTCGTTGTGTATTTGTATCGGTTAAGAAATACTTTAAGGTAAAGAAGATGTTGATAGATGCTGGCGAAGATGAAGTGGTAGATGCTATGTCATTAAAGAATATTGGTGACAGAATCAGTATCAAAGATCAATTTGGACTTAAATAGTTCAAACATAACCAAATGGGAGTTTGTGGAAACACAGGCTCCTTATTTCTTTTGGTTTACATAACGCATAAAATACAAGTACCTAAATAGGAGGTGATAGAAATGATATTTAATATTGTAACTATATATGCTTGGAAGTTAATAATATTATTTTTAGTAATATTTGCAGCAGGTATGATAGCAGGATCAATATTATCTGGAGGTTTCTATGCTCTAGATAATGACGACGATAAAGAGTCCTAATTACAGGGCTCTTTATGTTTTGTATTAAATTACTTTCGCAAAAAATACAAGGTTTAAGATGGAACTTATAGTGGCCGCACCATTATAGAAAGGAGATCTATAAAGATGAGCGGTTTCATATAAATCATGGGAACATGTATAAGGCGGTTTAACAGCACTTATGTCCGGACAAGAGCCGGCAACTTGTGGATGTAAGCAGGCAACGTACATGTTCCCTTATTTTTTCGTTAAGGGAAATGGAGGTGCAGAATGGATAACAGAGTTTTATTTGATGTGGAGAAATTTAGGGATGATTTCATACTTTATTTAGCTATACCTGGACATAAGCCAATACTTATACAGAACCCATCCAAAGAGTATGTAAGGATATTCATGCGCAGAGCTAACATATATCCTACTTGCTTATGGTACGGCATGTTTTGGGATCTGTATAAATACTTATATTCTATTACGTGGTTAGATTTACTTATCAACAAAAAGGAGGTAAGTAATCATGAGAGAACCAACGAAAGGGGTATTGAGCATGAAGAATAAGTATTATATTCCAAAGTATCGTTATTATGAGCTTAAGTACAGGTGCAGACAGTACAATGACTGGCTTGAAGAATTCAACAATGCTACTGGATATTTAGCTACTCATGACCCAAGTAAGGAACGTGTTGACGGTGGTGAGGAGAAGGATCTAGTTTATGAGGCTATGTTAAAGAGGCAGTATTACAAAGTTAAGATGGACTGCCTCAAGCACTGTCTTCTAAGTCTACCAATGGCTTTGCAGAACCCTATATTTGAGGCTGTTACAGAGGGTAAGGGCTGGCAAGTGATCCAGGCTAAGTACGAGCTTACATGCACAAGAGATGAGTACTACGATGCTTATCACTTCTTCTTTTATATTTATGGTAGGGCCAGTGATGTAGAAAAGCTACCATTCTAATCCGCAAAAAATACAAGGTTTAAAATGGAAACGATTGATATTTTAAACTAAGGAGGATTGTAGTATGGAAATATTTGTAATTCTATGCATTGTTGCGGTATTTTGTATAGCAACTAGTACGAAAGGAGGACAGAATTAATGAAGAAGAAATCTTTATTATGCTGGTTACTCTGTACGTTAACTAGTATGTTGACGATGATATTGTACGTCATGGGATGTAAATACTTCACTAAAGAATTAGTTGAAGAAGATTGATATTCCAAAGGGGAGTTTGTGGAAACACAGGCTCCTTTCTTTTCGCAATAAATACCAAGCTTAAGATGGAAACTATTGATAATTTAACTAAAAGGAGGATTTGAAATGGAAGACGAAAGAGTTGAAGTTGACACATTGGAACAGCTTGAAGCGGATATTCTCGCTGAGACTGACCCTGAGAAGAAACTGAAACTGGCACAGGCTTATAAAGCTGTGAAGGAAGCACAGGATGCTGATTGGCAGACTACGCTCAATAATGATATTGAGAATAAGAAGTCAAAGAGGACATTCTGGGCAACCATCATAGCCGCAGTAGCTGGAAGCACAGTTGCAGGGATTATTAAGGCGGTCGCAAACGAGAGGTATCAGCAGAAAGCTATCGATGCTGAAAAGGACGATCTTTACGTAAAACCACAGAAAATGTTACCACCAAATAGGTAAAAGTGGAATAGTAACCAATGTAGGAGTCTATGGAAACATAGGCTCTTATATTTTTTTTTTTTGAAATGTTTTTGAAATGGAAGGAGAAATGATTATGGAAAAGAGAGTTAGAGATTTTATGTCACATGAAGGTTTTGTAAAGCTCGGCTCTAAGGATGGAGCAGGTTTTATATTTTGCGGTAGGCTTAGTGAACTTGAGCCATTGGACGGCAACTTCAGAAAGGCCCAGCTTAGCAAGTTCCGCACAGCTCTTAAGACAGCAGAGGAACGTCTTGCTCATTTTGAGGAGGACTGGGATAACTATAGAGAAGGTAGAATATTTGCCTTTAGAAACGCTTGGAAGACCTGCTTAGAGGAGTCTGGACCTGACTATGAACCTAAGGCATTCCCCCGTAAGAAGTTTCCTGATGAGGAAGTATTTATAAAGTATGTTGATGAGGTTGAAAGACCAAGTAGACTCAAAGTAAGACAGACAAGAGTAAATAAGTATAGAAATGCCATTGAGAACTATACTGATATTCTTGATAGGAGAGTAGTAGAATGCTACGAATCTTGTTTTACTAACGAGGACGGAACAAAAGACCTCATCATTATATTTGATGGTGTGGAGACTGGTCCTTGGTGGTCTAGAGATGAATACGAGAGAGGCTGGTACTATGGAGATGACGGTAAGCTCCAGTTTCGTAATAGATTTGGAGAGGGGGTAATGTAATGGTTGCAAATATTGATTTAGAAAAAGCAATGATGTCTAAGGAGGAGAAAGATATGAGTGGACATTATGACGAATTGGCGGCAGCGATTAAACCTGCATATTCCAATTTAAATGAACCAATATATGCAGATAATGTTAAGTATGCAAAAGCAAAGATTAAGGAGGATAAAGATATGGATAAACTTGTAAAGGCAATTAAGGCAGATCATGAGTGGGCAAATGAAACCTCAATTATATTTGAAAATGAGCTACCAGACATCTTTCAGTCACCGGAGCAGAAGGCGTTTCTTAACGGTGTGAAATTCGCCACGAGAAAGTATATGGAGATAATCCAGGAAATGGAGGAGAGCAATGACTAGTCCGGCATTCAAGAAGTATCTCGACAAACTTAGCTTTGTAGAACTTAGTAAGTTGTATCAGGCACACAACGACTACTACAGCTCTCAAGGTTATAGTAGAGGTAAAGAGAGAACTAGATATTTTGAATATTGTCATGAACTTATAGAGGACATGACAGAACATGGCGCGTCGGCTGAAGAGCTTGAACGCGCTATTATATTTTCTTATGTAGTACTGGACGCAGAGAAATTCAAGCTTTCAATATTCAAAGCCAAAGAAGATCTATATATTCAGGAACTATACAATAAGTATGTGTTAGGAGGTGTTTAAAATGGAAGGAACATTTAAACCAAGAAGAATAGCGAATTTCAAGGATGGCACTTTTGTGTGGATTAAGCAGAAGACTGTGTGGCACCAAGATAAAAGAACCGGTGAAATGGTGCCTTGTATATTGGACCTTGACCAGCATCCGTGGGGTGATTGTGACGGTCCTGTTTTAGCCAAAGTAGTACATTCATACCCGACTTATATTTTGCTGGAGATTCAGCCACACATTAACCCCAATAGTATGGACTCGACACAGATGTCAGCGCCTTATAAGCAGACTGTGTCAAAGCATGATATTTTCTGTCAGAGAACTATGGTAAAACCTTGTGAGTCATATAAAGGAGATGCATATGTTTAAAAAGTTTCTGTTACTCATTGTTATATTTTTGGTGATAGCTGATCAGCCTGTGTTTGCGAAGAGTAAGGACGGGGTACCTAAGATTATAGGGTACGAGACTAAGACTATTAAAACCAGGGTACGTATTGAGAAGAAAAAGTACTTGGGTAAGTTTTATATTACCCATTATTGCCCTTGTGCGCAGTGTTGCGGTGCAGGGGGAGGTAAAGTTACAGCCTCGGGGACGAAGCCTACAGCGGGCAGGACTGTAGGTGTAAACCCGAGGTTAATTAAATATGGCACTCAGTTACAAGTAGGTAAATGTAAGGGCTATGTTGCAGAGGATACAGGCGGGGGCATAGGCTGGCGGCATCTTGATATTTTCTGCAGTAGCCATGCCGAAGCTCTTAATGCCGGAGTAGGATGGGAGAAAGTGTACGCTATAAAGGTTAAGTATAAAAAGAAAAAGATAAAGGTCAAAGTGCCGATATTTGAGGAGGTGGAGTGATGCCAAACAGTCTAAGAAGTAAGATAAAGCACCTTACTTATAAAGGTGAGTTTAACGAACGAGAAAGGGACAGATTGTTAAGCGCTTTGGACCATGAAATAGATGTTACTTATATTTGTGATGGGAAGAAATGTCCAGAGTGCTCTAAATTGTGTGAACGCACAACTGATATTTCTCATGCAAAAAACTTTAAGCCTGTAATGTTTATAGATGGGAAAACTATATTAAACTACGAAGAGAAATTACAAAGGTACAAACCTATTATATTGCAGGAACACGATGCGGAACCAAGGTCAATGATGGCAATAATAGATACAGAAACTGACGAAATATATGTTTGTAAGTTAACGAAACGAAGTGCTGAGTTTTTAGGGATGACTATTGAGGAGATAAATGATGAAGATAGTTATTGATATTTCAGATGATACTTATAAAGCAGTTTGTAACGGATGTATGTTACCTCCAGATGTTGAGAATGTGGTCAATGCAATTAAAAACGGAAAACCACTTCCAGAACGTCATGGAGATTTGATTGATAGAAATAGTCTTGAATTGGATAGTGATTGGAGTGATTATTACGATGGGTTTTCTGCATATTCTGAAAGTCAAGTAAGGCTTGCACCAGCCATCATAGAGGGGAGTGATAGCGAAATGAATAAATGTACTAAAAAGAACTGTCCAATGAATGCTGAAACACTTAATCCAGATTGTAACTTGAAAGATTGTCCGTATAGGACAGAAATAGAGGATAAGGGTGAAATCTCCGATGGGTATCATACATTTAATCAATTATATCATCAAAGAGCAGTTCTATTTGCATGTATTGTAAGGCAGAATAAAAACAAAGCTTGGAAATCCTTTAAACATTCAGACGGAAAGTATTGTTTTGATAGTAATGGGGAATGGTTTATTGTTGGAGTAGATACACCACAAGGAAGTTATACATACCATTATGCAAAAGAATATTGGGATATGTTTGATTGTCAGGAGTTAGAGTGTGGAAAAGAATGGGATGGACACACAGAAGAAGATGTAACTAGGCTACTATCATTACCATATATAGAAAGTGAGGAATAGATATGGATGATATTCGTAATGATAAAGAGGTAGACTTTGCTAAGTACTGCAAAACTTGTAAATATGGTAAGCTGCCAGAGTATGAGGACCCTTGTGATGAGTGTCTTATGTACCCGTGCAACGAAAACAGCCACAAACCAGTTAAGTATAAGGAGGAGGATGAGTAATGGAAGGTTGGCAGTGTCCTATATGTAAAAAGGTATATTCTCCATTTGTTACTAGCTGTTTTTACTGTGGAGAGAATAATGTAAAGACAAGTACAGGAACGGATTATCCTACTAAATCGGTAGCTGTAATACATCCACAGGAACAGATTGATAGAGGATTTGATAGGGGAAGTTTTATTAAGCAAAGAGGTGATAAGTAATGGCATTAGCTAGGAAATGTGATAGGTGTGATGCTTTTTATTTGGAAAAAGAAGAGTGCGTCGATAGACCAACAGAAAAAGGGCGCCAAATTTTTAAAGTAATTATCGAGAGTGAGGATGTAGGTAGTTTTTTAGCTAAGTATGATTTATGCCCTTCATGTGCGTATGCTTTCGTTGATTTTATGAATATTAAGGAGGATAAAGAATGTTAGAAGGCCGGAAGTATGTTCTGAATCTTAACTCAGGTATTATATTTGGAAACACCAAGTATCCACCTGAGGCAAACTTAAATGGAGTAATTGATGGTAACCCGGACGGTATTGGTATGTTAATCCATATGGATGATGTTGATATTGATCCGGTTATTATTATGGATAGGAAGCAGGCCAAGGAGCTTATTAAGGCTCTAAGAAAGAGCATTAGGAGGAATAGGAAATGGCGAAGAGTTCAAAAATGAGGGGATATTCTGAAGAGGATTCCCTAAAGTCTGAAAAGAAGCAGGCAATTAAAGCAATGAACGAACTATGGGTTACGAAGCATCCTGCAGACCGTAAGAAAATGGCCAAACTCATTGAAGATGCAGAGAATAGTAGGCAGATTTCTATGCTAATGAAGGAAGTTAGAGATAAGATCTAGTTTCGCAATAATTACAACCTTCTTAATAGAATATTATAAGGAGGTAACTTTAATGGGATTTTTTAAAGAAAGCGTAACCAAAGAGGAACTCAAAGACTTAATTTACAAAAATAAATGTATGATTAAAGCCTTAAAAAACATGAACGAGGCAGCAGAAATACGTTTGAATGAACTTATGTCTGATGAGGAGATAGAAAAGTTGGGAAAAGTGTTGGAAGATATCCATGGAGATATTTTCAATCATTAATATTCAAAAGCCTGGTGTATTTTACACTGGGCTTTATATTTTCTAAAAACGCAATTAATACATAGCATATAATAGAGAGCACGTTGGCGCAATTGGGAGCGCATCTGAAGTGATTCAGAGGGTTGTAGGTTCGAGTCCTACACGTGTTCTCTATTTTGTTGTTGAAGATTGTGAACGGAGTGTAGTGGAAAGGAGGAACTATGTGTATGAGCTTAGAGGAGGCGAAGATAGTTGCGCATGAGAAGGCTATAGAAGAGGGTTATGACCAATTGATATTTATGAACAAAAAGAAACATTACGACATCAAACGGTCTACGAAGGCAGATAGGACTAGACCGAGTAAATTAGTGGGCTTTGTAAGGTTATATTACAAGGACCATAAACTTTTCACAAGATATTGTACAGAATAAGGAGGATAAGAGACATGAACGAGAGACTTATTAGATGTGCCAAGTTAGTAAAGAAGAAGTCACCACTTCTGCTTACTATAGGCACGATACTTGGAGTTGGTACTGTTATATTTACCACAGCAAAGGCTTCAATCAAGACAAAAGAGGAGATTGACGAGCTTAAGTACGACGCTTTGACACATGGGGACGGTACTATAGAGAAGAAGGAGATTGCTAAGGTTGTAGTTAAGAACTGCTGGCCTGTAGCTCTTGCATCCGGAACAACTGTGGCTATGACTATTAGTAACCATAAGATCAATGCATCACGTCTGCATACTGCGACTGTAGCATATGACTTCTACAAGGAAGCGTACGAGACATACAAAGGAAAAGTACGAGAGAAGCTTGGTGAGACAACTGATAGAGAGGTTCAGGCTGATATTGCCAAAGAAAAGGTTATAAACGTTGACCCATCTCTTGTTCCACAGGTTGGTGACGGCTCTGTACTCTTTATTGAAGGGGTATCGGGTCAGGTATTCCGTAGTAGCGTAGATTATATTCGCCAGTGTGAGAAGCAGTTCAACCGTTATGAGCTGCACGGAAGTGATTGGGCACCATTTAACAACTGGCTTATAATGTTAGGTTTAAGACCGATGAATGAGGCTGTTGGGGACTATTTAGGCTTCTCAGAGAGGTTCGAGCATGATGGTTTGAACGTCACTCTTACGCCTAGTGCTGAGGTATTTGGAACTGGTGAGACGGCTACGGTATTGACCTATGATGACCCTCTATGCACGGAAGGTGATTACAGAGTCATAGATTGGTGAACTAAGTTTATATTTGGGTTTCCAGGAGGTGAAATATGGGATATTTAGAAGATGTAGAGCGAAATGCATTAAAAGACCGTGCTGTACATGTGCTTAAAAAGTGCGGTGATAGACAATGCACTGAGCCTGATAACGAATCTATAGCAATGGTCGCTAAGATTTGGTTTGATATTTACAGTGAGATTTTAAAAAAGGAGTGTTGATATGGACACTGATTTATTAGATGCAATGATAGGAGGAATGTTTGGTATGAATCTTAATTGTTATTTTGGGGTTAGAAGCCTCGAAACTATAGTTGAAGGCATTAAAAATATGGACAGTAAGGCCCAGATAGCTCTCTTTGTGGGAGCGGGCCTGGCTGCTTATGGATATTTTAAGTATGGAAGGAGAAAAAAGGACGATGGCAAGCGTAAAGAAGCATAAGGAGAGAAGTAAGCGTGGATATTCTCAGAAAGAGAGTAATAAGCAGAGAGGATTCATTATAATTGCCTCTCACAACTCTAAGGCTCAAGAAAGGTGGAAATAGTTCGCAATAAATACAAGGCTATAAATGGAGAAACCTTGAGTTTTTAGAAACTAATAAAAATTTATTTTATCGAAAGAGAGGTAAAAGATTATGGCAACAAAGAAAAATGTTAAGGAAGAAACCAAAGTTGAGAACATTGTTGAGGAGACAACTGAGGAGAAAGTTGAAGAAACTGGAACTGAAGAGAAATCTGAAGCAGGATCAACTGAACCAGAAGTGAAGGAATCACGCTGGGAAAAGATCAAGAAATTCGGTAAAGATAAAGCTTTACCAGTAGCTAAAAAGGCAGCAAAAGCTGCAGGACTGATAGCTGTAGGCGCAGGAGCCACACTAGGAGTTCTGGCAGTAATGACGAAGCCAGACGGCACTGAGTATGAGGCTTTACCTGAGAATGACGATCTGGTTCCCGCTGATGACTTCATTGAAGGAGAAGCTGAGATTGTAGATGAGGGATCTGAAGAGTAACTTGTAAACTTGTATCTGAGGGGAGCTGAAACATGCTCTCTTCTTTTTTCATATTGAACAGAGTGAGATATGTTATTGAAGGATAAGGAGGATTTGATATGTTAGAGCTTTTAACAGACGTAGTTGTAAATTTTGGTATTAGTGGCTTTATGAGTAATGTTGGAGCAACACTCATAACTAAGAGTGGTAAAAAGTGGCAGGATAAGCTTGCTATAGGTCTTGGCTCGGCGCTTGTAGGTATGGTTGTGCAGGATGCAGCTAAGAAGGCTATCAACACCAGAATAGAAGATGCTAAGAAGACCGTTGATATTTGTACAGGAAAGGAGAATGAAGATGGGGGAGAGATTTCCGAATAATTCATCGTTCAATGCAACACGTAAGAGGGAAGAGGAGCCTAAAGAAGAGATAGTTAGCCGTAAAGTTATAACTGGAGAGGCTAAGAAAGTAAAGAAGTCTCTAAGCACTAAATTCCTTGATACATTTGTCCAAGGGGATATTACGGACGTGGCTAAGCACATTGTCAGTGATATTCTCATACCATCAGCAATTGAGACTATGGGCGATATGGGACATAATCTCGTAGACGGTATGATATATGGCGATGAGGCACCATCTAGAGGCCGTAGAAGGCGCAATAGGGACCGCGAACGCACTTCCATAGACAGGGGTACGGGCAGAAGCAGAAATCGCGATAGAGAGCGTCTACACAACCGTAGAACGCTTAATTTTGATGATATATTCCTTGATACTCGTGAAGAGGCTGGAATGGTCCTGGAAGAGCTGCAGGGGCGTATTGAAGACTATGATAGATGTACTGTTGCAGATCTGTATGATGCTGTTGGCTGGGACCACGATTACACGGAGTCTAAGTATGGTTGGTATGACTTAGAAAGTGCAAAGATCATACGTGTAAGAGGAGCGGATGGTTATGGATATTCTATAGACCTTCCGAAAGCAGAACTACTTGACTAGATTAGGAGGTCTTATATTTTGACTGCAACACAATTAATAATATTTATGTTTCTTTTAGGTAGTGTAACCGGTTACATGATTGGTTATGTGCTTGGTTATAGTAGAGGTAAGAAGGAGAATAAGAAATGACAATTGGAGTTGGTGGAGTTACATTGATAATTGTGACAATTGTGCTAATTATTATTGGCTATTTATTAGGCTTTGTAGCTGGGCAGGCATTTATATTACATAAGATACATGAAGTATGTGGTTATGAGGATTATAGAAATGTTCTTAACCAGTTACACACAGATGCAAATAAGGAGGATTGATATTATGAAGGGACCAATTAATGGAGTAATGGTAGCAGAGAGTGCTGAGAAGGCTGTCTTTTATATTTTTGACAAAGCCGGAATATGTACAGAATCTATACCTTGTAACATGGATGATATGGTTAAGCTCGCAAATGGACTAGGTGCTAATCTTGCTAAGGCTAACATGAAGAACAATACGCTTAAGAAGTGTTATATTCTGGCTTGTATTGTAGCAGGAGTAGGCTTTGGACTTTATGCTAAGAAGAGAGAGGAGCTTAAAGTATGCAAAAAGAAGCTGGAAAGAAAGGAAATGGACGAGTTTCTGGAGACGGCTTTCGAGGACGACTACGAGTAGAACATAAAGAACCTTACGGTTATATAACAAGTTTTGGATATAAGGGCTGGGTGGAATCACTCGGCTCTTATATTTTGTTCGCAACGGAACAAGAGTACATAGATTATATTTTATTAGCGAATAGTATGAGCTAATTTAAAGATTTTTAACAGGAGGATTTAAACAATGAAATTTGTAAACGACATTGTGTCTAAAGCAGGAAAGACACTTATTAAAGTAAAGAACGCAAACACAACACCTAAGGTAATGCTTGTAACAGGTATTGTGACTGTTGTGGGAGCGGGTATATATGCTTGTAAGCAGACTTTGAAACTTGAAGATAAGATAGACGAAACTAAATCCATTATTGACCATGTTAAAGAGCTTAAAGACGCTGGAGAGTATTGTGTAAACTCTGAAACTGAGGAAATGGCTGAGTATACACCAGCTTTATATCGTAAAGACATTACTTATGCGTGGGGTTCAGGAATCTGGTCAATAAGTAAATTATATTTGCCATCGGTTATTGCAACTGGAGTAGGTATTGCACTTATTGGTGGTTCAAACAAGATTCTCACAGATAGACTTACTCAGACAACTCTTGCACTTACAGCCATGTCAGACGCTTATAACAAGTATAGACGTAACGTAATCAGAGAGTATGGTGAAGACGTTGACTTGAGAATGAGAACTGGTCTCGAGACTAAGAAGAACCTCGAGATGCAGGTTATAGATCCAGAAACTGGTGAACTTGTTGAGAAGAAAGAAAAGAAGATAGATGTTATTAGTGATGTCTCTAATGTAGCTTCTCCTTATGCTTTCATCCTTAATGACTGTGATTTCTGGACATCAGATGGCACTTACAACACAACTTGTATCGAATCATATATAAGAATACTCCAGGCTAAGTATGACAGAGATGGTTATATCTATCTGTATGATATTTATAAGACATTTGGTGCTTTCAAGAACATTAGCCCTGAAGCTATAGCTATGTCACATCAGGTTGGACTCGTTAAGGGCCATGCCGATGACGAGATTAGGATTAAGCTTATCCCAACTCATCTTGGATCTGAAGACTACTTCAAAGAAATCCTTCTTATGGATGTTAACTGCTGTGGAGCCATTAATGATCTTGTAGCTAATAGGGCTTGGGCCAGATGCTAGCGAGTTATATTTGTCATGGTTATGGAATATGACAGGAGGTAGAAGAATTGAGTAATCCATGGGTATATTTTGGTATAGGTTTTGTAGCCGGCGGTTTAGTCGGCTATTATATTTGTAAGAGGAAGTATCATATTGTGCAAGTAGAAGAAGTCGAACCGGCTAAAGCTAATGAGAAAGACTCAGACTTGGTTCCTAAACTCACTCCAGAAGAAAGGGGCGAGATGCTTAATAAATCTGAGAGTAAGATGTACGAGGCCTCATACAAGCAGTATCAGAAGGGAGCAGACGAAGAGTGGGAAGAAGCTGAGAAGGTTAATCCTGTAGAGCCTGAGATGGTTCCGTATTGTATATCTCCAGATGCTTATGCTGACGAACATAATGAGTACGCTAAAATAGTTCTATTATATTATGAAGATAATGAGGTGCTAGAGTATGAGGAATATGATATCAACGCCGGGGATGATCACTTTGCTGATATTGGCAGTACTATTGGTCATGATGCCGTTAATCATTTTGGTGAATATGAAAGAGACACGGTATTTGTCCGTAATGAGAGACTAGGAAACGACTATGAAGTATTGCTAATCCATTCGGCTTACGACGAGGGAGAAGACTAAGATAATATGTTTAGATATAGAAAAAATGAGACAGTAATTAATAATTATATTCGCTGGTTATGTGACGATGTAGGGCTAGATTACGGACGATATAGTGAGGTCGCTGGAGCACTATTATATTACAAGTTCTCAGACGACATTGGAAATGATGTGAATCGTACGTTTGATGCTGTTGCAAACCGTGAAGACTTTGAAAATGAATATGATGTAGTCGTTGATATTTATGATGATGACCACTGTGGATACCTTGAAATGATGGTTGTTTTGGCTAGAAGAGCAGCTGATATTATGTATGATGCATTCGAAGATGACCAAACTGAGCACTATTTTGAGGTAATGTTTAAGAATTTAGGACTTCAAAAGTATGATGATGACCACTTTCACTACCTAAAAGTTATGGATATTTTGAGAAATTTGGACGAGAGAAACTACGATGACCACGGAAAAGGAGGACTTTTTCATGTAAAATGTGCCAGGTCGGACATAAGAGAGGCTGAAATTTGGTCTCAGATGAACTGGTACTTGACTGAAAAATACTTCGAAAATGAGTGAAAAAGTGGTAAAAATGGGTAAAAATGGGTAAAAATGTACCACCTGTACCACCTTGGAAAAGTGGGGTGGTACACGAAAAACCTAGAGTTTATGCGGGTTTGCGGGCAATTGTACCAATGTACCACCTTTTTTCCTTTCTTTTATAAAAAATTAATTTTTAATATTTATATATTTATAAAAGTTTTTGGAAAAAAAGCTGGTACACTGGTACATCACAAGTTTTTGTATTTTTGCTCAAAATTCGGCATGTACCAATGTACCATGTACCACTTACAAAAGTTGAAAAATTAATAAAAACGAAGGAGGTCGTGTTTTATGGGCTTAGACTTCATGAAAGTGTCCACCAAAGTGGTCAAGAAAGGTAAAGACTTATATGTGACCGAAGTCTACCCTGAATTCTTAGTCGGAAGATCAAAAGACCTAATGATTAGAGGCGGTGATGTTTATGCTGTATGGGATGAGGAATTAGGATTCTGGATTACAGATGAGAATGATATTATTCCACTAATCGATAATGAGATAAAAACTGTTGCTGAGAGTCTTAAAGAAAAGGGCGAAGAAGTCATGCCTTTATATTTAAGAAATGAAAGTAATAAAATGATTTACCGTTGGCATTCATTTTGTCAGAAAGCTTCTAGAGATAACTTTCATCAGCTAGACAATAAAATTATATTTGACGACACGAAGACTTGTAGAGAGAACTATGCTACAAAATGTCTACCGTATCATTTGGAAAGTATAGAGACACCGGCCTACAATCAATTGACCAGTGTATTATATTCCACAGAAGAGTTGACAAAGATAGAGTGGTGTATAGGAGCTATCTTTACAGGTGATAGTCGTTATATTCAAAAGTTCTTAGTAATAACAGGTGAACCTGGGAGCGGTAAGTCAACAATTCTTAAAATAATGGAATTACTATTTGCTGGGTATTATATTCCATTAGACACTAAGGCCATAACGAGTGGAGCCATGTTTGCAATGGAACAGTTCCAGTCAAACCCGTTAGTAGCTATCGAGCACGATGGTAATCTTAGTCGTGTTTATGATAACAGTAAACTTAACAGTATGATATCTCATGAAGAGATAAGGATAAATGCTAAGTATAAAAATAGCTATGGCGCAAGGTTTGATACGTTCTTGATCATGGCTTCAAATTTACCAGTCGAGATAACAGATGCAAAGTCTGGTTTGACTCGAAGAATAATCGATGCAGAACCAACAGGTAAGAAAGTGTCTAAAAGCGAGTACAACAAACTTATGAAACAAATTAAGTTTGAGTTAGGTGGAATAGCTAAGCATTGTATAGAATTATATTCTAGTGATACAACAAAGTATGATGGTTATAAACCTGAAAGACAAATAGCAAAGACTTATAGGTTTTATGATTTTATTGATTATGAATTTAATGAATTTGCCGAGAAAGATTATGTTACTTTGGATTATGCTTGGAATAAGTACAGGAAGTATGTTGAACTATCTGGTTTAAAGTATCCTTTTGATAGATTAAGGTTTAAAACAGAATTAGAGGAATTCTTTGAAGAGTTTTATCCTAGAAAGAGAATTGGTGATAATCATTTAAGAAATGTGTATGTTGGATTTATTAAAGATAAGCTAACTACTAGGACTGAGATACAGCAAGATGATGATATTCCTAAATGGCTTAAACTAGAACCATATTCTTATAGTGTATTGGATAAAGCATTAAAAGAATGCCCAGCACAATATACCAAAGAGGATGGAAGTCCTAGATATTTTTGGGATAAGTGTGAAACTCTGTTAAAGGATATTATACCAGAGCAAGAGCATTATGTTTTACCTCAACATGTAGAGCCTAATCTGATAGTAATAGACTTTGATATTCGTGACCCTGAGACTGGAGAGAAGTCACTTAAAGAAAACATCAAAGCTGCCTCGTCATTTCCTCCAACATATGCGGAACTTAGTAAGTCAGGGCAAGGGCTTCATCTGCATTATATTTGGGATGGAGATGTTGAGAAGCTTAGTAGTATCTATGATGTTAATGTAGAGGTAAAGATATTTAAAGGTAAGTCGGCGTTGAGAAGGAGGTTGACAGAATGTAATGATTTGCCGATAGCAACTATATCAACTGGACTACCACTAAAAGAGGAGGTAAAGAAAGTGGTAAATAAGGAGGTTGTACAAAGTGAGAGAGGCTTGAGAAAGCTAATCATCAGAAATTTAAGAAAGGAGATTCATGACAGTACAAAGCCTTCTGTAGATTTTATATTTAAGATACTTGAAGATGCTTATGCTTCAGGCATGCACTATGATGTTTCAGACATGTACCCAGCGATTGAGACGTTTGCGATGAAGTCTACACATCAGGCTGAGTATTGTGTAAAGCTTGTCAGTAAGATGAAGTTCAAATCTGATGAGCCTAGTGAAGATCTTTATGGTTCAAATGATAATTATGAGGAAGCTCCTATAGTGTTCTACGATGTGGAAGTATTTCCGAATGTATTTATCGTTTGTCACAAAATGAAAGGTGAAGGCACCGTTACTAAACTTATAAATCCTACACCGGATCAATTGAAACCGTTGTTTGATTATCGTTTGGTTGGTTTTAATAATAGACGTTATGATAATCATATTATGTATGCAGCTGCTTATGCCGGTTACGACAATGAGCGGCTTTTTAAATTGTCTCAAAGAATTATTGCTGGTAGTCAGAATGCGTTCTTTGGTGAAGCTTATAATTTGAGTTACGCAGATGTTTATGAGTATAGCTCAACTAAGCAGAGTCTGAAGAAGTGGGAAATAGATCTTGGCATCTATCATTTGGAGAACCAGTATCCTTGGGATCAACCATTACCAAAAGAACATTGGGAAGAAGTTGCAGATTACTGTGCTAATGATGTTATTGCAACTGAGAAGACTGCAGAAGCATGTCATCAGGACTTTGTAGCAAGAGAGATATTAGCGAAGTTGAGTGGTTTAAGTGTTGGTAATACAACTAGACAGCATACTACTAAAATTATATTTGGTGATGATAAGCACCCAGAACTTGTATATACAGATCTGAGTAAGGAATTTCCAGGTTATACATTTGAGAATGGACATAGTTTATATTTGGAAGAAGATCCTAGTGAAGGAGGATATGTATATGCTGAGCCTGGCATTTATCACAATGTTGCTTTGCTTGATGTTGCTAGCCTACATCCTCATAGTATCATTGCGCTTAACCTATTTGGTGATTATACGCCTAGGTTTAAAGATATTCTTGATGCTCGTATCGCTATTAAGCATCATGATTATGATACTGCTCGCACTATGCTTAATGGTGCTTTAGCAGAGTTTCTTGATGATGAGTCTGTTGCTGACAGTTTAGCACAGGCGCTGAAGATTGTAATTAACTCTGTTTATGGATATACCACAGCGACATTTGATAATCCATTTAAGGACCCAAGAAATGTGGATAATATTGTTGCTAAGCGTGGAGCATTATTCATGATAACACTTAAGAAAGAAGTTCAAAAGAGAGGCTACACTGTAGTTCACATCAAAACCGATTCTATAAAGATCGCTAATGCTGATCCGTCTATTATTGAATTTTGCATGAACTTTGCAAAAGATTATGGTTACACATTCGAGCATGAGGCAACATATGACAAGATATGTCTGGTTAATGATGCTGTTTATATTGCTAAGTATCTTGATGGTAAACATGCAGGTGAATGGACCGCAACAGGAACGCAGTTCAAAGTTCCATATGTATTTAAGACATTGTTCAGTAAAGAGCCAATTATATTTGAGGATATGTGTGAGACTAAGACAGTATCTACTGCATTATATTTGGACTTCAATGAAGAGCTTGGAGAAGATGAACACGATTATAAGTTTGTAGGAAAGATTGGTCAGTTTACGCCAATCAAACCTGGAAGCGGTGGTGCAATACTTCTTCGTGAGAAAGATGGTAAGTATAATGCTGTTGGTGGAACCAAAGGTTATAGATGGATGGAAAGCAAAACTGTCAAAGAATTACATTATGAAGATAATATTGATATTTCATACTATGCAAGATTAGTCGACGCTGCAAGAGCTGATATTAGCGAGTATGGCGATGTAGAAGAATTTATTAGTTAAAAAGGAGAATAAGATTATGGCAATATTTGTAAAAGATAGTGATATTTTAACAAGACAGAATGGAACAAAGATGCTTCTGTTTAGGAACTTTAGTTGCAAGGATGGTAGGTATAAGTCAGCCTACCCTAACTTTAATGCTGTTATAACTGATGAGTGTGCTGAAAAGCTTAGAGATGAAGGATTCAAGGTTGTTGATTATCCTAGTAGAGATGATGAGACAGTAATGATGCACAGAATCAAGATCAATGCAAGATTTGATAATTATCCACCTAAGGTATTTAAGGTGCTTGGTAATAGAAAGATTAGACTTGATGAAGAAACTATAGCAGATCTCGATAGAGATGAGATTGTTAAGCTTGACATGACAATCAGTAAGAGTTCAGGTGGTGCAACATATCTTTCTACAGCGTATTTTACAATCGATGAAGATGAGATTGATCGTCTATATAATTTTGATGATGGTGAAGATTGGGATTAATAGGAGGTAATTATATTTGGAGTTAGGGCAGCACCAAATGGATGCCGTTAACAAACTTAGGAATGGCAACATTCTTTGTGGTGGTGTGGGAACAGGCAAGTCACGCACTGCCCTAGCTTACTTTATAACCAAAGTTTGTGGCGGTAGAATCAATTCTAAAACAAGTGATAATTTTTTAGAGATAGATCATCCTGTAGATTTGGTAATAATCACAACAGCTAGAAAGCGAGACACATATGAATGGGATACAGAAGCAGCTGGATTTGGTTTGAATAGAGATAGAGAATTGTGTTTATATCCTGAGATTGGTGTTTACATAGACTCTTGGAATAATATCAAGAAGTATGAGAAATTTGAAGATGCCTTTTTTATATTTGATGAGCAAAGAGTTGTTGGCAAAGGTCAATGGGTTAAATCGTTTCTCAAAATAGTTAAACGCAATAAGTGGATTCTACTGACTGCTACTCCTGGTGATGATTGGTCTGATTATATTCCAGTGTTCATAGCTAACAGATTCTATAGGAATCGTTCTGAATTCTTATCTGAACATGCAGTATATAATCCGTTCATTACCAAGTTCCCCAAGATAGACAAATATGTAGGCACTAAGAAACTGTGTAGGTACAGAGATCAAATAACTGTATACATGCACTACAAAAAGAAAACAGTTCCACATGAGAATTATATTTTAGCTGAGTATTCTAAAGACATGTATAAATCTATATTTAAGAATCGGTGGAACATACTAACTGATCAACCAATTAAAAATATTTCTGAGTTGTGTGCTCTACTCAGAAGAGTAGTTAATTCAGATGACTCGAGAATAGAAGTAGTCAGACAATTAATAATAGAGCACAAGAAAGTAATTATATTTTACAACTTTGACTTTGAGCTACAGATACTTAAAGACTTAGGTGAAGAGATGCACATAGAAACAAGAGAGTGGAATGGACACGAACATCAAGAGCTTCCTAATGGAGATGAATGGATTTATCTAGTTCAATATGCTGCAGGAGCAGAAGGATGGAATTGTATCACAACAGACACTATTATATTTTACAGTCTTAACTATTCTTATAAAGCAACAGTGCAAGCTGCTGGAAGAATAGATAGACTGAACACACCATTCACTGATCTCAATTACTATTATATTTATTCACATAGTCCAATAGACTTAGCAATAAGGAGATGCTTAAAGGAAAAGAAGAATTTTAACGAGTCAAAATTCATAAATAGTCATGAAAAAGTCACGCAATAAATACATTGCATATAATAGGGGAGAAGAGAAATATATACGTCTCCTTTTTATTTTTGCCTGAAAGGGGTCTTTTTTATGGCTAAACGTGAATCAAAGTTCCAAAGTGAATTAATTGAGGAACTAGAGGACCGATTCCCTGGATGTATAGTCATGAAGAATGACCCGACTTATATTCAAGGAATACCGGACCTTCTTGTTTTGTACAAAAACAAATGGGCAGCATTAGAGGTTAAACGAAGTGCTCGCGAGCACCATCAACCAAACCAGGATTATTATATTTCGGTTATGGATGATATGTCGTTTGCCTCTTTTGTTTACCCAGAAAATAAGGAGGATGTTCTAGATGAAATGGAACAGGCATTTGTACCTCGAAGGAAAACACGCGTTTCTAGGCGCTAGTCAATATTCATGGTTAAATTATGACAATGATAAATTGATTGACCGCTACAAGAATTGGAAAGCTACTGAAAGAGGTACAAGATTGCATGCTTTAGCAGCAGAACATATTAAGCTTGGCATAAAGATGCCAAGAAACACGGTAACATTAAATAATTATATTAACGATGCTATAGGTTATGGAATGGATCCAGAAGTCCTTTTATATTATAGCGATAATTGTTTTGGCACAGCAGATGCTATTTCTTTTAAGAAAAATTTTTTAAGAATCCATGATTTAAAGACTGGTGTAACCCCAGCATCCATTAAGCAGCTAGATATTTATGCTGCTCTTTTTTGTTTGGAGTATGATATTCGACCTGGTGATATAGGTATGGAATTAAGGCTTTATCAAAACAACGACATTATTATATCTAATCCTGAAGCGGATGAGATCTTTCCGATCATGGATAAAATCATAACATTTGACAAGATTATTGATGAGATTAAAAGTGAGGTTTAGATATGAGTAAGACTATCGATGAAGAATTATATTTAGAGCATCGTGGTACTAAAGAACATTCAGGTCGATATCCTTGGGGTTCTGGTGCTAACCCATATCAGAGACCTTATCGACCAGTAGATCATAATCCTTTTCTTGAAGATAAACGTTCATTCTATAGAGCTTATAGAGACATGCGTGAGAAAGGCATGACCGAAGGTCAGATTGCCAAATTCATGGATGAAACATATTTCAAAGGTGAAGGAAAGTTTAAGACGACAGCTCTTAGAGCTTGGGTTACTCAAGGCAAAGAAGCCGACATGGCTGCTAATGTATCTAGAGCTATGGAACTTAAACAGAAAGGTATGTCTACTACCGCTATTGGTAGAGAGATGGGCGTTAATGAATCCGTTATAAGAACCTGGTTGGATCCAGCACGTAAAGAGAAGTTAAGTTCTACAAGAAACATAGCAAACACTCTTAAAGTTGAGTTGGAGAAGAGCGAATCAGGTATATTGGATGTTGGTAAAGCCAACGAGATTGCACTTAACTGTTCAAAGCAGAAACTTGATGCAGCCGTAAGGTTACTTGAAGATGAAGGCTATAAGAAAACATATTTGAAAGTTGAGCAGCAAGGTAACCTTGGTAACTATACCAACCTTCAAGTATTAACCAAAGATGATATGGCTTGGAAAGATATTTATGACAATCGAGATAAGATTGCATTAATGTCACACTTCCAGTCAACCGATGGTGGTAAAACTATTGAAGAAAAACTGCCACCTAAATCTATATCTTCAGATCGAGTAAAAATTATATATGCAGAAGATGGTGGTAAAGAAGCCGATGGCTGTATGCTTATTCGTCCTGGAGTAAAAGATTTGCAATTAGGTAATGATCAATACATGCAGGTTAGAATTGCTGTAGATGATACTCATTACTTAAAAGGTATGGCTATGTATGGTAAGAAGGACCAATTTCCAAAAGGTGTAGATGTTATATTTAGCACTAACAAGACGAAAGATGTTCCAATGATGAACCCTAAAGATAAGGATAATCAGGTTCTTAAATCTTTAAAAGATGATCCTGACATGCCATTCGGTGCTAATACCAAGCAGATATTTTATGAAGATGCTGATGGTAAGAAGCAACAGTCATGTATAAACAAAGTAAATTCAGATGAAGATTGGGAAATCTGGAGTAAGAACTTAGCATCACAGTTCTTAGGGAAGCAGCCTAACCAGCTTGCTAGACAGCAGCTTGGTATAGCCTATGACATTAAGGCCAATGAGTTCGATACTATCAAGAACATAGATAACCCAACCATCAAGAAGAAATTACTTGAGGAATTTGCTGATGAGTGTGATAGCGCAGCTACACATATGAAAGCAGCACCTCTTAGTGGTCAGGCAACCCATGTAATACTTCCATTGCACAATATTAAAGACAATGAGATCTATGCTCCCAACTATAAGCAAGGTGAGGAAGTCGTATTGGTAAGATACCCACATACAGGGCCATTCGAGTCGCCTAGACTTAAGGTTAATAACCGTAATGTCGAAGGAAAAGAAATGCTCGGACAAGCTAAACACGCCGTAGGGATCAACCATAATGTAGCCGAACAGTTATCAGGTGCTGACTTTGATGGCGACACAGTCATTGTAATACCAGTACGAGGTCAAGACATTAAGACCCAGAAACCGTTAGCCGCTTTAAAAGACTTTGACCATCAAGTTCAGTATAAAGCTTACCCTGGCATGCCTAGAGTTGGAACAGAAGACTCGTTTAACAAAGGATTGGAGATGGGTAAAGTATCTAATCTGATCACAGACATGACGGTTGCAGGAGCACCTGAAGCCGATATAGTTAAAGCAGTTAAACATTCCATGGTAATAATAGATGCTGAGAAGCATAACCTCAATTGGAAGCAGTCTGAGAAAGACAATGACATCAAGTATCTTAAGAAGAAGTACCAAGGTGGCGGTGGTGCTAGTACTATCCTTAGTCAGGCTACTGCACCAGAAAGAGTAGGCAATAGGAAAGAGATCTATGCTGTCAATCAGATGACACCAGCTGAGAAGAAAGCCTATGATAGAGGTGAGAAAGTATATCGTACTACCTATGACTTCTACCTCAAGCCTAGCATTAGCTACAAGAAGATGACTGATGAACAGAAGGATGCATTCTTCAAGGCTAAGTCTAAGTACAACAAAGAGCTTGAGGAGTACAAGCGTATTAAAGCTAAGGACCCGGCTGCTAAGATAGATAGACCCTCCTTTCCATCAGAAGTCAAGGGCGTCAAGCTTAAGGAAGTAGAGCGCCAGACTGAATTAAAGAGGATGGCCACTGTTAAAGATGCAAGAGAATTAATCTCTGAGCACAATACAGTAATGGAAAACATTTATGCAAATTATGCCAACAATATGAAACAGATGGCCCTCGATGCTAGAAAGGAGGCCCGTGCCACAGGAAACATGACCCGTGATCCTGTAGCAGCTAAGACCTATGCTAAAGAAGTTGAGTCCATTAAGAATAAAGTAAAGATTTCTCAAATGAATTCGCCCAAAGAACGAGTGGCCCAAGCTATTGCAGATAAAAGGATGGCCATATACATTAAAGAGAATGAAGATGTCACCAAAGAACAACTTAAGAAGAAACGTAACAAAGTTCTTGCTCAAGCCCGTGCTGAAATGGGTACCGATAGGCAAAGAGTTACTTTAACAGACAAGGAAGTAGAAGCTATTAAGAATGGAGCCATAAGTAACTCATTAATGATCGAGGTCTTTAATAATGGAGACCAAGACTCTTTAAAGAAGTCGTTCACACCAAACTCAAAACGTGGAATGTCAACAGCCCAAAAGAACAGAGCAAAACGATTACTAAAAACTGGCTACACACAGGCTGATGTGGCTGAAGCATTAGGTGTTTCGGTGTCAACAATCCTCAATAATGTTGAATTCTAATATCTATCAACATCCTTTATAGGCTCGTAAACTAATTTAAAGGAGAAACTTAAATGATTAGGCACATGCTATCAACTAAAGACAACCCATTCAATCCTTTTGATGAATTTGATCAATGGATGCAGTTTGACATCGCTCATGGTTATCACTCATGCAATGTGCTAGCTGATCGTGCTATCACATCTAATGGTCAATTGTCAAAAGAAGAAGATGAACAGTCGATTAGTGATGCAATTGATGAAATAATCAAAGAGTTTCCGTTAATTGAATTCATCAAAGTTGAGAAAGAGTATTAAAATGTCTTTCTTCAAACCTTTATCGAAGAGCTTGATCGTCCTAGACATGGACGTGTGAGCTTTTTGATAGGGGGGAGGGGGTCATTAAACATACACCCCCTATCGCAAT
>Ga0247611_10000770_pt1 | contig 62254 bp, 54 predicted proteins | sample 177DNAGHGhighgp2_FD_192422 | JGI IMG/M metagenome (GOLD analysis project Ga0247611, IMG submission 192422) | Sheep rumen microbial communities from Palmerston North, Manawatu-Wanganui, New Zealand - 1770 DNA GHGhigh gp2 | ecosystem: Host-associated > Mammals > Digestive system > Stomach > Rumen... | reverse complement strand
CTTTCATCAAAACATTTCTTTAATTCAGTTATTTTTCTAATAATTTTTTGTACTAATAAAAATTCATCAGATTGTTCTTCATTTAATTGAACACCAGCATATCTTAAACATTCTTCAATATCTTTATTAATATTTCTTTTTACGAACCTTTTTCCATAATTTTCTGGAAAATTCTTGTCATAATCACCTCTCGTTTCCCAAATTTCTTTAATATCATTATAATCCATACCAGATAATTTAGAATATGCTTTCATAGATGATTTCCAAGAAGAATTATATGTATTAGAAATATAATCAATTGCATTAATAATTTTCTCTGAATCAATTTCTTGTCCATCATCAATTTCATCACGACCTTGAATATAAATTTTAGGATCTTTTGAAATAACATTAAATAAATATTCATCAACATAATCAGATGAATCTGATTCATTTATTTGAGCATTTTTTAATATTGAATTAATTTCTTCATCAAAATTCATTATTAAGCACCTTTATTGTAATATTTTGGATCAACTTCTTTAAATTCATTTTGATATTTCTTTGCTTCTTTTGATTGTAACATTTTAACCATTTTTTCATTATAAATGTCACCATATAAATCATTTACATCAAATTCTGGTTTAGTATCATCTTCATCCATAAGAATTGAATCACCATTGTCATCTTTATATTTAAGATAATCATTTTGATATTGTTCTAATGGAGATTCTGCTGTTCTAACAATAACAAATGCTCTATCTAAACATAAACCATTACAAATTTCTGTTCTTAATTGATTTTCTGTAATAGGATAATCAAAATCTATTTGCATTTTATAGATTCTTCCATAATAATCTTTTAATCTTGGAAAATCAATTGGTAAAGATGCCAAATTTAAAGACTCTGGATTAGTTCTTTTACTCATACCTTTAACTTGTAAAATAACATCAATATCCTTAAAATCTTCTGCTTTAACTTCAGCAGCAATTTTAACTATAAATGAATAAGTTTTCTTTACAGATGCTAAAATATTTTTTAATTCCATAACAAATTCCTTAATTTTTTACATTATATATCTATTTATTATTAAATTTGAGATAATCTCCAATAACCTTCTCTAAACGTTCCATTAATTACATCTACCCAACATTGATATTCATCATTCCAGGTCCATAATGAATTATCGTCAATATCTCTTACATAATATTCTAAAGGATTTTCAGAAGGATTTGTCATTAAAACCCAATTACTTCCATCATATTCAATAATACAGTTAGCATCAATTGATGAAATATTATTTCCTTCAATATCTTTTAATTGACCCCATAATTGTGTTTCATTGCCCAATGATGATATAATTAAATATCTTTTACCATTAATATTTTCTGGTGTAAAATCATGTGGATCAATTATTGCATTAATATTTGGTATAGTTGTTTCTGGTAATGTACTTTCTTCAATTTGCCAAATTAATTCCATATCATTAAGAGGATTAATATTTACTAATCCAAATGCTTCTTTTCTACCAATTTTACAATGTAAATAAGTATTTTTCTTTTCAGGATTATAATTTATACCATAAGCATTAAATAATTTAATCCAATTTGAATAATTACCAGGTTTTAATATAACATTTTTATTATTTTTCACTAAAATACTTGAATTGTGTGGTGTATAATAATTTCTAAATATTTCATCAAATTCCCATCCATATTGTTCTTCTATAGTTTCTCCTGTCAAATACATATTAGAAACAATTGTTTCAATAACATTTCCTTTATCAATTAATGCTGGTGCATCTAAATTAGTATCAACTTCAAATGTCATATCCATTGAATCTAATTGTGTTGATTCAAGATTTGAAGTTCCTTTTGATGAATAATTTATACCAGTTAAAGTAATTGCTGTAACTCTTGACCAATCTAAAGGATTTTCAGATGTTTGTAATTCAAGAGTTGGTGAAAATATTGTTCTAATTTGTTCAAATAATTCAAATTTTTGTTTTTGTAATGTTGTTAAAATATATAATTTAAAAGTTATCCCAATAGGTATAGGATTCAATCTTGTAACAGAATAATTATTTCCAGGAGCATATTCATAATTACCTGTTTCTTCATTCCAAACCTTTTCTGTTACATCTGTTTCATAAGGCATATATGGAGCAGCATATCCTCTTTCATTATTTGGTCTTATTTCAGAAATTGTTAAAACCATTTTAGGACAAGTTTCTATAACAGTATCAGTAGCATTATTAATTTGATATAATGCTGATTTATCTGTTGACATAAATGTTACTGGAACACGTCTTAAAATATCTTTTCCATCTTTATCTTTACCTGTTGATATACAAAAATTAGAAAATATTCTTAAAGTATGCAAAATAATTTTTCTAACTTGACCATAATACCAATAATTTGCTTCCATTTTTTAACCTCAAATATTTTATAACATTATTTATCATATTACATTATTAAATAATAACCTCTTATTAAGTTTATGATAAATAATTTTATAAATTGTTTAAAGGATTTATTATGGTAAAGAAAAAATCAAGTATTTTATCTGATTTAGAAAAAAATTATAATGATACTAAATCTGTATCAAAATCAGTTGATTTATCAGCATTAAAAAATGGAATTAATCCTCATTCATTATATAATAAACTATTTAATGATATTGATAATACACCAAAAGATTATCCTACAGAAAAGGTTTCAGTAGGTGATATTGTTTATATTAATAATCCTAATGAACAATATGAAGTTATAAATATTAATAACAAAAGTGATATTGTTTTAAAAAACATTGGTTCAAATAATGTTATTAATACATCAGAAGAAAAAATTAAAAAAGTTATGGAGAATATAGATATGGCAAAAAAGAAAATTAATGAAACACAATATTCTGTTTCTATAAATGGTTTAGAAACAACTGATGCAAATGCTTTATCTCAAATGATGTCAGCTGCTGCATTAGCAGATTCTGGTAGTGCTGATGTTGGTGGTTTAGATATGACATCTGCTCCAGAATTACCTACACCTGAAAATTCTTTAGAAACATTACCATCAGATGACATGGGAAGTATTGAAAATCCTGTTCCAAATGCATTTGCAAATCCTGATATGGATACATCAGTTGTTACAACAGATTCAATTACTGATAATTCTTTTGAAGATCCAACAAATGATATGGAATCAGATATTAATGATTCTTTATCATCAGATATAGAAAACCCATTAGATAATCCTGAACCAGAAATGGATATGTCTGATGATTCTTTTGAAGATGATATAGAAATGGATTCTGATATGGATATGGGTGAAGATTCTATTGATGATATTGAATTTGATGAAGAAATTACTAATGAACCTGCTGATGATATGGAATTAACAGAAGCATATAATGGTACATATCAAACCATTAAAAATGATTATTTAAATGGGATTGAATCAAGAGATAATGCTATTGGTGCTTTAATTGATATGGGTGAAGCAGAAGATACTTTTGAAGCAGAAGCAATTGTAGATTCTTGGTCAAAAGATGATCAAGATTATGAAGAAATTACTGAATCACAATTAAATGAATCTAGACCTGATAAAGAAGATTTTGATAATATTGATGAAAATGTTTTACAAGAATTATATGAAATCATTTGTGATCAAAAAGGTGACGATTATTTGTCAGATTATGATGAAGTTGATCATATGGAACTTGTAGATTGTGTTAAAGATTTTGGTAATGATATTGAAGGATTTGATGAATCATTAGCAGAAGAATATGCTAATGCATTACAAGAAAAATGGAAAAATGAAAATACAGAAGATGGTTCTGATGATTATACTAATTATGATAGACCAAATTGGGGAAATGATGATTTAGAAGAAGATGTTTTATTACCAAAAGAAACAAAAGATGATACATATAATGCTAATAAAGCATTGAAAGATGATGAAAAAGATGAAGAATCTGAAAGAATCTCTGAATCAATGAATGCTTTAATTAAAGAAATTCTTGAAAATGCTGATGCTAAATCTGCTCAAGAAACTTATGCAGAAGAAATTACTGAAAATGATAGTGAAGCAACTTCTGATGAAGTTATTGAAGAAAATGATGAAGAAGTTCTTGATGAAGAAGATGATTTTGATACAGATATTAATGAAACATTAAAATTAGCTGGTGTTCAAATTGATGAATCTACTGTTAAACCAACTATTGTAACTGATGAATCTTCTTTTGCTAATAAACCTAATAAAGCATTAAAACCAGAAGATAAAAAATCACAAATGAAATCTGTTGATACATCTACATTTGGTGCAGATGCTTCTGAAGGATTTAAAGAACCATTAAATTGTATTAAATGTGAATCCGTTGCACCAAAAGAAAAGATTAAAAAGATTTATGAAACAGCAAAAGTAAGATATGCTAAAGCAGATAAATCACAATGGAATGCATTGGATAGAAGATATATCACAAAATTAATAGAAAATGGTTGTGGATATACGAGAGCAAGCAAGATTATTTTTGAAGAAAAAAAGAAAAAATAATTCTTGACAAACATTAAAAAAACTTTTATAATGCTCTCATAAGAAACTTTATGAGGGCATTTAATTTAATAGAAAGAGATTAAAAAATGAGTAAAAAGAAAGATTTGGCATATTTGCCTGTATTAATTTTAAATAGTGATGGAACTCCATTATCTCGGTTTCCATTATCTTTAAATATTATGAAAAAAGTTTTAAAAGCATTGTTAAAAGGCCATATCAATGTTGTACAAGAATATGACGCAAGTATTAAAGTAAAAGATAAAGATTTAAAATTACCTAAAATTGTAATGCTTAATAAATATGTTAAAATTGATCACAAACCAAAGTTTTCTCGTAAAAACATTTATCTAAGAGATAATTATACTTGTCAATATTGTGGTCAAAAATTTGATCCAGATGATTTAACATTTGATCATGTTATACCAAGAGCATGTGGTGGAGAAACTGTTTGGGATAATATTGTTACTTGTTGTAGAGCATGTAATAACAAAAAAGGTTCTAAAACTGCTGAACAAGTTGGAATGAAATTATTATCTAAACCTCGTATTCCAACTATTAGAGAATTAGAAAAAAATCAACCTATTAAAAATGAACTTTATAACGATTGGTTAAGTGAAGCATATTGGGAAAGTGAATTAGAAAAATAATCTTTATAATATTTTTAAAACCCTCTTTAATTTTAAGAGGGTTTTAAACTTCTCTTTTATTTAATTTGACTTCCTATATCATTAACTTCATTAGAATATAATCTATCATGTCCATATACACCACCAAATTCTGGAAATAATCCATTATAATCAATTCGTAATGTTATATATTCATAAGGAAAATTACCGTTATTAGATTTTTTATATACAAAACTCTTTCCATTATTTTCAGTATTTAATCTTTCATATAATGTATAAACAGTATCTTTTAATTTAATTTTATTCAATCTCTCATTAGTAATTAAATAATTCATAAAATCATCTTTATTTTTAAGATTTGGCATTTTAGATTCTTTATATTTTACTAATTTATCATCTAATTTCAATTTTAATGCTTTTAAATAACTGTCATATGCTTCTTTATCTTCTTTTTCAGTAGGTATCATGCCATATCTACTACCCATTCTTTGTCTTTGTAGATCCTCTTTATTATCAGATTTAATAACTAATATATCCCAAACCTTTTTGACGGTATCATCTTCATAAGCATTTTGAAAAACTGATGAAATAATTGTTCTTAAATAAGAATCACCATCAATTCTTTCTTTTTTATTATATCTTTTTTCTATTGCTGGAATATTTTGTAAAACATAATCAGAAAAAATTAAATCATAGATTTCACTACCAAGATTAGTTTTAAGAACCATAAATAATTGTCTTCTGGATGCTCTAAAAACAATCGCTCCATTTTCTTCCTCATTTAATATTTCTATAACATGAGTAAATGAATGAGGATCTCTAACTTTATCTATTACAATATCACTATCAATACTTATTGAATTTAAATCTTTAAAATCAATACTTTTTAAAATTGATAAATCAATACGATTTAAATTTCTATAATCTTCTTCTAATATCATTTTTATATCCTTGGTATATATTGATCAATATCTGGAATTTTTTTACTAACATAATCAATTATTGATTGAGAAGGGTTTTTAATAACTTGTATATTATATGGATTTTTCTTTACCAATTTTCTTTGAATTTTTTCTGGAATATCAAGTTTATATAACAATGCATAATAACTTGAATTAATAAGTTTACTCCAAAAACTCATTGGTATTTTATCTTGATTATCTTTCAAATAATTTACGATTTTTCTTTTATCAGAAAAAGAAGCATTTTCATATCTTAAAACATATTTTTCACAAAATTCATTCATATGATTAACAATTATTTCATCTTCATTATAATTTATAAAATTATCATACATCCAAATATATGTTGTAAATGGTAATTTATTATTATCCATTAATAATATCCATTGAATAAATATTGTATCTGATATATTATCCATATAAAATCTTAGAGTCCTCTCATCAGATCTATTCCATATTTGATTTAAAACTTTTGAAGTATTAATATTAACACAAATATTTGGATATTCATTCATTATATCAACAAACTGTTGTGGTCTTAATCCTTTAAGAATACCAGAATCTGTTCTGATTTTTTCAGCAACTTTTTCTAATGAATTTTTCTTATGTTTTTCAACATTAGTATCAAAATTTGTTGTCATAGAAACATTTTTATTAATTTCTTCTCTTGTGATAACTATCCCACCTTTTTCCCATTTTTTTGCATTAAGAATTTTACTATAATATTGTAATACTCTATAAAATTTATAAATATATTCTTTAATTAAATTATAATTATTATCATTTAAAAAATTTCTTGGACCTCTCCATTCAAGAGTTCCTTTTTCTGGATGTAATCTAATATTTCTATATTTACCATTATCATCATAAGTATTAAGTCCACTAACTATATCAGATACTTTTTTATAATTTTTATTTAATAATCCATTATATATATCATTATAAAAACTTTTTCCAGCATATGTAGTATCATAAAAATCTATTTTAACATCATCTTTATTTAATTCTGTTAACTCTTTTTGAATTTCATCATCACAAGATATACAACAAATTAACCAAACGGCATCTTCTTTTGTTAAATATGGCAATGAAGCATGAGTATGAAATCCACAAGTATTATTTGTATAAACATTCATGTTAGGTAATTCTTCATATAATATTCTTAAAACTTCTAATGCTCCTTTAATAGAAAATTGCATTACACCAGTAGCATATTCAAATGCCCAACCACCTTTTGATGGTGATGGTTTAACAGAACTATCACTACCAATATTTCCTTTAATATTTTTCTTTTCTTTTTCTCTTATAATTGAATTTTGAGAAATAAGATTAGCATTATTCAATAAATCATCTAATTTATCTTTTAATTTTTTTACATTACCCTCTGGTTCTGATTTACTATGATAACTAGGCAAATCACCATAAGATATTTCACCATCTTGGCAAATACCTTCTAATTCAAAACCCCAAGTATAATCACTTGCAATATAACCTTCTTTAATTATTTCATAAGTATTTAAAAAATCTTTTACTTTCATGTCTATTACCTTTATATCTATTTATGATAATAATTCTATACAATCTAACATTTCATATTGATATGGATATAATAATCTACCCTCTTTTAATCGTTTAAAATATTCATATAAATAATCCATTAAAGCATCGTTTCCATTATTACCTATATAAACTTTTAACCAATTAATAAATTTATCACATTTATTTTTTGTATTTAAATATGTTTTTAAAAATTCTTCATCAAAACCATTTCTTCTAACTTCTGTAAAGAAATCTTGATATTTATTAAAATTTTTAGTATCAGCTTTACTATTTGTTTTTAATGTTGATATACCTCTTGGTTGTGATAATATATTTTTTAAAACATCATCTTTAGAAAGTTTTTCACCATTGATTTCAATAAATCTTTTATTTAATGAATTTGAAATAAATTGTGTTAATCTATAAAGATTCTTAAATAAATCATAAAGATTATTATAATTTATTGTTTCTCCATCTTTATTTAAAAAATCTCTTGGTCCTCTCCATTCTAAAGTTCCTTGTGGATGTATTCTAAATAAAGTTAATTTTTCAATATCCAATACATCACTTATATATGCCCAATTTTTTTCTTTTAAATATTGTCTTAAAAGATTAATTGAATCTATTGTTCCATATTGATCAGCACCTTCTTTAAATAATTTAATACCAGAATTTTCCAAATAAGAAATTATATTTAAAGATTTTTTATCCATTGCCAAACAACATAATACCCATATTAAATCATCTCTTTTAATATCAGGATATGATAAATGTATGTGGAATCCGCAAGTATCATTGATATAAAAACCAGTATTATCCAATTCAGCAAACATATGAATAACATCATTTATTACAGATGGTTTAAAAGGCATTGCTGGTGTATTATATTCAAATGCATAATCATTTTTATTATTTGGTTCTAATGAACCATCTGATGTCATTTTAGTATAATTTCCCTCTGAAATATATTTCTTAAATGTATCATATAAAACATCGTCAACTTGATTAAAATCTGGGGATATATAATTATATCTATCTGCTAAATCAATATCATGATAATTAAATACTTCATTCATAAATCTTTCATTTTCAAAACAAGATTTAACACTTTCAAAAGATTGGCCATTATTAAATGCTGATAAAATTTCTTCTGCACATTCCAAAGATTCATCAGATATTTCACCATCATAATTTTTTTCTTTTAAATCATCTATATTTATTATATCTTCTATAAGATTTGGATAATCAAATAGAATATCATCATAAGTCAAATTATTATGAACAAATCCTTCTAATTCAAAACCCCAAGTGTATTCAGAAGCAAGATAATTTTCTTCTAAATATTTTTTTTCACATTTTTTAAATATATTCCCAAAATTATTTAACTTCATCTTGTGGTAAATCCTTTCCTAATATTTTAGCAATTTCTTTAGCAACATATTCAAAACCTTCATTCATATATTTTTCATCAAATCCATCCCAACCATAATAAGGTTGACTAATAGAAAATGCTCCATAAGTTCCATCATCCATATCACATTTACCATTAATTACTCTCCAAAGATATAACCAATCTTCATCTTCACCATTATAATATCTATTATAATCTTCATCTTCATCATCAGATGCCCAATCTACCCACCAATTTTCAGCCATAGGTGGTATTTTAAATAATTCTAATTGTTTTTCTGGTAATGATTTCTTTTCTAATTTATCATTATAAGATGGAACATCTTCAAATATTTCATTATGAATCATATAATAAATCTTAAATAAATCATCTTTTGTAATAGAAAATTCAGCTTCTACACCTTTTGAACCTTGATAAATATTTGCTCCTGTTAATGGCAATTCTTCTTTTAAATCTTTTAATACATCATCTTCTGCTTCTTGTTCTGTTCCATATTGTTTACAATCATTCATAAAACATAATAATCCAGGTGATTCATAAAAATCATCATGAATTATATTTTCTATTTCTTCTGGAACAGGACTTTCTTCATCATCATCTTCATCATCATATATACGAACTAATCTATCCCAATCATATTCATTTTCTATGCCATATTTTTTAGCAATTTTATTCCAATCTGAATTATAATAATCATAATCTTTTAATTTATAATCACTATAATCATACCAAAAATCTTCACCTACTAAAATTTGACATACAGTTTCATTACTTAAATCATCTCTTGAATTATCATTATAAATTATACTTCCAAGATCATCAACATCCATTTGACCAAATATTCTATCACCTTCTACTCTTAAATCTTTAACATAATGATAATAAAATGTTGTTCTACTAAATCCATCTGGTTTTTCCCATTTTTCATCAAATAATTTTTTAGTTTCATAAAATTTATCAACTAAATTATTTTCTTTTTCTAATTTCTTCTTTTCTTCATTACCATCTTTATCAATTGGATATTTTTCAAATTTATATTCATATAGAAATTTAGCAATATTTGGATATTCATTAGTGAAGTTTTCCATATTAATTCTACTATCTTTCTCATCCATAAATTGTTCTGATTCAAAATGAAATTGAAATAAATCACCATTTTCCTTATTTAATAAAATATAATATTCACCACCATATTGTTTTAAATATTGATGATAATATTGCCCATGAGCAGATGTTGTACACCAATTTGTAAATTGTCCAAATGGAACTGATGATTCAAGTGTTGTAGGAATACCAATCAACCAATGGTTATCTTCATAAATTTTTTCTAAACCTTTTTTCTCACATTCTTTAAATACATTATATCTTTCCAATGCTTTTTTATTCATAGGAACATCTTGTTCTACATATTTTTGTATTTCTCCATATAATGATGGAATATCTGGAAAAGCAGTTATCGGTTTTTTAATTTTACCTTTTAATAATTCATATTGTTTTAATAAATTAGGTATTTTTTCAGCATCTTCCCAAGGAGTTGCTGGTAAATCTACTGGTGGTTCAATAGGTTTACCTGTTTTTGGATTTATTCCATTAGGATTTTGTGATAAAAACAATCTATAATTAATATTATTCTCTCTATTTTTAATATTATTATAAAATAATCTTATAATCCAATTACCATATTTACCAACTTGTTCACCACCTTTATAAGTTGGATCTAATGCCAAAAGTTTTCTTAATTTTTCTTCAGGCATTTTTGGAAATTGCTTAGCAAATTCTGTTATACCTTCCATTAACCAGAAATCTGATACTTTAGAATCCATGTTTTTAATTGTATTTTCTATTAAAAATCTATAATCTTTCATTTTACTATCCTAAATAAATTGGATTAACAATATCACCACCAGGAACAAATGTTTGCAATTCTTTTGTTAATTCTTCTTTCATTTCTTTTGCTTGTGATTTTAATTCATTACCATCTTGTGAAATTTGACCATTTGGACCAGGAAGTGAAGGGAATCTTGCTCTAATTCTACCTAATAATTCCATTGCTTCTGCAAATGCCCAATTTTCAATCCATAATCCAGCATATCTATCTTGAATTAATTCCCATTGTGGTTTATCTACATAACTATGTAATAAAATTATTTCATCATCTGCTCTTGGATTTTCTGCAATAATCAATTTATGTGTATTAGGATTATATGTATAGTTAATATAACTACCAAACATTCTTCCAGCAGTTTTTAAGTAATTATTATGTAATTCATAAGTTACTAAACCACCTGTTTTAACACCATTTATAGCACCTGCCATATAAACATTAGTCCATGCTTGTTGAAATGGATCCATATTTTGACCACCAGTTGAACCATATGCTCTTGCATAACCTCTACGATATATTTGTTGTATTTCAATTATTTCATCAGGTAAAATATATTCTTTTTGATTCTTTTTTAATGTTAATAATACCAATGCTTCTTCAACAAATGCATCACTTCTTTGTCTTAATTTTGCTAATGCTAAATCAATACATTTTTGTAATTGATGAGGTGTTAATTCAACATCAATCATTTCATCGCCGAGTCTTAAAAGAATATCATTAGCAAGTTTTTCTCTAACTTTTACAATATCTGTTTCCATAATATTACCTTAAATAGTCATTATATATCTATTTATTCATATTAAAAGCATTTAACCCTTTCTTTATTATGATAAATAATCATATAATTTGGAGAAAATAATATGTTAAAAAGAATGGAATTTAAAACTATTGCGTTAGACACAAGAGAAGGTCATTTAAATACTGATAGAATCTATCAATTAGGATATTTATTATATGAAACTGATACAAATATGGGTAAATTCTCTGATGGAGAACATCATTTTAAAGATTTACCATATTTTGTGGGTGGTGAAAATGAATTTTCACCTTCTTTTAAAGGACTTTGGAATAGTGAAACAGAATATCTTGAAGGTGATATTGTTTTTGATGAAAATGGTTATTATTATCTTGTTATAAAACAAAATATTGGTGAAATTCCTTTTGAAAGTGATTCATATTTAATATTAAATCCTATTGACAAATCAAATTATAAAGGCGATTTTAATTCAGGTGTTTCTTATTCAAAAGGTGATTATGTTACAGATAATAATAACATATACATATCTTTAATTGATAATAATATAGGCAATTCATTAGATAATACAGATTTTTGGAAATTATTGACAGATGATCATTTAGTAACAATAAAATTTCAAAAGAAAGATGTTAATGCAAAAATTTGTTTAACAACAATTGATATAAATGATTGTAATTGTGAACAATGTGATGAAAATTCTAAATGTAAATGCCGTTCTGGATTAGATGATATAAAAATATCAAAAGATAATTCTCCAACAGTTAATTTAAAAACTGGCAATATGATTATTAAAGGAGTATTATATGCTAATGGTGGTATTAAAGGAAGTGCTTTTAACGAACTTCTTGAAAGAGTTAGAATTTTAGAAGAAAAAGTTGCTGAATTAGAAAATCATTAAAAAAGAAGGGTTTTTAACCCTTCTTTTTTTCTTGTTTTTGATATTCTTTTTCCATATTCTCTAAGAATTCTTTGAATCCCATCTTTGGAATAATACCATTCATTTTATTTCCAGCATAGCAATTTCTCATAACTGAATTATAAACTTCTGCTAAAATTTGGTCATTGATTTTATCTTTAATATCTCTATAGATTTCTCTATAATACTTTACACAACAATCCCAATTTTGTTTTTCATAACGATCATCTCTAACACCAGTTTCCAACCAATATTCATAAAGATTTGCAAAAATAAGAATTTTTTGTTGTAAAATTTGACCATTAAATGGGGCTCTTTTTTCAGCTTCTTTCAAAGCATAAATCATATTATCAGTATATCCTACGAAAGATCCATTATAAGAATAATTTGCATTATCAATTCTTGTGATAGAATCTTCTTTAAAGTGCCAATAATATGTAATGTCCTGAATATACTTAATTTGCTCATTTTGGTTAGCACACAACTTACAAAGCATATTAAATCCATTATCTTCATTTGCTCTTGAACCTTCCAAGAAATGAATATTATATTTGTTAATAAATGCTCTCTTATAAACTTTACCAAACATCCATACAGAATCTGCTTGGTGATTTAAATAAGTTACTCTTTGGTCTTCCAAGAATGAACTGAAACAACAAGCATTAGTTGGTTCTGCTAATAATTGATTTCTCAATGTCTTTAATGCAAATGCACCACTAAATGTATCATCAGCATCAATAAATGTTAAAATGGGATTAGTAGTATTATCAATACCAAATTGTCTAGCATCACCTGGACCACCATTTTTTGGCATAACAATTTCTCTAATCTTCATATATGGACTAAACATATCAACAAATTTTTGATACCCAATTCCATCTACATCATTAACAATTGTTACCTCTAAATCTTCAACAATTTCTTGTAATGCAATACTTGAAAGCGTTCTTAAAATTGTATTCTGTGCCTTATAAGCAGGAATAATAACGTCAATTTTTGGAAATGAACTCATAAATTTCTCCTTAATTTATTATTTTTTATGATATTTATATTATAACATTGACAAATCATTTTGTCAATAACTTTTTTCAATTAAATTATCATTATTAAACTCAATTATTAAATCATTATCACTAATATATATCTTATTTTTTGGTAATATTTTGAATCCATAGGGTAATTTTTCATAATTATATATTATTCCACGATTTTTCAATAATGCCAATGAATCATCCAAATTATTATACAAATCTTTTGTATAATTTATACTCAAAAGATTTAATTTTAATTCTCTTATAGCAACTAAATCCATATCAATTGAAACTAATTTTAGATTTTGACTAATTTCTAATATTTTATAAAATGAGTTTATAATTTCATTAATATTCATATTTTTTCTCCATATATTATTATAATATTTTTTATAAAAAAGTCAATAAAAAAGAGAAGAATTTCTTCTTCTCTTAAAAGGATTCAAATGATTAATATTTATAGATATTATTCAGCAGATTCTTCTTTTGATGCTTTCCATTCAGCATAAGTCATTGGAGTAATTTCTAAAATAGAAGCATCATCTCTAATTAAATCATGAAGATATCCTTCATAATCCATAAATTCTTTCCATTCTGATGAATCAATTTCCATAGGTTCTAAACCATCTCTTTGTGTGAAAGAAAATTCCATAATTTCTCTTTTCTTTCTTTCAATAGCAATTTCTTCATCAGTTCTAACATGAGTATAGAAATGATGATCTTTACCATCAATATAATATCTATCATCTGATTTAGCACACCAAACTGCCCATTTTGGATAGATATTATCATCTCTATGGTCATAATCCATAGTTAAATTAATAAAATATTCATCAGTATATTCTTGTTCAGCCATTTTTTTCTCCTAAAAAATATATATATATATTTTATATTTTTATTTATCTATAATAATATTAAATCTTTTAACATAACACCATTAACTCTTGTTCCAGATGTTGGATATCCTGCTTGAGTAAAAGCATTATATGTATTAGTTGGTTGATTATCTTCATCTGTAAAAGGTATATAAATATTTTTTATTTCATCTGTTTCATAAAAGCATTGATATGCATTACCTACAACTTTTGAATGAATATATATATTACCATTCAATTTATTACAACCTTTAAAAGTCCCTCTCATATCTATAACACTATCAGGAATTTCAGGAACAGTTATTAAATTCGTACAACCATAAAATGTTTGTTGCATATTAATAACTGACCCAGGAATTTCTGGTGATATTTCTAATTTATTACATTCCCAAAATGTTCTAGATATATTTAAAACATTATCAGGTATTTCAGGAGCATTTACTAAATTATAACATCTTAAAAAAAGATCTTGTATATTAACAGTATTATCATTATTTGGTAATTTAGGTGATGTTACTAAATTTTCACAAGTATCAAAACATTGATACATTTGGTTAACACTATTTGGAATATCAGGAACATTTTTTAAATTATTACAAAAACTATATGTACCATACATATTAGCAACACCATAAGGTATTATTGGTGAATCTGTTAAAGCATAACAATTTAAAAAAGCATCTTTCATATTTTCAACAGTATTAGGAATTTCAGAAACACTTTTTAAATTATAACAATTGCAAAAAGCATTATGCATACTTACTACATTTTGATTGATATTTGTAACACTAATTAAATTTAAACAATCTCTAAAAGCATTATTCATATTATTATTTTCATAAGGAACATATGCTAAATCAATATTATTAAATTGTGAAGTATTTACAAATACTCCATTCATTGGTATTATTGTTTCATTAGTTTCCATTAAATATGTTATTTTATTCGGAACAGATAAAATATTTTTAGAACCAATATATTTAATTAATTTTATTTGTGTATTTGGTTGAATTTCATATATCCAATCAAATAATTTAGTATCCATTAATAATGCTCCATATACTCTATATGTATCTGAATATCCAGCATTAATAAATGCATTATAAGTTTGTGTATTATTATTTTCTTCATCAACAAAATGTATATAAACATCTTTATTTAAATTTTCATTACAACCATAAAAACAATGATCAGCATTTGTAATAATATTTGATTCTATAAAAATATTTCCAATTAAATTTGAACAATATGTAAATGTTCTATATACATTTGTTATTGAATTAGGTAAATTAAATGTTGTTTGTAAATTATTACAATAAGCAAAACAACTACTTATATCTGTAACACCAGAAGGAATAGTTGATACACTAATTAAACTATAACAATTACTAAATGTTCCACACATATTTGTTACAGATCCTGGTATTGTTGGTGTAGATATTAAACTATAACAATTACTAAATGTTCCACCAATATCAATAGATGATGATGGTAATGCTGGAGCAGTTTCAAATGAATAACATTTTCCAAAAGTTCTTACCATATTTGTTACAGATGATGGTATAACAACATTATTATTCATTTGTTGACAATTATAAAATGTGGATATTAATGAACTAACTCGTGGTAAAGTAGGAGCATTAATTAAATTATAACAACCATTAAAACAATTATTTATATCTATAACTGAATTAGGAATTTCTGGTGATATTTCTAATGAATGACAATTATAAAAAGTTGCATTCATATATTTTACATTATTATTCATATTATAAATATTAGTTAAATTATGACATTCAGAAAATGCATTATTCATAGATTGATTTTGCCAAGGTTTGTTAATCATATCAACACTTATTATATCTTCTTTATCAATAAATGTTGAAAAATTAACATCATATTCGTCACATTTAATTAAAGTCATATTCTAAACCTTTTAAATATTAGGTGTTGTTTCATCAATTATTGATGAATTATTCCATCTCTCTATAATTACGTCATTTGTTGTAGGATCATCATTTAAATAATGCCAATCATAATTACTCAAATCAACATCAATTCCATTTAAGTCTATTAATAATACACCATTTACTCTTACATCTGTTTTATATCCTGCTTCAATAAATGCATTATAAGTTGCTGTATTTACACCATCATTTTGAAATGGAATATAAACATTCTTATCTAACGAAGTATAATCAAAACAATTTGTAGCATTAGATATATTTTCTGATTCAATATATATATTACCACCTAATGATTCACAACCATAAAATGTTCTATACATATCTACAACACTATTAGGAATATTAGTAATATTTTCTAAACCATCACAAATAGAAAATGTTTCAGACATATTTACAACACTATTAGGAATTACTGGTGCATTTACTAAACTTTGACAATTATAAAATGTCATATACATATTAGTAACATTATTAGGTAAAAATATATTTGGAATAGTTTTATAAATTATATAACTATTATTTTCTATAGATATATCTTCAATCAATTCATCATTATGTCTTAAGGTTACAAAATATCCATTTTCTGTTTCTTCTTTATTTACAATTTCATAAACATAATCTAAATCAATATCATATTCTGTAGATGTTGTAATATTAGTATATTCATTTTTATGTGCAGAAATATTATGATTTAATAAATGAATATAAATTATTTCTTCTTCATCTTCAATAACTGTTTGAATATCATCAATTTCATCATATTCTTCAAAATCTTTATAATTATATGTAATATATATTTTATCACCAATACTTGGTACTTCATTTTTTATATAATATATATAATTGTCATCTTCATCATTAATATATCCATAATAAGTTTCTGGATCCTTTGTTACTATAACTTTATATAATTCATTACCTAATTCATATCCCTCACTACCAAAATAAATTTTATTCTCAAAATCATCGCTTTCCCAAACATAATAACTAATTTCTTTATCACTCATTAAACTATTACAATTATAAAATGTTTGTGACATATCAATAACATTACTAGCATTAATCATATTAGGAGCATCTACTAAACTATAACAATTATAAAATGCACTTTCCATATTAACTATATTATTATGAATAATTGGCACAGAAATTAAATTAATACAATCGCTAAATGTTTTATACATATTAGTTACACTATTAGGAATTACAGGTGCATTTACTAAATTTTGACAATTATAAAATGTTCCTGACATATCATTAATTTGAGCATCTATTTCAGGAGATTCTTTTAAATTAGTACAATTAGAAAATGTCCATCTTAAATCAGTAACACTTTCAGGTATATCTGTAGCAGATTCCAAACTATAACAACCATCAAATGTTTTATACATATTAGTAACACTATTAGGTATTACAGGGGCATCTCCTAATCTTGTACAATTATAAAATGATTGTGTCATATTAGTAACACCAACAGGAATTTCAAGTGATGATTCAAGAATTAGACAATTATAGAATGTATTATATAAATTTGTTACTGATGATGGTATTTCAGAAATATCCATTAAAGTTTGACAATTACTAAACGTTCCAGACATATTAGTAACATTTTCATTAATATTAACAATACTTACCAAACTAATATCATTACAAAATGCATTGGACATATCATTATTAACCCAAGGTACATAAGCAGTATCTACTTCTTCAATATAATCCTTATTTTGATAAGTTTCATTTAATAATGTTATAGAATTAATTCTTTTTACTATTGCCATCTTATTTTCCTTAATCTTCTAAATGTGGTGTTAATATTATAACTTTTTCTGTATTGATATAATCTTTTAATATAACATCTCTATTTTCATCCATATCATATTCATAATCACCTAAATCAATACCTTCACCATCCATATCTATTAAAATAATACCATATTCATTACCCTCTCCATATCCTGCTTCAATAAATGCATTATATGTTGATGTATTTACACCATTATCATATGTAAAATGAATATATACATTTTTATCTAAATATGTTCCATCAAAACAATTTTCAGCATTACTTATATTTTCTGAATTTATATATATATTTCCAGTAATTTCACTACAACCATAAAATGTATTACTCATATTAGTAACAGAATTTGGAATTGTTGGAGCATTTGTTATTGCCAAACATTGATAAAATGCACCACTTATATCAGTAACATCATTAGGTATTTCTGGGATATTAGTTAATACATAACAATTTGCAAATATATTACTCATATTAGTAACACCATTAGGTATTTCTGAAATATTTGTTAATTCATAACAATCTGCAAATGCACCACTCATATTAGTAATATTTTGATTAATATGTAATACTTGTGTCAAATTATTATCATTATAAAATGCATTACTCATATCATTATTAACAAATGGTACATATTGTAAATCAGCGATTACAACATTTTGATTATTATAAAATGGAGTATTAGATTCTATTGTTGTTTCACCATTTGTATAATTATTAATGATAGTATTTGTGTTAGGAACAACTATTGTAGTATTATTACCAAGATATTCATATAATGTTTTAATATTATTTGTTGTATTATATCTCCAATCATTAAATTCTGGTTCTTCATTAATATCTTTTAATAACACACCATTTTTCCTATCCTGATCTGAGTATCCAGCATTTAAAAATGCATTATATGTAGATGTGTTATTTCCATTATTTTGGAATGGAATATAAACTATTTTAGATAATTCAGTTTCTTCAAAACAATAATCAGCATTAATTATTGTCTCACAATTAATATATATATTACCTACTACATTACTACATTGATAAAATGCATAATCCATATTAGATATTGAACCGGATATATTTGGAATATTTACTAAATTAGTACATCCTTTAAAAATTCCTGTTAATTCAACAACACTATTAGGAATTTCACTAACATTTATTAATTTAGTACATCCTTCAAATGTTTCTGTCATATCTGTAACACTATCAGCATTACTCATATCAGGAGCATTAACTAAATCAGTACACCAACTAAATGTTCTACTCATATTAATAACACTATTAGATATTGGTTCAGCATTATTTAATTTATGACAAGAAGAAAATGCATTAACCATATTAACGACACTATCTGGTATTACTGGTGTAGAAACTAAATTAATACAATCAGAAAATGTTCTATTCATTTCTGTAACACTATTAGGAATTACAGGACTGGTTGTTAAATTAGAACAATGTTTAAAAGTATCATTAAGATTTAATAAATTATTACAATCACTTAAATCTGGAGCAGTTGTTAAATTAGAACATCTAATAAAAGCAACTTCCATATTAGTAACATTATTATTAATATGTATAACTTCTTTTAATTTTTCACAACCAACAAAAGCATATGACATATCATTATTAACAAATGGTACATATTGTAAATCAATAGTGTTTATATCATTTCTATTATAAAATGGAACATTAATTAAATCACTTGAATTATAATTATTTAATACAGTATTATTAGTAGGAACTATAACATCCATATCATCATAAAGATATTCAAATAATAAATTTGTTCCATTTTCAAGTGTTGTATATCTCCATTTTCTTAATTCAGGATCACCATTAATATCTATTAATAATACACCATTAACTCTTTCAGTTGTTGAATATCCGGCATTATCATTAATAAATGCCATATATGTTGGAGTATCTATACCATTATTATATTTAATTGGTATATAAACATTTTTTATAGCATCTGTATTATAAAAACAATGAGATGCATTATTAATATCTGATGAATTAATATATATATCACCACTCAATTCAGTACAACCATCAAAAGTTGATGACATATCTTTTACTGAACTAGGTATATTAGTAAGATATGTTAAATTAGAACAGCCATAAAAAGTTGATGACATATTAATTATACCATCAGGAATTACAGGAGCATTTAACAAATTCCAACAATTAGCAAATGTATTATCTAATGATTTAACAGTATTAGGTATTTCATTAACATTTTTTAATTGACTACAACCTTCAAAGGTTTTTGATAATATTTGTAAATTATTAGGAAAATTAGGTGTAGAAACCAATTTAGAACAACCATAAAAAGTTGATGACATATCAGTAACATTATTAGGTATTATTATTGATGTATTCAATTCAGAACAACCATAAAATGTTCCCTTCATTTGAGTTATATTATTAGGTATTGTTATACTTAAATTGATTTTTGAGCAACCATAAAACATATAATCTACATTAACAACACTATTAGGTATATCAAAAACATTACTTAATTTACTACATCCATTAAATGCATTACTCATATTAGTAATATTTTGATTAACATTTGTAATAGAAACTAAATTATTACATCCATTAAATGCATTAGATAATGTATTTTCTTTCCAATCAATTTCACCTAAATTTATTGAATTAATATTATCTTTTCCTCTAAAAACATTAGTATTATATTGAAATTTATAATTAATACTCATAATATAATTGCTCCAAATCTTTTTATTATATTATTATTTATTCATATTCATTAATAGAAAATAAAAAAGACCTCATTATGAGGTCTTTTTTATTAAAATTTTTATCAATTATTCCTTAATAAAATAGAATACTCCACTTACTGGATTTTGTGGTAAAGAATCAACTACTTGGAATTTTGTTGTCATCATACCTTCTATAGCAACACCTGATTGAGCATTATTACTTAATGCATTATATGTTTGATCTACTACTGGTATAACTGGTTTTTTAGATAAGTCTGTATAACTACCACTTGTTGCTACTGTTGCTAATGTAGGTTTATTTAGAATTACTCCCATACCAGAAACTGCATTCCAATCACTTTGCACTTGTGCTTCTGGTATTGTAGGTTTATTTAGAATTACTCCCATACCAGAAACTGCATTCCAATCACTTTGCACTTGTGCTTCTGGTATTGTAGGTTTATTAGTTAAGTCATTATAATCACCAGAAGTTGCTACTGTTGATAATTCATCTGCTTCAACATAATTACTATCAGTAACCATATATAATTCATTATCATTTATCAAGCCAGATTGTAATGCTATATTATATTCTGCTTGTGTCAACTCATTAATGATTAATTCTTTTACATTTGTATCAATAGTCATATCTTCATCCATTCCATTTATAATCTTATTTATCACATTAAAAATTATCATATTTTAATTTAATAATGTGAAAACATATACAACCATTTACTGTTGCTATTTCCTAAATACATCCAATCACTACCATTCCATTTATAATAAATATTTGGATCACCAGTAATTTTAGCAATCTTTTTAATTTCTTCATTATTACTATATTGTGGAACAGGTAAATCTTGTAAATCATCATTATATCTATTTAAAATTATAATATGATCATCCAAATCTAAATTATAATCATAATTTGGTGTTATATTAAATACTTTAATTGATGATAATTCATCTTCATTACTAATAATTTCAACATTATTACCAATATATTCATCAATATTATTACAAAATTGATAGTATGATAATAATCCTTTATGTTTTTCGTCATTTGCAACAATAACTATAAATTTTTTAGTAGTATCTTGATAATCTTCAAAATCTGTTACATTATTTAAATCATTATAAGTTTCAAAAGCATTTGCTACAACACTTTTTATACCCAAACCATTATTACCATATCCTAATAATATATCAGTATATGTATTAACATTATTATACCAAGTTGTTTCAGTTTTTTCAATATATGTGTTAAAAATAATAAAATCACCAGATTTATATACTCTTTCTTTATATGAAATAGTTTCACCAACTATTTTATATACAGAACCTTTTTTAATAGGTAAATTTATTGTACTAAAATTATTTTGAATATCAGATGTATTAATTTCTCCATCATATACAAGATTTTTTGTAGAACTATATGTATTTAAAGTTTCATCAATTTCTTCTTTAAAACCTTTTAATAATGTTGCTGATACATATTGTTTATTTCCTGTTGCTTCTTCCCAAGTTATAGCACCATTATCAATAAATTCTTGTACATTATTACTTGTAAATTCATTCTCAATAGATACAGCTTCTGCTACTGTTTTAGGTTCAATTAATTTATATTCACCACCATCTTCAATATATAAATCTATTTTTTGATTATCACTCATTTAAAATACCTTAAATTTAATCATATAATTATTTATTCATATTATTGAAAAATCAATAAAGAAAATATTTTTATTATTTCAAATAAATACTTATACAGAGAGAATAAATTTTTTAAAGGTAAAAAATATGGCATACTCCGGTTTTATTGCTAACCCTGAATATACTAGACGCACTCAAAAAGAAGAAATTACTGGTGATTGGACTTTTAAAGGTGTAATTACTGCTGAAAAAGTTATTAGAGGTTTAGGTTTAGCAACTTATTATGGTGACTTAGCAGAATACTATGATTATGATATAAACGAAGTTATCCCTCAAGGAACTTTAGTTAAATTTGGTGGAACAAAAGAAATAACAAAATGTTCTGCAAATGATAGAAATTTCTTTGGAATTATCTCTACAAAACCAGGTGTAGAATTAAATAAAGATGAAAAGAAAACCAAACATGAACATTTACCAGTTGCTCTCTGTGGTAAAGTTCCTTGTAGAACAAGAGGAAAAATTAATAAATTTGATAAATTAACTACTTCAAAAATTCCTGGTGTTGCTAAAAAGAAAACTTTATTAGATTCTCTATTAGGAAAACCAACTATTGGTGTAGCATTAGAATCAAAAGATGATTCATCAGAAAAATTAATTACAATTTTTGTTAAAACACATATTTAAGATTTCTCAATTATAAATAATTTTATAATTTTGAGGTTTAAATATGTTTTCACTTACAATAATTCCAACATTTTATTGTCAATATAAATGTAGTTTTTGTTTTCATAAAGATAGAAATATTGATAAAGAACCATACTATCTTCCAGATGATTATATCAAATCATTTTTAGAAAAAAATGGTAATAAATTTGATAAAATCATTATTTCTGGCGGTGAGCCAATGACATATCCAAAAGTATATTTTGATAGAATTGTTGATTATGCAAAAAAATCTACAAATAATGTTATTATTAATACATTTCCAACAAAATTAGATAATTATAGAGATGATGTTGATTATTTAATTTCTTATGATTTTGTATCTAGACCTCATGCATTTGAAGCTTGGAATAATATGTTAAAATTTCCTAAAAAATTTGATGTTGTAATGACATTAACACCACAATTATTTTCATTACATCCTAATAATATTTTTAGAAAATTAACTTTATTAAAAAATATTAATTCTGTTGAATTAAAACCATTTATTAAATTATCAAATTTATCTTGGAAAGCATCACAAGATTATTGCGACAAATATATGAAAGTATTCATTTCATCAAAATTAAATCTCCAATTCACTAACATTAATAAAGAAAAAATTAAATTAATAAATGGGTTTGAAAGTAATTATAAAGAAAATAATATGATTAATTATTGTTTATTACCAAATAAAAAATTAGCCGTTGAGTCATATAATGATTTAACAGAAATTTTTGAATATAAAGATATTAAAATATCTGATATAGGACTCATAAAACCATCTTATAAAACTGTTTGTGATTTATATTCAGATGAAATAGTTAATTATGGTAAATTAAATGTCTAAAATTGTTACTGCTCCATTAAATATAAATGATATGGATAATGAATTAGAATCAAAAACTGTTTATATTTTTGATTATAAAAATTCTCAATTTAAAGGCATACAATTTTATGATTATATTTCTAATACAGGTATTATTTCTGATATATATTTTTCTGAAGATATTTCTTATAAAGATAAAAAATTATTATTAGAAAAATATATGAATGATAATCATTTTTTACATTTTTTATCATTTAATTCAGCAATTTTTAACATATTATGCTTATATAAAAATGTTAAATTAAGAGTTCAAACATCTTGTTTAACAGAAAAAGAAGAAAAACTCTTTTTAGAAGAACAAATTAAATTAATATCTAAATGGAAAGCATTTTATGATTCTCTTTTTTATTATATTCTTTGTTTAGCATCACTTCCTGAAAATTGTTCTAACAAAAAAGAACAAATAAAAAAGAGATTTGAAGGTGCGCCAATAAATAATACTATGGATTTATCTGTTAATATGATTTCTCTATTAATAGATGATTATTTTTATGAATATTATGATAGTGGTATTAATGAATCATTAGTAAATTATTATCCATATTATTTTGAAAACAATTTGTATGATGAAAATAGTATTATTGTTCATCTTATTAATCCAAATAACTATTATTTAGATATTATTAACAAATCTATTCATAATGAAAAATTTCAAAAATTTTTAATATCTAAAGAAATCCACTAATGCTTTTCCAGTTTTTACAATTTTTGAATTATTAATAGCATTTTTTACATGTTCAATTGATCCATCAATAATCCCATATTCTTTAACATCATCCCAGTAATACGTTTTATTTTTTTCTTCTAATTTTTCTTTTTCTGATTTAATTTCTTTCATACCATTATAATAATTACTTTTTATTTTTTCAAGTCTTTCATTAGTTTCATTAACTTGTTCTTTTGTTCTATCTATCCAAATTGATAAAATATTATCTATTAACGTAGATACTTTTGCGCTTTGTTCTTTTGATACACCAGTACTTTCATTACCACCATATCTTTTTTGTAAATAGTGTGACATATATTCAACAGAAACTTGACCCAAATCAATAAATTCTGTTCCAATAACATTATTAATTTCTTTTGTATCAACTGTTATATCATTTGTTATTCCTTCAATCTCAAATGTTACTGTAACTGTCATTGGTGAAAAATCGCCTAATTTATTATCATCAAATTTTATTAATTTTAATGTTGGATTTTGAATAGTATATACCATTAATTTATTAATAAACATTTCGGCAATAGTTATAGATTCAAACATTTTTTTATTAGAATTAATATTTAAACCCCAATTTGTTAGATATTCTGATGATGATTCACCATATTTTCTAAATTGATCATTATGTTTATTATTAAAATCATCATTTATTACACTTAAATAATTAAAAAATGCTTGTTGAATCGTACTGTCTTTAACATCAAAAAATGTTAATGTTAAATCTCCATATTTAACACCTTTATTAATAACTTTTTTACGATTATATTGATTTAAAACTTCCACATCAAATGTTACATTAGGTTTTTGAACAGATTGAACATATTTTGATAATTCTAATGAAATTTCTTTATAATTATATTTAGAATCAAATCCATAATGATTAAAATTAAACAAAACATAAAACATAGTTTTAGTTTTTGGATAATTAGTAGATACATTTGGATTATATGTTTTAAATCTTTTTTGACCATCAGTTAAAGGATCAATATCATCACTTGCAGTATAGCAAGGTATAATATTATTTAAATCCCATTGATATGATATATCTTTATCTGAAATCATTTTTTAACCTTAATCATTTATAAATATATTTATCAAAGAGATTTAGGAATAAAAAATGACTAAAAAATCATTAGATGAAGAATTTGGAACATTATCAGTAGAAGAAATAGAAACTTCTGATTCTTTACAACAAGCACTTGCATTAATTAATCAAGAAGGTATTGTATCAGATGTTCCACCACCTGAATTAAAAAAATTTGCTGTTGCTAAAAAAGAAGAAGCAAAAGAGTTAGCAAAATTAACGGATGAACAAAAATCTAATAAAGAATTAGATGAAATTGCTGACCAAGCAGATCAAGCATTTTATGATTTAATGGATATTGCCATTAATACACAAGGAAAAGCATGTGGGGATATCGCTTCTGCTGCACAATCTTTCTTAAATATTAAATTAAATGCTAAATTAGCAAAATCTGAACACAAATTTAAAAAATTAAATCAAGAAATTCAATTAAAAAGAATTGAGATGAACTCTTTAAAGTCATCTCAAAACAATGATACTCCAGATTATGATCCTAATGATGATATTATAGAAATTACTCAAGATTAGATTCTTCAGATTCCTCTAATTCATCATTTTCTTCAATATAATTTTCTTCTGCTAAACGATTTTTCATTTCAAAATCTATCTGTTCATTATATGTTGGATTATATCCAGCTTCTTGCATAAGTTTTGATTTAATTCTTCTTTGTGTTTTTTCACTATTAAGAATTGCTGTAAATTTATTTGAAGCAGTTTGAGTTAAATAAGCAAATACGTTATTTCCTTTAACTTCCTCAAACTTTAATGCTGTATCATATAATTGTAATAAAGCAGCTGATTCCATATCATCTCTAAATGTATAAGAAGCCCAGTTACTTGATCTTGCATATTTACTTACTAACATCATTATCATAATAACTAATCCTTCCGATAATTGACCTTGAGAAACATCAAAATGACCAGTTTCAATAGAATCTCCTGACCAATGTGATCTAAGAATTTCTTTACCATATTTCATAATATTTTCTGAAAATTGTTTAGATAATTCTTTTATTTTTTCTTTAAGTTCTTTAACTTCTTCTGCTAACTTCTTATTTTTTTCTTTATAAGGAACTTGCTTTTCTTTAAATAATTTATTACTTCTAATATATCTGTCATTTTCTTTTATTATATTTTTTAAAGACGTAATTTCTAATTCTATATTTTTAATTAATTCTTCATTTGAAGAAAATTCTTCTAAACATTTCATTACATCATCTTTCTTAAAAATAAAATGTTTAAATGGTGTCATTTTAAATATTCTTAAATTAATTTCTCCATTTTCTTCAAAATCTTTAATATGTTCATCTGTCATAATTCTTATAATAACACTATCACCAGAATTTTTCTTATTAAAATAAGATTTCAACATATTTGGAGTAATCATTGAATAATCTTCAACTATCAAATCAAAATGCCCATCATAATTTTCTTTATCATAACAACAATAAGATAATTTTGATTTTTGCATTTCTCTATACATATCTGCATTTTTTAGATAATATCTATTTTCATCACGCATTTCCAATCCTTTTATATTAATTTAATTAAAGTATATCATAAAAATCTTTTTTTGTCAACATTTTTTTCAATATGTCTATTTATAAAAATAACATGCCTTAAAAGGCATGTTTCAAATAATAAATATTGACAAAATCATTTTAAAAAGTTATTGCCCAAATAATTCCTGGTGTTTCTTCTACACCATAAGAAAAATCTTTCCAAGATTTACCATCACAATATTGAATTGTTCCAGTATTTTTATTATATTTAATAGCACCTTCATAAGTCTGATCAATACCAATAGTTTGCGGATTACCCATTTCACTTAAATATGTACCATCACCAATTTTAACAGCACCATTTTCAGTAATTTGAAGAATTAAATCTTCATCTGTAACTATTGAACCATTATTATGATTTATATTAATTGCACCCATATTAACTAACCTTTATCATATCCATTTTAATTTTCCATTTAACATTATTATTTGCATTAGATGGTTGACTCTTAATTTTTAATTTTAATTTTGTTTCTTCAACAAATGCTTTTACGCTCCATTCTTTATTATTAGTACCTATTAATTCATAATCAGGTTTATCTATTATTTCAACAACAGGAGTTCTTGCATTTTTTCTATAATAATTAACAATTAATTGTATTTTCCAACCACTTATACTGCAAGAATTCATATATGGAGATGTTACTGTTGATTTTACTACTTCTCTACCAATAGCACTTATTGTTATTAAATAACCAATATCTGGTTTTTGTTTTTCTAAAATATCTAAATAACCATCACCAGGATCAAATCCATATAATATCAAATCCGTTTCAGATGTATCACTATCTAATGTTGTTTCAGATATTACTGTTTTTATATTAGATATATTATCTGGACCTATTTCCATCCAAGTTTTCATTACTTCATCATAAACTTTAAAAATATGATAATTTGTATCATACCATAAATCACCAGTTGATGGATCTAAATTAGAAGGATATTCATCTCCAACAAAAACTAATGGTAATTTTTTCCAACGATCATCATCATTTTCACTTACATTATTAACACAAACATATAAATCACCTTGAAAATTATCTTCTTCCAATGATAATCTTTTATAACATATTTGACCAATTAAAGGATTTTTTGGAAATTCTATATTAGAAAAATTTTCAACTAAATGAACAAAATTATCTGATTGTGTTTTACCATAATTTGGTGTTAATCTTCCAATTAAACCAATTCCTGATAAAGTTTCAGTATCTATAACTTCATCTTCTAATCCACCTTTTATTAATTCCGTTCCATCTGTTTTATTAATAATATATGTCATTTAATTATTCCTTTTAAAATATTTATTAAGATATTCTAATATTATAATCAGTAATTTTAGTAATTATTTGAACATCATCTAATGTAGCACTTGATAATAATATCTCATCTGGTTCACATTGTATTTCAAACAAATTACCAAATTTTTCATCATTATATGACGGAACTAATAATATTGTTCCAATATTATTTCCCATTTTTGTATGAATATATGATGATAATTGTGTAAAAAAGAATGTTTCACCAGGTTCCATTTGTTCAAAATACATATCTATATATTTAATTACTTCTTGTTTTATTTCATTATCAGATAAAATTGTATTTTCATTTTTAATTACTTTAAAAATTCCTTTCAATTCATTACTTGATTGATTACCAAATAACAATTTATATTTTATTGGATGCCAAATTATTGTATCAGTAATCATCTTATAATTTTCCATATCAGCAAATAAACTTTTTAATTCAAATGCAGAAGGTAATTTAGGGAATATTGATTTTTTACCATTATTAATCCAATTTTGAACACTATTCCAATAATCATTTGTTAAAACATATGAATCAACAATATTTGTTGTAGATGGATCTATCAAATGTTTCATTGTAGCAAAATGCTTCCAAGAAAATACAATATCTTTAATTCCTTGTCTTATTTCATAATTTTCTTTCTTAATTATTTCCATTTTATTATCAGTTGATGACCAATAACATAATGTATAATCATTATCATAAATCTTATATTTATGATCTCCTTCCAAACTTACTTGAACAATAACTTTATCATTAATTCCTGAAATACTAGCAGCAGTAGTATATTCTGATTCAGTACAAGTTTTTATAATATTTCTTTGATTATCTTCATCCCATTCATATGTTATTATACGACCAGCATCAACTACATCATAATTATATACTCCACCAGATTTAGCAATTTCATAAGTTTCATCAATAATTTGACCATTACTCATAACCATTGGTTCATAAGCATATATTGTAAATGATGTTCCATCTGAATTATATGGAATTGAAGTACCTGATGGATAAACAGTGCAAGGAACTTTTGTATAATAGTAATTAGAAACATTAGTTGCACAATAATCTTTATAATCACCAGTATCAATATAATCCCATAATGTTTCAATTTCTATAACATTATCTATTAAATTATCATCATTATTATCATTTTTTTCAAAGAATAATTTTTGTGATGACTCACCACATAATTCTTGAAATTGGATTGGATTATCTACTGTTGAATCTTTATCTTCATCATATCCATAAACCTTAAATTTATCTTGATCTATATAACCATCTGAATACATAATTACATTACAAGGTTTCCAATAATAATCATGCTTTAAGTGTAATAAATCATTATCTTGTGATTTAAATATTCTTATATAATCTTCTGTTGAAAATGTTCCATCATTATTTTTAACTGATGTATTAAAGAAGAATGATACATCATTTGCTGATCCAAACAAATAATCAACATATCTTGTATTGATTGTCCACACATTAGATGATTTATATTCAATTTTAACTAACCAATCTGTGCAACCTTCATCATTATAATTTGGATCATCTTGTTCTACCCAATCACCATCTGATAAACTATTTGATGGCATAATTTGAAATGAATTTAATTTAATATTATATCTCAAACCAAATGTAGTATCATTTTTTAATAAATCAATTACTTCTTCTTTCATATCATTAGAAAATGATATTATAAACGGATTATAATATTCTTCTATAATCCAAGTATAATTTGGATTTGAATTTAAATTATCATTTATTGAAATTATTTGTGTATTTGGTGTATTATTTTCATTTTCTTCAATACTTAAAACTGTTACCCAAGATTCTTCAACTGTTCTATTATTAGAATCTTTTCTAACCATTTTAATAAATGTGCCTTTTTGAATATGTTTTATAACTTCTGAATAAGGTATCATAATATTTGATGTATTAACGAAATAACCAGAAGAAGCATTATTACCATATTCATATAATAATTTCCATTTATAATCCTTACCTAAATAACTTGGTTTATATGTTTTGAATTTTTCATAATAGAAATTTGATAAAGATAATTTTCTTAATTCTTTATACATAATTTCATATAATTCATCTACATTTGACCAATCATCAGAAGCAATATCTAATGGTGATAAACCTTCTGTACTATATAAATAGCCATCTTCCCCAATTAAATTAAGATCTTGATACATTCCTGTTGGATCATTAAAATCAATATATCTTGTATTACCAGAATATGTTCTTAAAATACTTTTTAATATTTTAATTCTTTGTGTAGAAGATTTAGGAAAATAATTATAATCAGAACCAGTTACCATACGATTTTGTGTAGAATAAACTTCTGGCGCACGTTCTCTAATGTAACTTAAAGATTCTTGCATAACACTTTGAGTAATATGTGATGAATCTGCTATACTAAATTCAATAGTTAAATAATATACATTACCATCAGATGAATTATGTGAATAATAAGGAATATTAACTGTAACATTTCTTATATCAATATTTTTAATATAAAAATCTTCATTACCATCGGAAACACGATACCAAACTCTAAAATATCCAATAGGTATAGTTCCAAATTTACCATCAGAAAATCTTAAAGTAATTTTATCATCATCATTAGTTTCTACTTTAAAAATATTTCTTACTTCATTATCCAAACTATTATAAACAAGATATTCATTATCAGGAATTTTTTTCCAAGTTTCTTTAACTAAACGGGTTTCTGAATCTATTGATTGAAACCATACATCATAATTATTAATATTTTGTTGATCTATTTTTAAGTAATTATTTTCAATTTTTTCATCAAATTTAACAATTTGATTTTTTAATGATCCTTGTTTCCAATATACAAAGAATCCAGTATTATTAGATGAATTTCCAGATCCATCATTTCTATAAAGGATATTAAATGCTTGTTCAGGAATTGGAGTTTTTTCTTCAATAGTTAATAAATCAGTATCTAAATCAGCATTAACTATCTCAAATTGCTTAATAGAACTATTAACAATAGAAGTAAATGGATATATACAAGCATTATTTTTTAAATCATTAATTTCATATAATTGTGTTGTAATACCATTATTAACAATTTTCTTTAATGGTTTTCCAAAAGGATTTGTTGAAGAAAATGTACTATTCAAAACAGTCAAAAATTGTTCTTTCCAATTTTGATTAGCACCATCATTCCAATTTATTGTTAAATCTTTTAATGAATTTCCCAATGAATCATATATTGATTCAGTTGTTTTAACAGAAACAATTTTAGCAATACCTAATGCTGCAATATTTCTCTTTGGAGAATATGAAAGCATTTTAACAAAATTTAATAAAGATTGTCTTCTTTCAGTTGTTGAAGGGAATATATCATGTGCATTTAAATCAACTCTATAATTAATAATAGAACCTAAATATGATAAACCATTTACAAAGATTCCCACTTCAGAAGAATTTGCCCAATCATTATAATCTTCTGGACATTGATTAACAACATATTGTTTAATACTTTCTTTTAATGAAATATAATCACCAGAAACAAAATTTATTGTTGGTAACTGATTAGCATATTGATCTATCCAAGCTTCAGCATAATTAGTAATTGCCATTATTTAATCCTCAAATAATTCATATTATTATTTATTCATATATTCATTATTAAATAAAATCTTTAATAAATAATCATATAATATATTTTATAGGAAAATTAAAATGGCAGAAAGTTTTAGAAATTTTAATGGTGAAATTGTAGTAACAAATAGATCACCAGTTATTATTGTACCTTATGGTGTTTCTGGTTCAGGTGCAAATGGTAATACATCAACATCTGGTGATAGAGATTTAAATAGTGTTGTTCAAATACATTCAATATATATATCTCAAACTCCAACATCAAAAATAACTGGTACTCAAAGATATAATCCAGCAAGTTTTTCAGCATTTAATTTAAAAATTATAGATAAATCTAAAGATCCAGTAAAAAATACATATATAGTTTTTGATGGAAGAATTGTTCCAGGATCACCATTTTTTATTGAAAAAAATATTACATTAGAGCCAAAACAATGTTTAGTTATAGAATGTCCTGGTGATTCAAAAGATATAAATTTAAATAACAATTCTAGTGAAGCAACATTAAATACTAATAGTAATGTTAAATTACATTTTACAGCATCGGCAGTTTTATTCCCAAATGCTAATTCATAATAAAAAGACCTCTTTAAGAGGTCTTTTTTAATTCATCTATTAAATAATTATAAAAATCTTTATTTTCTTCTAACAACTTATTTTCTTTCAAAATAAAATTAACATCTTTTTGAAGAATTGATTTATCACTATTTAATGTCAAATAAGATACTAATTCAATTACTGATTTAAATTCCATTATCTCACCATTTTTTTCATAAATAATTTTTTCAATCAAATCATTTGGTGGCAAATAAATGCTGAAAACTGCATTATAAATATGTTTCCACATTTCATCAGTAATCATTTTTAAACCTTATTTCTTCTTTTTAGTATCAGTTTCTTTTGATAATGCTTGAGTTAATGCAGATAATGAAGATACTAATGAAGATACTTGTTCATTTAATGATTTAATATCATTTTTCATTGATTCAATTTCATCACTTTTCTTTGTTAAATTAACATTTTCTTCACTATTTGGATTAAATGTTTGTTGAGCAGAAATATTTCTTTTAGATTCATATTCTCTAATTGCTTTAACCAATTCATTTGGTGTAATTGTTTGTTCACCAGGTAATTGAATAGCAACTTGATCAGATTTAACTACCAAAATTTTATGCATTGCTTTTAATACCTTTAACATAGTAGCATTAGGATAGTCCAAGAAAAATTTCTTATCTAAAATTGGATATGTTTCTTTCAACATTTGGCATTCAGTACTATTAACCAAAGCAACTAATTCAGCACGAATATTTGGCTCTAAATCATCTATATCAACAACTGAACAAGTATTTGGATCTGTTTCATTCTGTAAAGCAATAATAATATATCTTTTATGATTAATGAAATCTTGAGCATAATGCTTTAACAATTTTCCATTAACATCTGTAACACCAACCATAGTTTTTCTCCTATAAACGTTTTATGTAAAATTATTTATAGTCAATTTTTTTTAAAAAATGATTCTAACACTTTTTAAATAGAATTTTTCTTTTTATCTTCAATGAAATCTTTTATTTCACTAATATCTCTCAAATTTTCTGCTGATGGTTTATATTCATCAACTGTGTCAAATAAAACTGTTGAAACATATAATTGATAATTTTCATTCATTCTAACAACAAATAAAATAAATCTTGGATATTTACCATATACTTCATCATATTTCTTTTCATTTATAAAAGAAAAATAAATTGGTTTATTTTCATCTAAAAACTTTTCTATACTAATATTTGATGAAGCATAATCATCATACTTATAAGGACAACCCATTAATTTAAATCTTGTATCAGGTTTTAAAAACTTCATATCTCTTGGTAAATCATTTGGATTATCAAATTTTGGTAATTTATTTGTAATATATTCTTTTAATCTTTCTTTTAAAGAATTTCTATAATCTTTATCCGTACGATTATCTCTAATACTACCATGTATTTTATCATTATTATATTTTTTAGAACCTCTATCAGTAGGATATAAATTTCTTCCTCTATCATTAATTCTTTTAGATTGAATTTTATTTCTTTCTTCATCTTCATAAATTACTTGAAAATTAATTTTAGGAGCAACATCTTTTCTAACAAGTTTCTTTTCATCTGTACTTAATCTCTTTATTATAAATTTAACAACATTAGTAATAAATGATTTAACACCAGATAATGATTTAATTGTAGATTGTAAATTAGGTCTTTCTGACCAAGATAAACCATTTTCTAATCCTTCCCAATCTCTTAAAGAAGATACTCTAAAACCATCCCAATTTCTTTCAAATGTAAATAAATCGTCTTGACCATATCTTAAAACAACTAATAAAACTTTATTATTTTTTAATAAATCAAAAACTTTTTCAGGTTCCCTTATAACCTCAATTTTAGAATTTTTACCAATTTTTTGAGGTTTTCTATATGAGCCATAACGATATTCAGTATTTAAATTAATCACTTTTTTTAATACTTCTGAACTCAAAGCAGCTAAATTACCCATATCTTCTAATAATAACATTTTTAATTCCTTATATAATCTACAATCATTGGATTCATTTTTGTTGCTTTTTCAACAACTTGTTTATCAGGATTATTAATAAACTTAATATAGAATGGATTTTTCTCAATAAGTTTATTTTGAATTGTTTTATCAACATTATTTACATATTTTAACAATTCAACATTTTGCGATATAATATATTTTTGAACGTTAGCATCAACATCTTTTAATAAATCTTTATTAAAATAACTTTTATTCTTATTAATATATTTAATTGCCATTATTGTTAATAAATCATTATTCTTAAATACTTCTATATGATTATTTCCTAATTCACGAATTACAGAACTAGCAACATTCATCAATGCTACACCATATTCACTATTAATATCTTTTATTGATTTAATTTTATGTTCAAAAACATTTAAAAATAATTTTTCTTGTTTATCTTTTGAATACATATTATCATATATTTTTCTTAATGTTACAAGATTATCATCACATATTTCATATAAATCTTCTATACTCATATAATTAACTAATAAATTGTAATCAATTACTATTCCATTTTTTCTTATTTGTTTAATAAATTTCATTAATTCATTCATAACTTCATCAGAAATTTTACATTTATTATTTAATTCAAATGTTGTCCAATCTTGACCTTCATTTAAATATCCTAATTTATAATTCTTTTTAAATATATTTAAATCATCCATTGTAAATTCTAATAATTCTGGTAATGTATGATACCAATTCCAAGATAAACATCTTTCTCTTACATTTTTTGGGGCTTTATTCATATCATCATTACAAAAATACACTGATGTTACATAATAATTCAAACTTCTATCACCAGCACTTAATTCTTTATATGGTTTCCAATTAAAAAATTTATCTTGAAAAATCTCTACAATATGAAAAGGCATAGATCTATCTATATTATTGATAACATTTGCAATAGTCATTGTATCATATTTTCTTTTAATACTATCTAATATTTTTTCAATTAATTCTTTACTATCATCTTTCAATAAACCACGAACACAATATATTTTAAAGAAATCTATATCATTATCAATTAATTTAAAAAGAAAATATTCTTTTGTTGATTCATCTTTTATATTCATAAACACATCTAACAATGTTGATGTACCAATTTTATCCATATATTTTTCAATTAATTCTTTTGAAGGATTTTTAATCCATACAATAAAACTTGGATTTTTTTCTAAAACATAATCAACAACTCTTTCATCAGGATTATCTATATATTTTACACTTGAAGCTCTTCCCATAACAGCAGCTATTTGTAATTCATATGATGGATTTTTAATTTGTGCAATATAATCTGGATCTTCTTCAATTGCTATCATTTCAGGTAATCTTAATTCATCTTTTTCTACTTCCGTAGCTTTTGTAACCAATGTTATATCATTATTATTAAATAATACTGCACAACCTTTATCTATATTACCTTCATATCTAATACCAACAATACCATATTCATTTAAAAGTAATGATGCTTTTTTAGGACTACCCATTTCATCCTGTAATGCTGAATAAAAACCTCTGGCACTATAATTTTTATGTTCCATATAATTTTTAACAGAATTTAAACTTGGATTTTTAGCACTCATTTCTTTTAAACATTTTTGAACAAAATCTGATTGTTCATCAAATGTATCTTCTTCAACAAGGTAATAATCAAATTCTGGTAATTGAACTGTATAAAAATTACCTTCTTCATAAACTGGTTTAACTTTTAAATCACCAGTTTTTAATGAACCAAATTCTTTTTTTGCTTTTTCTAAATATTCTGCTGCAGCTGGATGTTTACTCATATATTCTTTGTCTTTTAATATTCTATCAATTTTATTAAGAGTATCTTTTTTACCAAGACAAGTAAGTGTGCTTAATAAACTATACATAATAGTTCCTGATTCATACGATTTACCTTTATATGTGTAAACTCTAAATTGATTTCCAGCATTCATTGAAGAAATTCTTGATCTATATCCTTGTGCTACACCTTTTCCAAAACTAAAATATAACCCCCAACCATGCGCTTGACCATGTTCCCCTTTACCAATAAAAGCAACATCAAACTTATCAAAATTATATGCAGAACCATGATATGCTGTAACTTCTAATAACAAATTATCATCAAATTCTTCTTCTAAAATTCCATTTTCAATATCTTTTATTTTCATTATTTACACCTTACCAATCTTCTTCGTCTTCTATTTTATTTTTATTTTGATTTATATCATTTGCATTATCTTTTTTTATATTATAATATTCCAATGGTTTTAAATCTTTTAAATCAACATTATATCCATCTGAACCATATATTTTATTAACATAAATTCTTCCAGTAGTATCAATAACAAATTCAAAAATTATAAAATTTGGTAATTCTTTTGCAGTATAAAGATTACCTCTTTTATAAAAAGCATATCCTTTTTTATTAATCATTAATTGATATAAAGGATCACCAACTCTTTTAAAATTTCTATAATTAAATTCTAATGTGCAAGTAGCATCATAATTATATACATTACCATTTATTTTAAATGCTTTAAGAAAATTATTAACCTTCTTATTTTCAAAATCTTCTAATGAATCAAAATTTGGGAATTTACTTTCCACATATGCTTTTAATCTTTCTTTTAATTTTTCTTTATAATAAGATAAATCTCTTTTATCCATTAATTTACCATGTATTTTTTGATCTCTACCATAAGGTCTTTGTGTTTTACCATATTTGTAAACATATAAATTATTTTTTTCTAAATTTTCTTCACGTTCTTTATGTTTTTTTATTTTATCCTTATCATAAAAAATTACTTGATAATTTAATTTACTAATGAATGTGTTATAATCAATTTTATTTTTAAAATAATTATTATGTAATGCTACTAAAATTTCATTCATTTTATCTAAATCACCATACCCATAATATTCAATATTATCTTTGACTTTAAGTATTTTAACATTTGTATGTTTATCACTATCTTTTATTAGGAGAAATAAATCAATTTGATGATATCTTATTATAATAGCATATATATCATTAATATTATTATTAATATAAGTTTGTATATTATCTTTAACAACTATAACATCTGAATTTCTTCCTATATTATTATTTTTATTATTACTTTTAAAAAAATCTAAAATATTAGAAGAAATCTGTCTTAAATTACCATAATCTTCATTCAATATCATCATAATCTCCATCGTTAATATAATCTACAATATTTGGATATTTCTTTTTTAATTCTTCAACTAATTTTGGATCAGGATTTTTAAAATATTTTATCATATATGGATTCTTTGAACATAATACTTTTTGAACATTAGTTGGAACTTCTTTATAATAATGTAATAAAGCAGGCATTAACATTGCAATTTTTATTATAAAATCCTTATAATTCATAAAATCATTTTGTATCAAAACCTTAATAAAATTAATTAATCTATAATTTCCTCTGTTAGTACTACTTTTTTCAATATATTTCATAACTTCATTTATTAAACTATGGACTTTATTTGGTCCTAATGTGTCCATTAAATTTTTATTAAATAAATTAATATTTTCTATAAGATCAATTCTAAACCATTTTTCACAAATTTCTTTAAACAAATTATCATTCAAATCCTTTAAAACAATAGGATTATTCCTAACTGCTCTGCAAATTGGTGCTGGTATTTGATTAATTGAATCACATTTATTAAATGATTTAATAATATCTGGAGTATAAAATGTTTCATATATTTCTTCATCAGATACAGAAGAATAACCTGCACGAACATCTAATTCATAACAACCTTTTTCATTATATTTTATTAAATTTTTTATTATAGAAATAGATTTATCAACCATATTATCTTCATTTTTATAAATAGTCATACTTCTTCTACTATCAGCATGTCTATTAGCATCTAAATATTCATATAATAATTCATCAATTGGCGTTTGAACAGAAAAATGAGTATTTTCCGGATAATGATATAATGAATCTATTATTAAATATTTAACAACTTCTATATAATCATTATATCCAGATTCATTTGCATATATTTTATGTAATATTGAAGAATCATTTTTCTTTACATCATCTATTGTTAATCCATCAAAAAAAGCATTTACTATTTCAATATTTTTTTCATTTTTTGATGCTTGAGAAATTCTTTGAATACAATTATCACCGCATTTTAAAATATATTTCTTTCTTTCTTCCAATGGAATTGATTTAACAATTTTTAATACTTCATCTAAAACATCATGTCCTAAAGCATATTCAAGTCCTAATTTTTTTAATTTAACTAATGATACTTCTGGAGTATTAATATTATTTTCTTCAATAATTTTCATTACTTCATCTATATTATGAATCATAGTATTTTTATTATCATATGCTACATATTTAACTTTTTGTTCAGGTGTCATTTTTTCTAAATATACATTTACTGGTATAATATCTATTTTATTTTCTATAAACCAATCAATAACTTCTTCTGGAACTCTCTTACCTTTTAATTTCTTTGGATCATCAATAAATTTAGTAATATCAGACATCTGAATACCTTCTGAATCATTACCATATTCAACATCTTTTTTAACAATTTTAACATCATTTTTATTAAAAATTACCACACAATTACCATCTTGACCACCATAGTATTTAATTCCTGATATACCATTGTTATGTAAAAATTCTGAAACATCTTTTAAAGAATTCTTACCACTAGTAAAATGATCTCCATTATTTAATGAATAATATTGTAATTTATTATAAAACTCACTTCCTGATAATTCCTTCGCTTTAAATGGGTGATTAAGTTCTGATAAAATATTTTTACAAATATTTTTAACATAATCACTTTGTTCATACATTTTCTTTCTTTCTTCAATGTATGTTTCTAAATCAGGAATCTTAACTGTATATAATTGTCCTCTTTTTATTGCAAAAGATTTTTTAATATCATCCGGATTAATTTTATTAACTAAATTATATAATCTTTTAATTTCTGCTTTATAATTTTCTGGATTTTTTGTAAATTGAGATTCTTTACTTAAATTATTTAAAAAATTCAATGTATCATTTTTTCCTCTATTATAAAGACGTTTAATTATTTTTCCTTGAACAGTATTTGGACTATATGTTTTTCCATTATATGATAAAGATATATCTGTTGAATTTTTCTTATTATTATCATGATATCCACTAATTCTATTATGATAACCTTTTGCTGTATCAGGATTTAATGCAAAGTATAAACCCCAACCATGTGCTTGACATCCTTCACCTGAATCAATAAATTTAGTATCAAATTCATCAAAATTTTTATGCGAACCATGATAAGCATTAACATCTTCTTCAATAATTTCTATTTCTTTATCTTCAACCGATTCATAAGCATTAATTTTACCACTATTTGTAACTAACAATGGATAAAAATTTATTTTATTTACTCTTGGGAAATTTTCTTGAACTTTATCTAATATACCATATTTTCCATTATTAACTTCTTGCCCTAATTCTTCAAATGTTTCAAGATTTTTTCTATCATCATCATACATTTTAGCTGCTGTGTATAATCCACTTTTAAGATATTTCAATATAACATATCTTTTTCTATCAGCAACACTTTTAATATCTGTTAAATTACCACTTCTTTCAACATGAACATTTGGAATATCAACATCAATACCAAATTTTCTAAAAGTATCTAAAAATACCTCTTTATCATCAAAATCTGAACGAGCAGTTAAAAATATTACTTTTTCTTGCTTCTTATTATCTTTTATAGATTGAATAATATTCTTTATTCTACCAATAGTTTTTTCAATTGGTTGAGATGTTTGATTAAAATACTTTGCATCTCTAAAATTATCAAAATTATATGTTTCTCCATCACCCAATTCATGCGTATTAAACTCTTTATTATCAAGTGATTTAACTACATTACCATCTTTCATAACATTTACTTTTGCAAATGTATGCATAGTTGTTTCATCTATATCAATAAAAGATATTGGATTTCCACTTATTCTTGTATCAGATTCTTTAAGTATATTTCTCATTAATCAATCCCAAAGATAATTATAATATTATTTATCCTTAAAGATGTCATAAAATATAAAAAGCATTATGTTTCAAATGCTTTTTTATTCAAATATTATTTCATATTTTTTTAATTTTATTCCAAATAATTGTTTAAATTTTAATTTCAAAATACTCCACCAACTAAATGAATAATCAAAATTATCATAATATACATAATTTATATAATTATCCATTATTCTTAATGCTTCATCTAATGTGTATATAGGAAATCTTGATTTAAATTGGCAACCTTTTTCAGAAACATCATTACTAGATTTAACAAAAAAATTCCATTCTTCGTATATCTCATCAAATTTGCCGTAAAATAAATCATTTTCAATAGTTATATAAAAATTTTTAATTTCCATATCTACTCCATGCTTCTTCTAATGAAATTACTTCAACACCCTGTGCTTTTGCTTTATTTAATTTAGATGAACCAGAATTTGGATCTTTTGCAACTAATACATTACAAACTTTTGTTACAGAAGAACAAATCTTACCACCATTTTCAGTAATAACTTCTTCTAAATTCTTATCACGAACACCAGTAAAGCAAATATTTACATTAGCACACTTATTACTTACAATTTTCTTTTCTTTAATTTTAATAGGGTATCCAATAGATTCCATAAAATCCATCCATTGTTGATAAAATACTAAATTATCAATATATTGTTCAGCACTTTTTTCAGCAAATCCTTCTGTTTCAAGAAGTTGTTCATAAGTAACATCTAATGTATTATACTCATCAAGAACTTTTCTTAATTTCTTTTCACCAATACCTCTACCAAATGCTCCAACAGCATCCATAAATACACAAATATCAACTTCTTTCAATTTTTTATGTAATGAACCATAAAACTTAATACCATTTACACCAATTTCTTCTTGGAAAGTTTCAATATCTGTTGTAATAAGATTTTCAATACCATCATCTTCAAGATATTCTTGCATAATTCTACGAATATTACCCTCACCAGCAAAATCTACACCAAGTTTAGAGCAGAAATAAACAATTTTTTGAATTTCTACTTCATCAACAGTTTCTGGATCAGGACATTCTAAATAATCCAATTCCAATTCAACCCCATTTTCATCAAGTTGTGTACATTCAGGAAGATTATAGGATTCTTCATCAAATACTGGTTCAATAACTTTTTCAATATGAGGAATTACATCACCACGTCTTTTAATAATTACTTTTGCACCAATACCAATACCATTATCAACAATAGTTTTATAGTTATGACCAGTAACCCAATTAATAGTAACACCTTGAATATCAACAGGACTTACCTTAACTCTTGGTTTAAAGATAGCATCTTTTGAAACGTTCCATTCAATATCTTCTACAATAGTTTCAGCACTATTATCTGATGCACCAATCTTAAACTTACGAGAACATTTTGGATTAAGTGTCCCAGTATCATAACCTAAATCATCTTCTTTTTTAAAATTCTTTGTAAAGATAATTCCATCACACTCATAAGTATAAGCATTTTTAACTTTTTTAACTTCATTTATTGCATATTCTTCTGTAATATCAGCACCAAAAACCTTTTGAGCATGAGTTACTTCAATACCTAAATCCAAAAGTTTTAAGAACATATTTTCTTCTGAATCATTCCAATTTTCAATATGATATGCTACAAAATGAGCATATTTTGCAAAGGCATTAGCACATTCTTTTGCATTAAGTTGTCCAGCACAAGTATTTCTACCATTCTTATAACGATATTTTGTTTCATCATACAATTCATCAATCATATTTTGAATATCTTGTTTAGGAATAATAATTTCACCACGAATTGCAATATCAATTTCTTCATTTATCTTATTAGGAGCAAATTTTTTAACATGTCTTGTAATATCTTGACCTTCAATACCATCACCACGACTATAAGCAATCTTTAAATTACCATTTTGATATACCAATAATGCTGATACACCATCCAATTTATTAGATTGAATATAACTTTTATCTTTTTCTATCCAAGTTTCTAATTCACCTTCATGACATTCTGTCATAGAACCCATTATATATGGTAATTTAACTTTATCACCACGAACTTCCGACCCAACACTTTGAAAATAAATCTCATTAGGAAATTTTTCATAAGAAATTTCTTTTAACATATCATATACATCATCTGTTGATTCAATATATTCTTCAATTTCAGGAACATTTATCTTATCTTCATCTGTAAAAACATAATATTCACCTAAATTTGTATAAGTATCATCACATTTCTTCAAAAGTTCAATGTATGGATTTGACATAAATTATCTCCCTAAAAGTTATTTTAAGATAATATAGCATAATAATGATAAATTGTCAATAGTTATTTTAATTATCTTGAATAAATAATAATATAATGATTTTTGGAGAAAATTATGGCAATAATTAATGATGTTGGAGGAACTTCACTTAATTCTTTTAGTATAAATGGTGGTGTATCATTTTATCAAGGGAAAAATGATCCTAACATTAAAATGGGTAAAGATGGAGATTATTATTTTAAATCAGATGGTTACTTATATGTTAAAAGAAAAGGAACTTGGTTAAATATTACTTCTTCAGCAATGCCTGATGCTAGACATATAAAAAATAAATTAATATATTCTAATGGTGAAAATTATGCTCCTAGTGGAATATCATATAATGCCGATACTAAAGGCACTTATATGGATGGAGCATTAGTTATTGGGGAACATCCTGCAGCAAATAATGGTAATTCAAAAATAGTTCCAACAATTGGATGGATAAATGATCCAGAATTATCAACAAATGTAGTACATAGATCTGGTAATGAAATAATAAGTGGTTTGAAAAAATTTAATAATGATATTATTCTTAATAGTGTATCAGATTATTGTAGAGATTATGTTGTTGTTCATGATCAAGTGTCAAAGGGAAATGTTCCAACTGTTCATAGTCCTTATGATGATAATGATTATACAAAATATTGCTCATTTATAGCTGTTGATAGTAATGGATATAAAAAAGGTGTAATTGAAAATGGGAAACATATCGTTAATAATAATAAACTCGGTCAATTTGAAATTAAATACGGAAGACAAAATACCGGAACAGAAGCAAAACCAAATTATCAAGCAACAACAATTGTTGCTATGGAATGTTTTAAACCTTTAGCAAATAATGATACAAGAGCATGGATAAGAACTTATTGGGATGGTAAAGGTAAAGCATATGCTCAAACTAATGTAGATCCAGCAGATGGATCAACAGGAACTACTCAAAATATTGCTACAACAAATTGGATGATTAATAATTTTTATCCAAATACTATACAACCATATGTAAATAGTACTGCACAAACAATAACCAAAAATTATGTTGATAATAGTGTAAAAATTAAAAAAATTGGTGAATTGATTTGGTCACCTATTCCTTTACAAAATACTACTGGTTTACATTTAATGGATGGTGGTTCAGTAACTAAAAATTCTTATATAGATTTTTATAATTATATTAAAGGATTATCTAGTAATAATATTAAAAAAAATACATCATCAACATCTGATAATAGAACTAATGAGGAAAAAAAATATAAATTTTGTGTTGCAAGTGATAGAATATATCTTCCAAATTATTCTAATTTGATGGTTTTATCTCCAACAGGTTCTTCATCAGATGTTGGTAAATATTATGCTCCAGGTTTACCTAATATTACAGGAACTTGGGCAGAAGATTCTTTTGCTGGTTTTAATAGCGGGGCTATATCTTATGGAAATACTTTAAGTGGTCAATCAGGATCTGATCGAGGTACAGGTAAAGAAACATTTTTTAATGCTTCAAAATCTAATTCAATATATGGTGCTTCAACAACAGTTCAACCAGAAAATACAAAAGTTTATGTTTATATTGTTGTAGCAAATAATGTTGTTGGTGATACTTCATCATTAAATATTAATAAATTAATTACAGAAATTAATACATATGAAAATCAAGTAACATCATTATCGTCAACAGTATCATCATTAACAACTGGTACATCTGGTAGTATTACATGGTGGTATGATTCTAAAACAAAATTATTAATTCAATGTGGATATATAAAAGGTAATAAAGGTAATAAGATAGTATCTTTTGCAAAACCATATGCAAATAAAAATTATTCTGTTGCTTCAACTTGTGCAGTAAAATATTATGATGCTCCTTGGGGAACAAATACAATAGGAATAGATGATAATAATAATTGGGGGGGTTGGGAAGATCTTCAAAAATCAACATCAAGATTTATTTGTTATCAAGTTCATGATATATCAAGATGGTGGATTGCAATAGGAAAAGGAGCATAAAAATGAATTATATAAATTGGAAAATATTAAAATCTGAATACCATCTTTATGAAAAAGAATATGAAGATGTTGCTAACTGGTGTAATGAATCAAATGAATATTTTATTGATGATTCAGATAATTTATATTATAGAGTTAAAAAAAATAAAATATCTATAAAAACCGTATTACAAGAAGAATATATGCAATTACAACAAAAACTTAGAAATACAGATTATATTACAAATAAATTAGCAGAAGTTGTTGATGATATAGATGCTTATAGAGAAATGAAAGAACATTATTCTGAACAATTATCTCAAAGACAATTTTGGAGACAAAGAATTAGAGAAATTGAAAATGAATTAAAGGATTTATAATATGAATCTTAATCAACAATTAAATAAATTAATTTTTAAAAAACATTTAAGACGATTAGACGAATCGTTATTAGATGTTCGTCAAAAAAATGCTAAAAATCTTTCTGATGAGCAATTTAAACAATTAATGAATTATGATCCAATCATTTCTCAATTACCATCATTAGATGATACAACAATGGCATCTACAAATGAATCATATTCAAGATGGTTATTGAAAATGTTTAAAAATGGTTCATTACAAAATGCTGAACCAGAAGTAGTTAGAAAATTATTACAAGATTTTGAAGTTGCTAAAAAAAGAAGAAATCTTTTACCAAACAATGATATTAACTCATATAAATCATTAAATGATTTACAATCTGCTTTAAATAATATTTCTCAAAACCTTACAATAAACCAAAAAAATAAAGACGCCAGAAAAGCACAATCAGTAATTAAAAAAGAATTAAAACCAGGTATGTATCTTGATGGTGGAGCAGAATTATTATATTTAAATGATGACTGGGAAGTATGGACACCACATACATATGAAGGATCAAAGGCATTAAGACATGGTGCTGTTTGGTGTACTGGTGGTGATACACCAAGTTTTTATAATTCATATACAGAAGAAGGTCAATTGTTTGTTATAATCAATAGACATAATAAAAATGAAAAATATCAATTATTTGTTCCATTTGAAGATTATGATAATAGACATGAAAGAGAATTTAGAGATAAAAATAATGATTCATTATCTTTTAGAGAATTTGTTCATAATAATGATTTAGTAGATTTCTTTATGACACAAGATAATGTTACAAATTCTTATGAAAATTTAGATAATCCTGATATAGATGATGAATGGGATGAAGATAAAGAATATGAAATAATGAATGAATATAGTTTAGCATATGATGATTATGGACAAATTTGTATGTATATTGATTATGATGACATTCTTATCAAAAGTTATTACACATCTTGGGATGATTATAAAGATATGGCTTCTCATGGATATTTAGAAGATGGTATTCAAGGTGATTGGGATCAATATATTTCTGATGTTATGGTTGAAGATGGTTTTCTTATGGATATTAGTTGGGAGAATACTAATTTAAAATCATTATATGAATATTTTATTAAAAAATCTGGTTTATCTCAATACTCATTTAATGATTTTTTAGAAACATTATTTTATGGTGCAGCTGGATATACTGAAAGTGAAAAATATAATAAGGAAATTGGTCAATGGTTTGATGAAAAAGGTGGTATGTGGAAAAAACAAGTAAGAAATTGTATTTCTCCATCATACTTAGATTCACCTTATGTAGATTTTGTATATAAATCATTACAAAATATTGGTTGGAATCCTCCTAGAGTAGATTATAGAAACAATAATCGTGCATATGAAAGATATTTAGATTATTTTCAAACTTCCTTTATGTATATGTTTGAAGATTGTCATTCTGTAGAAGAATTTTACAATGAAATTGCTGATAATGGGCATAGATCATATTATGATATAATAGATTATTATGATATTAAAATAACTGAAAATAAAGATGATATATATCTTGGAGATTGTGATTGGGATAACTATTCAAGAGAAAATGCAGAAAGTGATGCAGAACAAATTATTGATGTATTTTTAACAACAAAAGAATGGAATAATTTTCTTAATGATTTAGAAGAAGAAGCATCTAATCCTGCTTTTAATATTGATAATATTAATGTTGAAATTGCTGAATATAGAAACGAATTAAGATTTATTTTAAATGATGATATTGAATTAAGAATTTTTAAATGGTTATTAAATAAAGAATTAGAATATTATAAAAATAATAACAATATTGAAGATGATTTCATTATTAATATTATTCATAGATTATTAAGTGATTATTCAAAAAAGAATTTAATTAATTTCTTAATAGATAATAATATTGTTACTAAAGAAAGTGTTGATGAAGCAAATAGATTCAAAAATTATTCTATGATTTCTAATTATTATTTTGATAAAGTTTTCTTTAAACCTATTAAATCTATTGTAGAAAAATATTTCAAAGAAAATTCTGAAAATGAAATTAAAAATCATTTCCATTATGATTTTTCTGGCGAAGAATATGAATTTATGAATAATGGTAAAAGTTTATTCTATGTTAATAAAAAAGATATGGAAAAATTAAGAGATGAATATAAAGAAAATAAATCAGAATATCTATCCAAAATTGTTAAAGATATTATTGATGATGAATATTTAAGAACTTGGACAGGTGGTTTAAAGAAAGAACTATTAAAATATGGTAATTTAACAAATAAAGAAAAAGATTATTTAAACACCATTGACAATAATAATGGAAAAATTGATTCTCAATTTGTTTATGACCATATGACACCATTTGTTGAAAAAATTTTAACAGATTATCTTAAAGAATATTTTGAAAAATATCCTATTGATGAAAGTTTAGATGAAAGTCTATTTGAACCAGATTGGTAAAAATTAAGAGGAAGATTTATTCTTCCTCTTTTTTCTTAAATAAATTACAATGGCAAGTATGATTCTTTGTATGTTGCATATCTTCTTCAATAAAGATACAAGGGCATCTAATTTGTTCCATTTCTTCATCAGTTTTATTTGCTTTTTTCCACATTGTATAACGACAAGGACAAAAATCTTCACATTTTTTAACCATTTCTATAACTTTTTCTGCTTTATCAGTTAATTCATAACCATGTTCATCAGCATATTGCTTATACCATTCTAAAGTATGAGTCATAATAAATTTCTCCTAATTTTGTTTTATTATAACATTTATTTAGTTTTTTGTCAAGTAATATTTTTAATAAGTTATAATATTACCTGATGGATAATATCTAAATACATCTCCTGCTATTATAATAGTTTCAATTCCAACTTCTGATATTTGTAAATATGATGCTGGATTAGGTGGTGTAATATATATAATTGATTCAGTTGTAGGTTCTGCTTCTAATGTATAACAAATTGCACCAACAGTAGTACTTTGCCATGCATACCAAATTTGTGGTTTTAATCCTGTAGATAATTGTGGATTAAAAGCACTATTATTTCCTAAAATTAACATAATAAAAATCCTTTTATTAAATTGTTTATAATATTATTTATTAACAATTTTAATCTAAAAAATTATAATATCCTTATGGATAAATAATAATATATTGTTTGAGGAATACATTTATGTCAAATATTGATAAAAATAGAATATTTTTTGGTTTATTACATTATATTTTTACAGAACAACCTAATGTAAATTGGGCTTTCAAAACTTCTTTGGTTAATTTTACCGGATTAAATGAAACTATGAATCAAAAAAAATATAAAAATGATTCTATATCTAATGATATTATTAAATATGTTAAAGAAGTTAAACCTTACCATGTTCAATTCAATCATTATATTGAAAAATATTCTTCAAAAACAGACGAATGTAACATTAAACCTAGTGATTCATTATTTCCTACAATAAAAGTCAGATATGATAATGTTGCTGTTAAACCTAATATTAATTATATTGTATATGATGCTGGATATGAATTACCAAATCCTAATGATATTAAATCTTCAAGAGAAATAAGATTCTTAAATTTACAAGAAAATAGTATTTATATGTTAAAATATAATAATGAAGAACCTTATTGGGAATATGAAGCATCAATTACTGAAGATGATTTAATATTTGTTGAAAAATTAGATATTTTGGGAAAAGTTAAGCAAGTCTTGGATGAAAATTATATTGAAATTAATAAAATCATTGAATTATCTTATGATGAATTAATAGAATATGAAAATGAATCAGCAGCTAATAGAATATTTCTTTATAAAACACATGATTTAGAATTATTAAAAGAATATGTAAATGGTAATTTCAAAGGACTTCATATTGATGGAAGTGATTTTAATATAGACAGATTTGGATATGATGCTTTCTTATATGATTTAAAAAGATATGAAGAACCAGTAAAAACCATTGCTTATTGTTTAATTGATAAAGATTTTACTCAAATTCCTGTTGGTGAAAATACATTTTCAATTAATAGTGATGAAGAATTAACTTCTGAAAATATTAAAATTAAATCCGAAATAAATGGTATAACTAAAATTATTGATGATTTTTCATTAGATAAATTAAATAATACATATGTTATAACATTATTTACTACAACACAATTAAATGAAAAAATAACAATTTCTAAATCTAATAATACTATTATAGAAAAATATATAACAAACACATTTTCAGAATCGGATGATGAAGGATTTATTAGAAAATTTATAAATTATGATAGCAATATAATAAAAACATTTACTGATATTACAACTCAATCAGAATTCACAAAAAATTGTTATGAATTAGATTTACCAACTTCAACAATTAATTATAATAAAATTGCTGTTTCATTAGAAAAACCTAATGGATATAGAAGACCAATTTACGAATTTCAAGATTACATTATAGAAAATAATAAAATTTATATATTTAATGAAATATTTCCTACTGATAAAATAAATTGGAAAATATTTATATCTGTTACTGATATGTCATTATTATATGATAAAATATATACTTGGGAAGATGTATATGGTATTTCTAACAATAAAACAACTTGGGAAGAATATTATCAAAATAATGGATTAATTCAAAATCTTAATGGTAATGATTTCTTAAATCCTCATTATGAAAAAGAAAGACCAGATGAATTATCTGTAATTTATCCACAAAATACATTAATGTTATATTTTTCTAAAAAATATAATGAAAATGAATATCCTGATTCTAATAATTCATTATATTCAAACATCAAATCTTTATTTAGTATTGATTTTAAAAATACTCAAAACCAAATTAAATCTTTAAAATCAGCATTATTATTAGAAGATTTCAAAGCAGGTGATTCGGAAATTAAAATTAATAAAGATATATTTAAAAAACCATATATGGAAAATGATAAATTAATGCCTGGTAAGATTCTTATTAATTCTGAATTAATAGAATTTTATGATTATGAATTAATTAATGAAAATAATAATAACAAAATTATTCTTAAAAAAATTCGTAGAGGAACTAATGGAACATTTATAAAAAATATTCATAAAAAAGATTCAATTGTATTTTCTTATGGTAATCCCAAAGAAATTCCATTAGAATTAATTAATTCATATTATTTCATTAATAATATTAATATGACAAAATTTACTATAAATGGTTATTTTAATAATAAAAATAAAATAAATGTATTCAAAACAAATAATATTAAATTAATATCAGATATTACAAAAGAATCTAATTCATTCTTAATATCTGATGATTCTATTATTAAACCAATATATGATGAAAATAATAATTTGCTCAAAGAAGGTTATCTTTATATTAATGATACAAAAATTATATTTAATGAAATTAAAAAAGATACCACATCTGATAATTATATAATATCAGGATTTAATAATATATTAGGAAAAGAATTTTATGCAAATGACAATCCATACATTCCATCCAATAAATTTGTTGAAATTAATGATGATGAATATACAATAAATACCGAAGAATATGAAAATTATGAAGATGGTAAAGCAAAAGAACACAATTATATTATTCTTAATGAAAATCCAAAAATAGGTGAATGTATTATTATAGAAAATCATTCAAAAGATATTTTCAATTAATTTTTTACTTGATTTATAATATAAATAATGATATAATTAATTATAGGAGAAAATAATATGGTTAAATCATTTCGTGGTCAAAATGTTGATATGGAAAAACTTATGAATCAACAAGGTGATGCTATGTCATTAGGTAATACAAAACTTAATGGTAGAGGTGATGTTGTTAAACATGGTAAGATTGTTGAAACAAGAGCTCAAAGATTAGCAAAATGGATGGAAAATCATAAGACTGAAAGAGCAACAGTAAATTTAGCAGAAGATAAAGAATCCAAAAAATTAGAAGAAGAAATTGCTAAACAATCCTTTGAAGAAACAAAAAGAGTAGCAAAACCTAAAAAATCATTTGAACCAAAAATTGAATTAAACACCGAACCAAAAGTTGAAGAATAATGATAGAATATGGAATTAACATTAAAGACCATATAGAATGTTTAGATGATACTCTTTACATTGAAAAAATAGAGTATGGTGAAAGAACATTAAAAAATGGTTTTATTATCCCTACTGAAACAATGGATCATTTTGGTAATTTTGTAAGACCTCGTTGGGCAAAAGTTCTTTATAAAGCAGATAATATTAAAAATGTTAATATTGGTGATTATATACTTCTATCACATGGAAGATGGAGCTCTGGAATTAATTGTATTATAAATGGAATTAAAAAAACTATTTGGTATATATCACCATCTTCATATAAAGAGGGAGCGTTAGCAATTAGTCATAAAATGCCAGATTGTCTAAAACAATATGGATTTACAGAGGAATAAAATCTTCTAAATAACATATATAACAACCTTGATATTGTATATTGTGTTTTGTATTAATTTTATTTTTGTTTTTTATAAATCTTTTTAAAGAACTTGGATATTTATATCCAAGTTCTTTTGATAACTGATTTATTCCATTACATAATCTTAAAATATTATATTCATCATCATATATAACTACATATTTAGATAGTTTATTATTACCACCAGACATTTTTTCTTTAATTAAATCAATTGTTTCTTTTTTATGTTTTTTACCATAAAAAGAATTATTACTTCCTTTACAATTATAATGATTCTTTTTTATTTTATAACGAATTTCTTTTGATCGTTCATCACCAAAAATTTCATCATATTTTTTACCTTTATTATTATTTTTAAGAATACCTAATCTATATTTTTCTTTTCTATTTTCTGATAATTTTTTTCTCATTTCTTCCGTAAAATGTGCTCCCTCACCACCATTAGTTAAATTATATCCATAATTAGAATCATTTGAATTATATAATTTAATATAATATGGTTCTAAAACATTTAAAGCATAATCTCTATCAAGAGATTCATCTATTTTTTCTAATAAAAATTGTTCTTTACCATATTTTCTTATAGCATTGTGGAAATATATTTTATCTTTATGATATATTGCTGAATTAATATGTTCTTGAAATCTTTTTTCAATTGATTTAGATGTAAATCCAATATAAATTTTATTATTGACTTTATTTGTAATTTTATATATACTATAAATAATATTAGACATCATTCACTCCTTAACAGTTTATGGTGTTTAGTATAGGAATGGTGTTACAGCATCATTCCTATATGTATTTATTATAAATAATAATATGAAAATAATTTATAATATTTATGGAATAACTGATGATTAGAACCGTAATAAAAGCAAAAATAAGAACTGATATGTGGGATTATAGGAATAATCAACCAATAGAAGATACTGTTCCAGTTGGTTTTGTTATGGATGTTGAAGGTAGAATTCCAGAAGGATATATTATATATGAACCTAACAGGATATTTGATAGAAGAAAATATCCTGAATTGTATTCTTTATTTGGAAAAGACCATTTACCTAATGAATTAGAATTAAAATTATTCACAGAAAAACATTCGGATTGGTATGTTAAAGAAAAACCATCATTACTTAAAAGATTTTTTAATTGGTTTAAAAAATAATTATTGACAAACTCAATACTTTATGTTATGCTTATCACAAAATGGTAAGCATAATTTTTATAAGAGGATAATATGTTACAATCTATTACAGAAAAATACAGACCACAAAAACTTGAAGATTTAGTATTTGTAAATAGTACTTTTGAAAATAAAATGAAAGAATGGTGTTCTAAAAAAGAATTAGATACACATCTTTTATTATATGGTGCGCCAGGTTTGGGTAAATCATCTTCAATCAATGTTTTGATTCATGAATTAGGTATTGAAGATGTTTTAATTATTAATGGATCCGATAAAACTGGTATTGATGATACTCGTAAAGTTATTGATTATGCTTCCATTCCTCCAATGAATAGTAAATTTAAAATCGTTGTATTTGAAGAATTTGAAAAATTATCTACACAAGCACAAGATTCGTTAAAATATGTATTAGATAATTATGATAATTGGTGTAAATTCATTTTTACAACTAATAATATTAGTAAAGTTTCTGAACCTATTTTAACAAGATGTCAACAATATAATTTTAACACCCTTGATTTAAGTGGATTTATTAAAAGAATTATTGAAATACTTTCAAAAGAAAATATTTCTTTTACACAAGATATTATTTCAGATTATGTTAATAAGTTTTATCCATCTTTAAGAAGTTGTTTAAATGCTATTGCTCAAAATGTTGAAAATAATAAATTAAATGCTTTAAATAATGATTCTCTTATTATTACCGATAAATTTGATTATATTTTAAAGAATTTTCAATCAACTGATTTATTAACTATTAAAAAAGTTCTTGCAGAAAAAATCCCTTTTGAAGAATATGAATCATTGTATCAATATTTTTATAATCATTTAGAAGATATTACTACCAATAAAGATAATCAAAGTAATGTTATTAGAATTATTGCTGAATATCTTTATAGAAACAATTTTGTAGCATTTCCTGATATTAATTTTGCTGCTTGTATTGTTGATTTAAAACATTTATTAAATAACGAAAATATTCCTTTCTAAAATAACCTACTGATAAATAATATTATAATGTTAGTAGGGATATTATAATATGAAAGATAAATTGTTAGATGAACATCAAGTATTAGTAGAAACATTACTTCCTACTGAATGGACTTGGGGTTGCGAATTAGAAGGTTATAATAAATATGCTTTACCATCAAGAGATTATGATTATGAAGATGATGAAGATGAAGATGACGATTATGATAGTGATGATATAGATTACGATTATTATTATGATGAAACATATAGTTTATTAATGAGATGTTTAAGAGATAATTGTGATTCAGATTTATATGATGATTCAAAATCAGATGTTCATAGTGATGGTTCATTAGAAAATCATGATAGTGATTTAGCATTTGAATGGGCAACTCCTATTTTTAAAGCAACTCCAAAAGCATTTGAAGGATTTATTCATACTTTATATGATTTATTAGAAAGAGATGAAATATATACAGATGAAGATTGTGGTTTTCATCACCATTTAATGTATAATGGTATGAATGAAAGAGATTGTATTTGGATATATTGTAATTTAGCTATGGATGAAGATTTTATTCAAGAAACCATTGATTTTGATGATTTTTCATTATGGAGTTCCAGATGGGCATCAACATCTCCTTTTACAAAAATTAGAATGAATATTTTAAGAAATAATTGGGAAGAAGTTTTATCATATCTTTCAACAGAAAAATATAGATTATTTAGAATACACCCTCAAGGAACTTTAGAATGGAGAGGTCCAAGAGATTTCTTAAATACTGGTACATTAAAAGTTATTAAAGATTTTTATTATAAACACTTACAAAAAATTATTATGAAATTCATTGAATATAATCGTTCAACAACTTTATTTGGAACGGATATTTCTAAAAATGATTTTTTTGAAAAATTAACAGAAGCAAGAAAAAATTCAAATATTCCTCAATCTAGTTTTGGAAAAAATGAATTTATTTCAAATACTGAAGGAATATATCGTAATAAAAATAAGAATCCATATTTAAAAAGAGAGATGAATATGAATTTGGTATGGAAAAAACTTTCTGAAAAACCTTTAAGATTTTCTTATTTAATAAAAGATAATAATCCTCTTTTAGAAATAATTTTTAAAGATGCTCTTATAAATTATAATAGAACCATCCAATTAAAAGAAATCTTAAAAAAATTATCTGAATCAAATGGTTGGTTAATTGATGAAAATGAATTTACTAAAAGATTTATTAATTTTGCACAAAATGCAGGTTTTACTTTATCATCATTATTTGCTAATGATATATTTAATTATTTAAATATATCCTTATTATCAAAAGAACAATTATTACAATCATATGAAAATAATAGAGATAATAAAATATTAGAAATATTAGCACAAAAATTATCACTTGGAGAAATGGAGCATTTAATTTATGATACTTTTAATAGATATTCATTACCAGATTATATTTACAGGGATTATTTAAAATATATTGTTAATAAATTTGGTACAAATTCTGTATTAAATTTTTGCTATTTTTTAGTAAAATTACTTTATCAAAAAAATGCTGTGGATAACAATACATTAAGATATTGTTTTGATAATATCAGAGCATATGTGATGAAATATGGTGATAATGATTATTTAACTAAATGGAATAATATGGCATTATCTATAACAATTAATAAATCTATTAAATTTGCTTCATTAATTATTAAATTAACCAATGAAGAATATGTCAGATTATTAGCAGAATTTGATAATATAAGATATTATCTCCCAATGGATATTTTAAACAATCTTCCAGAAAATATTAAAAATTTATCAGATAGAATGTAAGGAATATGTTATGTTAAGTGATGAAGAAATTGAACAAATTATACCAAACATTATTTTAAATCCTATGAAAATATTTGAATATAAAGATGATATTCAAACATTTGATAGAATTGTACAAAAACTTTTTAATAAAAGTAAATTAGGAACTTGTATTAATACTCTTGACAGGCAGACTGAAAATAATGAAGAAGTTACAGATGATGAACAATTATTATATGATATTTCTTACAAATATATTCCAAGAAAAATGAATGATAGAGTTGGTGATGAAATAATTAAAAAAACATCTGAAAAAACAATCACAAGATTGATTAATTCACAAAGTAATCATTATTATAGTGGATATGATACTGTTGAACATATTATTGAGACAAATTTTGATTTATATCCTTGGCAAACATATTCACCAGAAACATTAGAAAAATTATATTTAAATAGTGGTGAAAATTTATATATTTTTAAAGAAATTGTAGGGTTATTAGATGAAGCAGGTGTTCTTAATTGTTATGATTTAACTACTGATTATGATAAAAAAATTATGATAGTAGATTGGGTTTTTAAATCATTTAATGAAGAAAATGTTAATGCTATTAGAAAAAGAATTGCTAAAGATTTTATTAAAAAACCTGAATTTTTAAAATATTATGATGAAAAATTAGATAAATTTACTTTAATAGCAATTATTGGTAGAGCAATTAAAAATAATAAATTTGACGAAATTAAAAATATTCTTTTGTCTAAAAATATTTCAGAAGAACAAATAAAAAATATTGCAAATTTATTTAATTTATATTATAATCATGATCTAGATAGTGAAATTGTATTTGATGATTAGAGAAAAATAATGAATAAAATATATGGATTTTGGATTGATCCAAAAGGTAATACATACCAAATTAATAATGAATTTGGTCATAAAGTTTTTATGGAAAATTATTTCCATAAAACGTTTGAATCAGATGAAGATGTTTATAATCAAACTTTAAATGAAGGTTGGATACGAGTTGTTAATAAAAATGAATTTATTGTAAATTATTCTTATTTAATGTGCAAAAAACAATTGACATCTTTAAAAAATGTTGATATACTTCTTCAAAATGAAGGATATTTTCATGATCACTATTATTTAGAATATAAAAATCAATTTTATGATTGTGATTCTATGAAACATTTAATTAGTAAAATTAAAGATAGGAGTTGTTAATGTATATATTTGTATATGGTAGTTTAAAAAGAGGTTTTGAAAATCATGGTTGGTTAAAAGATATTGGATATTATATAGGTAATGGTATTACAAAAAATGCTGAATTTAAAATGTATAGTGTAGATGATCGCTATCCTGCAATTACTCAAGGAAATGAAAAAATTTCAGGAGAATTATACAGAATTGACGATGATAATATTATATATATTGATTATTTAGAAGGTTATCCAAATTATTATGATAGAAAAGAATTCTTAATTGATTTTAATGGGAAACTTGTTAAAGCATGTATCTATTATATTAAGAATATAAAAGATACTTTTGGTGAAGAATTACCATCAGAATCTAAAAGAATTAAAAGAGAAAATAATATTGCTACTTGGGAGAAATAATATGAAAAAAATATTTAAAATTATTTGCGCAATTTTATTTTTAATTATGTATCTTTCAGCATTTTATTCTATATCTAAATCTTCTTATAATAAAAGAATTGAAAGAGAAATAATTGATTGTAATGATTTTTCAATTATCAATAAAGTTGAAACTAAATGGGATAATAATGAAAAATTATGTTTTGTTATTATAGATAATCATAAAATTACAATACGAAGATTCAATGAATTACTTTTAAAGAGGGATTATTAAATCCCTCTTTTTATATAATCAATCCAGTTTTTGTTCCTTTTTTATTAATTGTTAATAACTGATGTCTATTACCATATGCTCTATATGAACAATGTACCCAACCAGCATTTATATCATTTCTTAAATTATCACAATATTCTAATATTAATTGATCAAAATCTAAATTATCTCTAACCCAACAAGCTAAATCATAGTTACTCAAACCCATAATTTCAAAATCACATGCTTCACCAGTTAAGTGTTGACTATTTTTAGCACCTTTAACAGCAGTATTTAATGAAGGACATCTATATCCTGAATTAATAACAACTGGTTTTCCAAAATTATCTCTAACTGGTTGTAAAATATGTTCACATAATAACATTAATTTACTAACAATAAGATTATCAGTAGTATAATTTTTTATTTTCATACTATTAGCAGTTGCAGAATAGCACATTTCTTCTAATGAAAAATTTTTAGTTAATTTATAACTCATTTTAGACTCCTTTTCTTTTATGCTTTTATTTATCATAAGTTTATTTCAAAACATTGGATAAATAATTTATATAAATATGTAAGTATAAATGTAGGTATAATAATATGGCACCCGAATTAACAGAAAATGCTTATTTAACCATATGGCACGATATTGCGCAAGGTGGAACACCATTTTGGGTGTTATTAAGTTTAATGATTATTTGGATTTTTAAAGACCAAATTAGTAAATTGTTTGGTTTATTAATTTCCTTAATTACAGGAAAATTATTTCATAAATCAAAATCATATAAATCATCTGATTTAAAAAAACATCAATTATTCAAAGATTTAGATTATTGGTTAAAAACTGGTATTGAAGCAATTCATTTAACAATTTCTGATCATGATAGAGATATTGAATATATTAAAGGTAAAGAAGAAATTGCTAAAGATGTTGCAAAAATTAAATTTGAAACAATTAAAGAAGCATTTACTACATTTATTAATGATACAGATTTTGATAATATTGATTATGAAGTTGCTCATCAATATCTTTTAGACACTATTGCTAAAATTAGAATTACTGAAATGCATAAAATGTTAAAAGCTGGTATTCCAAGCAAATTTTTAGAAAAATATGAAACTTTTTCTAAAATTGGAAATAAAATACTTTTAGATTCTATTAAGCTTTTATATCAAAAAGATTTAGATTTTGATGTTCCAACAAGAATGTATCTTTCATTATCTAATATTGATGGATATTTAAATATTTCATTTAATTCTATTGCAGATTCTATTAATTCAATTAATGGAGATTTAAAGGGTGAAGAATATCATGGTCATGTTTTAGGTAGAAGTCATAAAGATATTTTAAAACCACCTTCCACACAAAATAATATGGTAGCAATAGAAAAATTAAATGATATTTTAAAAAATTTTCATGCCGCAAGAGTAACAGTTTCAAAATTATATAATATGGATGAAAATGATTGTTCATCAGGTCAACACTCTTGTATATATGAAGCATTAGGTCATGGTATAACAAGTGTATTAGAACTCATCCAAGATGTTCCTAATAATATTGACCCTAATGTTATGGTTATTTTAGATAGAGGTGAAAATATTGCAGTTGATATCTCAAAATTTTCAAAAGAAAGAGCTCAATCATTTTTAGATAGAGGTGCTGTTGCAATTGTTATGTCACCAATTTATAATGGTAATAAATTAGATGGTGTTTTATGTTTAGATTATTTCTCATTAGATGATTTTGAAAAAGCAGTTAAAATGGAAAAATTTGATGAAAAACTATATAAAAGTTCCGATAGTTTATCACCATATATAATTTACCCAGAAGATTATAAATTCTAATAAAAAACCCTCTCATTTGAGAGGGTTTTAATTTATTCACCAAGTTCATTTTTAATATCTTTTGGATTTAAGAATTTTCTTCTTGGAAAATCATATTCACGTCTTGCTTTAGACCATTTTTCAATATGTGAAAAATATCCAATAACTCGTGAATAATGGTTTAAATCATGTGAATGACAGTTTGGACATTCATCTAAGTATCCTTTAACTACATGACCACATTCTTTACACTCAACATAAACTGCATTTAATGCAAAATGTGCCATACCATATTTTACTGAATCTTCAATTAACTTCTTTGCTTGTGTTTTTGTAATTTTAGAATCAATATTAATATGAACGATACTACCACCAGTCATCAATCTTTGTATTTCACCATCTCTTTTCATCTTTTCATAAATTGTATGATCTTCCCAAAGTGAACACCATTGATTTGCTAAAATTTGTGGCATCTCAAAATCTGTATTCATATATTTGTTTTCATCATTACCAAAAATAATCATATCAGCTTTTGCTAATTTTGGAGCCATACCTTCAGCAGGAATTGCTTCTAAGTTCCAAATCATTTTATATTCATTTGCAACTCTTTTACACTCATTATTGAAATATACCAAGAAATCTTTCATATAATCAAAATCTTTATGATTAAATTTATATTTCAATAATTTATCAGCTTCAACATATCCAACACAACCAAATGTAGAGAATAAGTGACTCATATTAATCCAACCATTTGTAATCCAAGGTTGTGTACCACATTTTTCCAATTTATGAATTAATACACGATGTGCTTGTAAAATTTTTGCTGATTCTTCAACTCTTTCGGTTAAGATTTTTTTGAAATCATCATAAGATGTTGCTTCACAAGCTGCTCTAAACATATCTGTTGTAACAACTCTATGTGATCCTAATGAAATTTGTGAACCACCAAATGAATTAACACCTTCACCTAATCCAAGCATTTCAGCATCAGAAAGAAGTCTACAACAGCTAGCTACCTTAGTTCCTTCTGAACAATAAATATTATATTTAGAAATATCTTTACCAGTAATATAGTTAAATAATTTATCATCAGGATTTGTCAATTTTCTTTCACCATTTTCATCATAAAAAATTGATAAATTAATTGTTGTAACAGGGAATGGAAATTGTAAACCATTTCTTAAAGGATCACCAGCATCAAAAATATCAATATAAATTTCTTGCAATTCTTCAATATAATCTAATACAAAATCTCTATATGCTTCTTTTGTATTTTGAAGTTCATTATCTTCAACAACAGCGGCTTTTTTAGGAAAATACCAACCATAATTATCATCACCAATAAGATTGATTAATTTATCTCTATCAAAACAAGAAACATTTGTAAATGGTGATTCAACACTATTTCTAGAATAATGATTTACAGAATGAATAAATTGTTGTAAACAGTTTGAAATATATTTTCTTGTTTTCTTATCTGTTCTCAAATCATCTAATGTAATTCTCTCTTTATAAATTGCTAAATGTGCAATATCAAGAAAGAAAGAACCAACTGCTAAAGCACCAGCAACACAAAAACTCATTTCTCTAATTGTATCACACAAAATACTAATATATGTATTAACTCTATGAGCAGGTGATGAATGTACTTGACCAAAATTTCTTCCTTTAATAACTAATTTGGAAGCATCAATACAATAACAATACGGAATTGTAATTTTTGTTGAATCGTTTAATGCTAATGATAAATCATACATACTTGCACAACATTTTTTTGCTTCATCTTTTCCATATAATTCTTTTAATGTTTGATAAAGATAATCATATCCAGCAACCTTTTTATATGGTAAAAATGCTTCTCCACATATACCTTCCATATTTACAGATGTTTTATTAGCATTATCATCAACAGATATATCATTAACATTTTTATCTTCTCCAAATGCTAATTTAGATATTGTTGATAATGGATCAAAATGTTGTGCTGACATACCATGTATTTTAAGTATTTCATTAACAGCATTTTTTAATTCTTCTTTATCCTTTATGCCATATTTTGATCTTAACGATTTAGTTAAACATTCAGTAATATTTTTTATTGTTCTTGTTGTTGATGCTTCTGTTAAACTAATATCTAATAATTTATCCATCTCCTCTTGATAAGGATTTTCTTCATTAACATTAAAATTAGGAT
>Ga0247611_10000769_pt1 | contig 62303 bp, 64 predicted proteins | sample 177DNAGHGhighgp2_FD_192422 | JGI IMG/M metagenome (GOLD analysis project Ga0247611, IMG submission 192422) | Sheep rumen microbial communities from Palmerston North, Manawatu-Wanganui, New Zealand - 1770 DNA GHGhigh gp2 | ecosystem: Host-associated > Mammals > Digestive system > Stomach > Rumen... | reverse complement strand
CACAACTGATGGCCAAACGCGTGAAGATCCGTGCGATCCATCTGGACGGCTTCAACGGACAGGTGCTCAAGAGCAACGACCGACTGAACTTTACGGATATCATCGAGCGGTATAGTCGTCCGGATTCGATACCTGCAGACACCACGCCCAGCAATTGGAAGGTGTTCCTGGACGATATCCGCATCAACAACAGCTCCATCCGTTACCGCGACGTGGTGACGCATAAGCAGTGGAAACTGGAGGATATCTCGTTGTCCGTACCGGGGCTGTTCTTCGATAACACGCAGACGAATGCCGGTCTAGAGTTCGGTCTGCCAACCGGTGGTCGGGTAGGTATCATCGCCGGTTACCGGATGCAGTCGAATCACTATGCGGTGCGTCTCAACCTCTATGACGTGCACACGGACGTGGTGCTGCCGCTCGTGCAGGACTACCTCAATGTGAGTGGTCTGGGGGCGAAACTGAACGGTTCCGTGTTGGTGGAAGGTTCGTTGGAAAATATCAACAATATCCAGATGAAAGGCCGCCTTTCGATGCAAGGCATGAGCATCCGCGACACGCATAACGACGAAGTGGCCGCGATGGATGAGTTGCGTCTGGTGCTGAACAAAGGAGACCTGAGCACGAACACCTTCATCCTCGACAGCCTGGTTATCGACGGTATCACCGGCGAGTACGAGGTGCACGAGGGATGGAATACCCTTTCACGATTGCTGAAACAGCCGGAAGAGGGAAGAGTGAATAGTGAAGAGCTAAGAGCCGAGAGTGATACGACTGCGTCGTCTAATGATGTGACTTCGTCTAATGATGCAGCACCGGCTAAGCCGCTGGTATGGATGGCGAAGAAAGCGCGTGTGACAGGACACGACCTGACCTATCACGACTACTCGATGAACCACGAATGGGAGTATGAGGTAAAGGACCTGACGGTCGAAGGCACGAACATCGCGACCAACGGCCGTAACAGCGTGACGGTCGAGGCTACCCTGACCTCCGATGCCAAGCTGAAGGCGGACTTCACGGGTGGTATGGACCTGGCGAACCAGGATACCAAGGCAAACCTCAAACTGACCGGTGTGCAGTTGAGTGATTTTGATGCGTTATGCCGGAACTACACAGGCTACCGTCTGGAAGGCGGCGACTTGAACGTAGACAGCCATATGGACGTGGTAAGCGGTAAGATGAACGGCACGAACAAAATTGTGATCGATCATCCGCGGGTAGGGAAGAAAGACAAGTTCTCAAAAGCTCCGTATAAGAACATCCCTGTTCGGACGGGCTTTAAGATGCTGACCTCCGCGCAAGATATGATCATCCTCGACGTGCCGGTAACGGGCGATGCCAGAAGTCCGAAGTTCAATCTTAACAAAGTGATCGGACGTGCCTTACTGAAAGTGTTCTTTGGCCCGTTGATGGGTGTGAACGACCGCAAGACGGTGAGTGAAGCCGAGATAGTGGAGATGCGTGAGTTGTTAGGTGAAGATGCCTCAGTGGACAGCGTCAGCAGCCAGAGCACGGCAGACGTCGCAGTGTCCGCAAGCGACAGCGTCGGTCTCACCAAAGTAGGCGAGCAATAACTGCTCGCGGCAGAACTGAGTCTGCTCGGCGTACTCCAGCATCGATTGAATCTTACTGATAAAGCGCTCTTGGCGCTGCTCGAAGATAGCGGGCGATAGATATATCTCTGTCTGTCGCTCGTTTGTCATTGTTAGGGAACAACCGATGCTGCGCGGTATGTAGGTGATGATGCCGCGTTGTGCCAAAGAGACTAATAATTGGTGATTGGTGATTGGTGATTGGTGATTGCCTACTTCATCTGCCTCGCGGACGTATTGTAAGTCGGTGTAGATGCCGGTATAAGAGCGCATGAGGATATCGAGTAACTCCGCTTGCTCGCGGGAGAGGTTGTAGTCTCCTAACTGATGACGCGGCACGAGTATCTGCACGCGCGGTTGGGTCTCATGCTCCTCTTCGAAGTCGATATATCCGGCTTGTGTCAAGATATGCAGGGCGGAGTAGGTCTGCAGCACCGGCAGTTTCATGACGTGGCATAACTGATCGATATGCAGCGCAAAACGATGCCCGAGGCCACTCCCTGCACCTATCTGCAGGAAGTCCATCGTCTTATGATAGACAGACTCTACGAACTCCTTGGGCGGATAGGTATCGATGATACGCTTGCGGATCTTCGCAGGGTCTTGTTGGGGATCGAAGAGAAGCACCGCATAGGCAGTCTGACCGTCCCGGCCGGCACGCCCCGCTTCCTGGTAATAGGACTCGAGATGGGAAGGCAGGTCATAATGGATGACAAGCCGCACGTCGGGTTTGTCGATACCCATACCGAAAGCATTCGTCGCTACGATGACGCGGGTGTCGCCGCGTGTCCATGCGGCTTGACGTTCGTTGCGCTCTTTGGTCGTAAGGCCTGCGTGGTAATAATTTACCATTTGACCATTTACCATTTGGTCATTTATTTGTTCATTGAGCCATTGAGCTAATTCTTGGGCTCTCTTTCTATTACGCACATAGACGATGGCGGAACCCGGTACGCGGGAGAGAATATGTGCAACCTGTTCGGGTTTGTTGTCCGTGCGGCGCACGATATAGTTGAGGTTCTCGCGGTGGAAAGATTTCCTTAGGACGTTGTGCTCATGAAAACCGAGTTTGTCTTGGATGTCATCGATGGTCTCGGGTGTTGCTGTGGCTGTCAGCGCCAGCACAGGCACGTTCGGCAGTAAGGTGCGTACTTCGGCTATTTTCAGATATGAAGGCCGGAAATCATAGCCCCATTCCGAGATACAATGCGCTTCATCAACGGCGATCAGACCGATCGGCAGGTCTGCCAGCCGTTTGCGGAACTCCTCGGATTCAAGACGCTCGGGAGAACAATAGAGGAAATGGTAGGGACCGTAAAGACAGTTATCCAACGCTACGCGTTGTTTGTCCCAACTCATGCCCGTATAGACGGCCGCGGCATGGATATTACGTGCCTCGAGGTTGGCTACCTGATCGCGCATGAGCGCAATGAGCGGTGTGATGACGAGACAGAGCCGTTGGTTCTCGTTCGCCTGCGCCTTGACGAGGGTAGGCACCTGAAAACAGATACTCTTACCACCGCCGGTAGGCATCAGGGCGAGTGTGTCGTGACCCGCCAAAACCGACTCGATGATCTCCGCCTGTAAGGGACGGAAATCATCGTAGCCGAAAAATATTTTCAAAGCCTCCTTTGGAGTCATAGGTATTCCTAGGTAGACCTAGGTTATCCTAGAATTTTCAAAGCGGTACGTACACGTGCCAGGGTCTCTTCTTTGCCGAGGACATCGGTGATGGCCCAGATATGCGGACCACGTGCTGCGCCGACCAGACAGATACGGAAGGCGTTCATCACGATGCCCACACCGTACTCCATCTTCTCAATCCAAGGCATCACCACTTTGTCTAAATGCCAAAGTGTATTTACCATTTGGTCATTTACCATTTGTTCATTTTTATGCCAATCCTCTTCGCTGACTGTTTCTAAGACCTCGAGCAATTCGTTCATGTGTTTGGGCGAATCCTCTTTCCAACGCTTCTTAAGCGATTTCTCGTCGTACTCGGTGGGGGCCACAAAGAAGAAATTCGTTTGCTCCCAGAGCTCCGGCACAAAGTTCACACGGTCCTTCGTCAAACCGATGACTTTAGCAATCATCGCTTTGTCGATTGGTAATTGGTCATTGGTGATTTGTAATTTCTCTTTCAAGGTCGGCAGGAACATTTCGGCGAGTTCTTCATTGCTGCGCAATTGCAGGTATTGGTGGTTGAACCATTTGCCTTTCTCAAAGTCAAATTTCGCACCCGATTTGGATACGCGGTCGAGCGAGAACTCTTTGATCAGTTCATCCATCGTATAGAGCTCCTGATCGCCTGTGCCGTGCCATCCTAACAATGCCAGGAAATTAATGACAGCCTCCGGCAGGTAACCGCTCTCGCGGTAACCGCTGGAAACGGTGCCGTCTTTCTGGTTGTGGAACTCAAGCGGGAAAACCGGGAAACCGAGACGGTCGCCGTCACGCTTGGAGAGTTTACCGTTTCCGTCCGGCTTGAGCAGCAAGGGCAGGTGGGCAAACTGGGGCATGGTGTCCGACCATCCGAACGCACGATAGAGCAGCACGTGGAGTGGGGCAGAAGGCAACCATTCCTCGCCACGGATAACGTGGGAAATTTCCATCAGATGGTCATCCACGATATTGGCCAAATGGTACGTAGGCAGGTCATCTGCCGATTTGTACAACACTTTATCATCGAGGATATTGCTATTGATGACCACTTCGCCACGAATGAGATCATGTACATGCACGTCTTCGTCGGGTTCCACTTTGAAACGCACGACGTATTTCTCCCCTTTGTCCATGAGTGCCTTCACATCCTCAGCTGCCATGGTCAACGAGTTGCGCATCTGCATGCGCGTACGGGCATCGTACTGGAAATTGGGTATCTCTGCACGCTTGGCTTCCAACTCCTCGGGCGTATCAAATGCGATATAGGCATGACCGGAATCGAGCAACTGTTTGACGTACTGATGGTAGATCTCGCGGCGCTCTGACTGCCTGTAGGGTCCATGCTCACCGATGGCTTCAATCTGACCGTTGCGCATGCGAAGACCCTCGTCGATGCCGATACCTAGCCATTCTAGGGCTTCGAGGATGTATTCTTCTGCGCCAGGCACGAAGCGAGTGCTGTCCGTATCTTCGATACGAAGGAGCATGTCACCCCCGTGCTGACGGGCAAACAAGTAGTTATACAAAGCGGTACGCACACCGCCGATATGTAACGCGCCGGTAGGGGATGGCGCAAAACGAACTCTTACTCTTCTTTCCATATATTATCGAATAATTTTTGCAAATGTAAGGAATATTATTTTCAAATACTCACCGAGTGTCTGGTGGTTGATATAGCGCATATTAAGGGCAATCTTGGCCGGTATTACTTCTTCGATATAGGTCTTGTCGGGATCGGCAGACTGCGCCAGCAAGGTATTCTCGTCGATGTACTCAATGGAGGCGTAGTCCGTGATACCCGGTCGAACGGACAGCACTTTCTGCTGTTCCGGCGTATAGGTATCTACATAGCGCCGCACTTCCGGACGAGGACCGACAAGCGACATGTCACCCACCAACACGTTCCATAACTGCGGCAGTTCATCGAGTTTGTATTTCCTTATATAATATCCCGCGCGCGTGACACGAGGATCGCGGTCACCGATGGTGATCAGGCTCATCTTATCGGCTCCCACACGCATGGAACGGAACTTGAGCAGACCGAAGTCCTTGTTATCTTTGCCCACGCGCTGCTGGCGATAGAAGACCGGACCCGGATTGTCCAGCACGATCCATATAGCCACGATGATAAACAGCGGACTAAGGAACAGAAGTCCGAAGAAGCTGAACAATATATCACACAAACGGATCATAGATGACGTACGATATCGGTGTATTGTTCAATGATATAAGCCACCTCCTCGTCGGTCAGACGCGTATGCAAAGGGAGGGTGATCTCGTTGGCGAAACGGGCATATGCATTCGGGAAGTCCTTGATATCAAAGCCCATATTCTTGTAGGCGGTCATCATCGGTAGCGGTTTGTAATGCACATTGGTCGCGATACCGCGTTCCGCCATCTTCACGATGATCTCTTGCCGTTGCTCGGTCGTGATGCCCGGCACACGCGTGATATAGAGGTGACCGGAGGAGATATGGTCATCGCTGTAGTGATTCAGTACCTCCACGCCAAGGGGCTTGAAGGCCGCATCAAAACGCTCGATGATCTCGCGGCGCCGCGCCAGCAGAGCAGGGTAGCGCTTCATCTGCACCAGACCTAAAGCAGCCATGATATCGGTCATGTTGCACTTGAACCACGGACCTACGATGTCGTACTCCCAGGCGCCGAGTTGGGTCTTGGCCAGTGCATCTTTGGACTGCCCGTGCAGCGAGAAGAGTTGTACTTGATGGTAGATGGCTTCATTATCGACACCTGGGATGGTACGCCAAGTCAGTGCGCCACCTTCAGCCGTGGTGAAGTTCTTTACCGCATGGAAAGAGAAGGAGGTGAAGTCTGCTATCGATCCTACCATCTTGCCGTGCCATGAGGCACCGAATGCATGTGCCGCATCAGCGCAGATAGCGATGCGACCGATCGCACGCTGGAGATCCGTCGCCGGACGGAAGAGGGCGCGTTTGTTTTCTACTATCTCAAACAAGGTATCGTAATTGCACGGGATACCGGCCAGATCCACCGGGATAATAGCTTTTGTGCGCTCGTTGATCGCTGCTTCTACTGCCTCGTAGTTCATCTCCAGACTATCTTTCTGTACATCGATGAACACGATCTTAGCACCCACATGATCGATGATAGAAGCCGATGCGGTGTAGGTGTAAGCCGGTACGATGACCTCATCTCCCGCACCGATACCCAATAAACGGAGCGCCATCTCGGCACAAGCCGTTTGGGAATTCAGGCATACGGCACGTTCGCTGCCTACATAGCTCGCGATCTGTCGTTCGAGTTCTTTCGTACGCGGGCCGGTAGTGATCCAACCGGACAGGATAGCTTCTTTTACTTCGTTTACTTCTGCCTCCGTCATGTCAGGGGGCGAGAAAGGAATATTAAAACGTTTCATATCGTATGTAATTTATTTGCGTTTCATTAAACCGACCATGGTACCGACTCCGTAGGATAGGTGCACAGAGAAAAAGAGCGGAGGAAGAATAAACAGGTATTCCCACCCGTATCTTCTGCACGCATCAATGTCAGCATAGAGTGCAGCCGCGAGGTAAGCCGTCAGGATAGCTGCCAAGAGGTACCAACCATAAACGGTGAAGCCCCCGATGCATATGGCCCCTACAATAGCCAAGACAAAAGCCAGCGGCACAAGATGCCTCAGTCCGATAGCCGATCGGTCGATATAGAACAACTGTCCGATCGAAACGCCGTTGGCGTACATCTGTTTGCAGCTGGCTCCCCACGTGGCGCGTGCATAATAAGAGGAGCGGATTGCCGGATCTAACCAGACCGTATAACCGGCATTACGGATACGTGCATTGTACTCGTTATCTTCTCCGCGGGCCAGATCCGCACGCATGCCGCCTACTTGCTCTATTACTTCCCGACGGAAGGCACCAAAAGGCACCGAATCCACGGCTTGTGCAGTGGTGGCCATCCGGAAAGCAGCGCCACCGATGCCGAAGGAAAGGTGATTCAACAAAGCATTGGCACGGGCAATCAGCGATTCGTTTTGAGGCAGTATCTCACACACCCCGCCTACGTTGCCGTATTCGGGATGGGACTCCAATAACTGTACACAGCGCGCAATATAGTGCGTATCATAGGTAGCATGCGCATCCAAACGAATGATGTATGGTGCTTTTGATGCTTCGAGTCCGATGTTAAATGCTGCGGACTGATACTTCTGAGGATTGTTCAGCAAACGTATATTCGGGCTCGAAGCACTAAGCGCCTGCACGATCTCACAGGTCTTATCCGTACTCCCGCCATCGACAATCAGGATGTCCATCTCTTCAAACGGGTACGTCTGTGCGCGCACGGAATCGATGCAACGCGCAATAAAGCGTTCCTCATTCAAGGTGGGGATGATAACAGCGATGTTATATGTTTTTTGCCGGGTCATCAATAGCGTATTTTTTATGTAAGTAATCGATATGTTCTTTGGCCTGCTTCTGAGGCATGTCATAATAGGGGTGTTCTTGCAGAATCGCTATCATTTCCTCCGGGAAACGGTATTTCAGAAACTTAGCGGGAGAACCGACCACAATAGTGTAGGGCGCCACGTCCTTTAAGACGACACTATGGGCACCTATAATCGCTCCGTTTCCGATAGTCACACCTTGTTTGATAAACGCCCCGGCACCGCACCAGACATCGTGACCGATGACGGTTCGCTTGTTGGTGATGTTTTGTCGGGACACCCTGTCGGAAGTGGAGTAATCCCAATAGGCGTGCTCTTCTCCGCCGATAATACAATTAGGAGCAATCGAGCAATAGTTACCCACCTCTACATTGTTCAAAATCGAGTAATTGCCGACATAGTTATAACTGCCGAACGTACAACCGTTCAAAAGCACATGTTCGGTAATGAAATTATCCTTGCCAAAGGTGTTATGCCTTAGCTTGTAGAAGGGTATACGTAAAGCGGCTACCCCATGATGTATGCGATTGAAAAGATAAGCGATTGTCATAGGCTTCTATTTTATAACGATATCTATATATCCGGGTAAGTGATCGGACAAAACGCAAGTGGTATCCACAACGGTGTTGGCTACTTCTATGGAGCAAGAATGCGGGTATAGTATCCAGTCATATTTGGTATATGCACCACCGCTGGGGAAGGTGTTACACATATAGGGTAGGCCGTCGTCCCATTTCTTAAACACCTTGGTTACCAACTCTTCCGAGTAATCGGAATTCAGATCTCCGCAGATAATCTTTATGCCTTTTATTTTACGCATATACTTCCGGATATAGCGCATTTGCATTGCTCGGTTGCTTTTGTCCAAACTCAGATGCGTGTTAGCAATCGTGATCGTTTTGCCGAATATCTTCCAGGTTGCAACCATCATCGAGCGGGGCTCGTTCTTGTCAATCACCTGCGGTAATGCAACGTTCGCGACGCTGTAAATCGGTTCTTTGGACAGAAAGCCGAGTCCATAGTAACCTCCTAAGGGATAGTTCTTGATGGGACCGAAAACCGGTAACATATCGGAATAAAATCCCAATTCCACCATCTGGTTTCTTCCGTTCTGAAGCGGAGTCTCCGGACGATTGGTACACAAATCCACTTCCTGCAAGGCCACGATATCGGCTTGCACGCTCTTTATGTACTCTCCTAACTCATACATGTCTGTCCGCAAGCCGGCAGCTACATTGAAGGTCATGATACGCAAGGTGTCATGCGCATAAGACGATAGGGAGAGAAGACCGAGTAACAGCACTATGAAGGTACGTTTGCTCATTTGTTCGGTAATTGGAGTTCAACAATAAAATGACGTTCACGTTTCTCAACAGGGGGAAGTTGCATGTAATCGTGATACAGATTTCTCAAGTAAGGATCGTATTGGTTGGGGAGATAGACCTTCACGCCCTCAAACTCTGCCTCGCGAGCGGGTAGGTACACCTCTCGCGGGAACACCTCTCCCGCATAATACTTGCGTCCGGTAGGAATACCTAAAGGACGGTCTTCTCTTTCCGATGCCACAAACCGGTCGAACCACCATACCCATTTGCGATGCGGGATGATACCAAAGAGATGTCCCAACAGGCATTTGAATCGATAGCGACGCAACATCTCTTTGTCGAGTGACATGAACTCCTTAAGGTGTTTGCTCGGATATTTGGCATACAGCACAACAATAGAAATGAACTGCAATCCGTTTGCGAAGAGACCTTTGATTTGGCGTCCAAAATTAGTTCGCGGCATAGCATCAAGTGCAAACACATCGATGGAGATGCCTTGCGGGAAGGGTGATCCGTCGCTGTACACATCGATATTGCGCGTATCTTTACGGTATATCTTGAGGAAGACATTCTTCGAATCGGTCTTTGGGTTCGGGGTATCGTAGGTATACAACTCCCCTAACGCTCCTTGCTCCAGCAGACGGATCAGTTGTTCATAGTGGGCACGAGGCATCAGCAAGTCCAGATCATCGTCCCAAGGGATAAAGCCCTTATGACGTATCGCTCCCAGACAACTGCCACCGCACAGCATCACTGTCAGATGGTGCTGCTCACACAGGCGCGCGATATCCACATACATATCCAGCAATGCGTTTTTCAGCGCTTTGCTTTCTGTTTCAGTCAGCTCGTGCAGATAATCGGTGCGCTTAGCCAACTCGTTCATCAACTCAAAATCCGATTTCATAAACTCATTTTTTCCTGCGTACATCAATCACTTCACCCGTCGCTGCGGAGAATACCGTATTGAGCGATGCAACCGCAACATCTTCTGCCGGCAGCAACGATCCTTCCGGTTCGTTACCGAAATTCTGCACACGCATCGGTGTTTTGGTGCGCTCGGGGTTGATACAGTTAACGCGAATACCGAAATCGTGCCACTCTTCTGCAATCGCCTGCACGAAATTGACGATCGCAGCTTTGGTAGCCGAATAGAGGCTGTACATCATTCGTCCACGGGTATAGCTGCTACTCGTGTAGAACAATAGCGATCCGCGTGTGTCGCGCAAGTACGGGAAGGCCTCACGGGCTACATTGATCACGCCCAGCAGGTTCACATGCAGCGAAGCCATGATCGATTCCTGCGACATGGAGGTAAGGGATTCCTTGACCAATATACCGGCAGTATTGATGACTATATCGATACGCCCTTCTTTGGCTGCCACTTCCGCCAAGGCCTTGTGGACATCCTCTACACGCGATACGTCGCAACCATTCTGCGAGCGGGAGAAAGAGTAGATATGAGTTTGGTGCTCCTGCGCAATCTTAATGATCTCGCCGCCGATACCGTAACTGCCGCCAAATACAACAATCACTTTATCCTTAAGACCGTTGATCGTGGCTTGCGACAGGTGTTTCTGCTCGCCTGTCTGCGTACGGAGTTGGAAGAGCTTATCCAGCAGGAACAGATCCTCCAGATAGGTCAGCTTCATATTTGAGTTCTCGCCGGCTACCACATATATCGGCTCGTTAGGCAGATAACGGCGTACCGTACCGCAGTCATCGGTGGTCACAAAATTCGGATCTGCCAAAGCGAGTTCATACGCACGCCGGATCACCCCACGCTTGAAGCACTGCGGCGTTTGACCGTTGCGCAGATAAGCCCGGTTAGGGATAAAATCAATGCACTCTTTCTCGTCCACGGAGATGATCGTATCCGTCGTCTTAGCCGCTACATCGACTGCATTGTAATGCTTCAAAGCCTCAATACAATCGTGGATAATACGATCGTTCACCAACGGCCGCACCGCATCGTGGAAGAGTAGGTTGGCCTCATCGTCCGTATAGGCATTGATGGCAGCCAGACTGCTGTCATAACGCTCCTTACCGCCGTGCAGAATCTTCTTCACTTTCTTATACTGGTTCTTGACCACCAAGTCTTCTACATTGGTGATATAGTCCGGTTTGCTGACGATACAGATCTCGTCAATCTCCGCGCAGTTCTCAAACACATCGATCGTGTGCTCTATCACCTGCTTGCCGGCTACTTTCAAAAACTGTTTCGGAACATCGTTTCCTAAACGGGAACCGCTTCCTCCTGCTAAAATGACTGCAATATTCATAAGGGAATGTGCTAAATGTCTTAATTAAACAACGCATTGTGCAATGCTTCCAGATATCGGTGTCCGTATTGCGTATCCGGCTCCATATAATTGCCTTCCGCCCACTCGTTCCAAGACTTAAGGAAGACCACTTTGTCGCCATCTTTATTCACCGGTGCTGCATCTATAATCTGACGCACGTGCTGTTCAAACAACTCCGGTGTGCTGTTTTTAAACAAGGTACCGATAACGCCTCGTCTGGGAGTCGTGTCCCAATTGGGGTAGATAGTCGGATAAACATCCTCTTTGATATACGAGGTCTCGTATTTCTTGAGAATACGCTTGTAGTCCATCGTGATCGGGTGCCTAAAGATATACGCCAATATCTTATGGAAACGGGAGGCATTGAAGAAATAGTACAGACAGTCGTAGTTGAGCGCATCAAATGGCATCTGCCGGTACATATCCAACTCTTCCTTGCGTTTGCATTGCGCAATGAAATAGAATCCGCCTAAACCTTCTTTCTTCGCTAATTCCTGCCAACGTTCAATATGCTCTTTCATCAACGGATTGTGCCGCGGTTCATACACCAGGAAGATAAGCCGATTATCGATGCGCATATAACGCGGATCCTTGAACATCGGCAGCATCGCATAGAAATGATCATCTATGTCTTGTTTGCTATAGTGCTGCACCATCAGCTTCTCGAAATTGGTAGGGGAAATCTCACTGTTCCATAGTTTCTTCATCCAGTCGTGATTTGCCCAGCCTAAACAGAACGGGAAATCCGGTTGGTGCAAGCGTACCACTTCCTGTAAAGGCTTCTCCAACAGTTGTTTGCCGTTGCCGAACCAGTAATGCCAGTAGCAGAAACCGTCCACACCTGCCTCTTTCGCCAACTCCGCTTGTTGCTCGCGGGTTTCGGCTAAACGCAAATCATAGAACCCGAGATCGGCGGGAATATGCGGTTGCACATGGCCGCGGAATAAGGGACGGGCTTTGGCTACGTTGTGCCATTCTGTAAATCCTTTCCCCCACCACTCATCATTCTCCTTGAACGGATGAAACTGCGGGAGATAAAACGCAATAACTCTTGCTTTTCTATTATCCATATTGTTTGTATTATTTTAGCTGTTTAATAATCTTCGCCGGCACACCAGCAGCAATCGAGTAGGCGGGCACATCGTGCGTCACGACGCTGTTCGCAGCAATGATGGCTCCTTTACCGATATGCACCCCCGGGAGGATAGAAGCTTTCTCACCAATCCATACGTTATCTTCTATAACCACCGGACCCTTGCTGCATAAAGGACGTTTGATGGGAGCGATGTCCAGCTCTTCCTGCACAAAACGACCATGAGAATTATCGGTTATAAGCACTTTCGGACCGGTAAGTACATTATTGCCTATCCGGATACTGTTGATGGCAGTGATATGCGATTGTTGACCGATATTGCAGTTGTTGCCGATAATGATTTCCGGCGTGAAGGATTGCTCATTAAACTGTTCCCATGCCGTCAAACGACTGTGACTTCCCAAAATAAAATCATCTCCGATGGATATATGCGCTTCACCTACATATACCGTATGGAGTCCCAGAAACGACCGTTTCCCGAAGCTTTTAAAGTCATGCCTCTTTAAAGCGGTTAACGCATGTACTTTCATGCGCTCCAGATAATAGAATAACTTATTCATTTTCCGTATCGTTTAGAGTGGGTATTTCTTCTTGCTCCTTCTTGGCATAACGCATATAATAGGCGATAATCAGGATAAAGAAGAAACAGATCGTGTTATAGGTCTCAAACAAGGACATCAATAGTAATACCGATATACATACCGCTACGTAAGAGCCGACCACATCGTGTCTTTTGCGTAAGGAGCGGAAAATAGCGACAAACATATTAAGGAGCAACGTAAATGAAACCAATCCGCCTTCCAATAGCATCAGCAACCATATGTTGTGCGGTCCGCTACCGCCGATGGCCTTGATCATCCATTCCACATCCCGAGCACCATATCCTATAATCGGACTGTCCATGATTAACTTAACAGAACTGAACCATAGATAAGTACGGTGCGTAAAAGTGATGTTTTTATGCAGCACGTTCACTACGAAATCAGTCAACAACGGCCATTCCTGCAGATTCTTACCCTGCCATACGATGATGACAAAGAACAGGATATACACGGTGAAAAATACACTTACCCAACGGAACGGATGCTTGATACGCTTGTGTAATAAGAAATAAAGGCAGATGATCAGAATACCTACGGTTGAGGTCATGGAGCCCATAATGGCCACCACGCCGAGATTGCAGACCATAAGCCAAAACATGTTCTTATATCCGCGACCGGTGAGGAAGGTATATGCACCCCAAATCAGCAGCGCAATCAATCCGACAATACCTGTTTGATTGTAGTTTCCGAAGAGGTAACGTGTCTTATCGCCGTTTCCTAACCATTCGGTATCTACCCATAAGCCGTCAGGGAATAATACGTAGAGAAAAACATTCAGATAGACCAGGAACGAAAACAAAATGCCCACATGGTATAAGTGACGCACAAAATCGCGGGTCATGTATAGTTTCGCAATCAGAAGAATATTCCATATCGTTATCCAATAATAGATCAACGTGAATTGGCGGGTTGGGACTTGCATGAAGGTATTGCAAATCAAAAAAATCCACCATGCATGTACGGAATAAACAAATATTTTATTCTCCAGCGATATGCGCAAGTTATTGTAGAATTGGAGAGTCAGCCATATCGTAACGCAAAGCAATTGCATACCTCGAGACAACATATAGAATATGGACGAGTTCTGAGGATACGCAATAATAAACGGACATATGAGCAGCGCATATAATCCCAACAAATTCCAAGAGAATGATGCTTCTTGATGCATCTTCACCTCGGGCTTTGCATTAATGGCGTTTAATTCTTCTGACGATTTCATACACACTTTGTTTTTCTGTCATCTGCAAGGATGTAAACCATATAGCGATACTACCTCCCAAAGCAGACAGTATTATAGTAATCATAAAACGATAAGGTATCGTGATATAGTGTACGCTGACGTAACTAATGGCAGCCATCGTAATAAATGGAACGATCACGCGATAACATACATTTCTAATAAATTGGAGAATGTTAATGTCTGCTTGGTACTTCATTAAGACGAGTCGAAGTACAGATCCGAATAATTCCATGCCTACATAACACCAAAGGGAAGTCGTTACAGGCACACCTACATACAGACATATCCCTATTCCGACCAAGGTGAATAGTTTGAAACTATAAAACCATAACGTAAAGACCTTAATCTGACCGATTGCTTGATTGGCAGAGGTCAAACCGATGGACAATTGGTCAAAGATAGCAGCGAGCAACATTAATTGGCAAAATGATACCGCATATTCAGGCACTTCAGTTAACCATATACGCAATATCGTTTCCATCTCAAAAATGAGCGGAATGGAGATCATGGAGAGCAATAAGAACGCATATTTGCTTTCATACTCCGCCAACTGTAACATTCGGGCCCTGTTTCCTTGTCCTTCGGCACTCATGATCTGCGGGTTAATGGCGTTAACAATGGACGTTGATAAGAATGCCACCGCTCCGGATACCTGCTGCGCTATGCCATAGGCTGCGTTTCCTATCGCGCCGCAGAAAACATTGATTAGTACTGCGATACCCTGATTGCGAATAATCACACAGCCGGACGAATATACGGTCCAACCGGCAAAACCTCCCAAATCTTTGATAAACGATTTGTCGAACTCACGCCATTTGGGAATGTGACATTCTGCAAAATGACGAAGGGCATATCCGGCAAAAGCCAGTAAATTGAATAATGAGATACCGATCAGAAGAACCGAATAGGTAATTAGTTTGTCATGGGAAGTAAAGTACACCAGGAATGCGGCTATCAATAACCGAAATACACCATCCAGCACATCAATAACGGAGATGTATACTATATTTTCTCGTGCTATAAACAAGGCTCTAAAAGGAGCTGTAATGAATATGAGCATAAGAATAAAAATGGCCGAGAAATACACGAACATCGCCGCGGTTTCTCTTCCGGCATCGATATTAAGCATACCATATACAATCGGATATGCAAGAACACCTAAAACGGAAAATACACATACACCAATGAGTATATGCAAAAGCAAACTATTTCCGAATACATGGGACACAAAGGCTAAATCTCCTTTCCCGTGATAGAAAGACAGATAGCGTTGAGTAGTGGTAACCAAAGCATTCGTCATAAACGCCAACATCGATACCACACCCGCTACCACACTGAAGATTCCGAAATCCGTCTGTCCCAACGCGGCAAGAACCAAACGCGTTGAATACAACGACAGACACACGTTGATCACGGTCCGTGTGTACTGCGCTGTCGTGTTGACTACTATGCGTTGGGAGGGAGTCATCAGTCTCTGCGGAAAATATCTCTTGTGTATACTTTGTCTTTCACGTCATCCAGCACCGCATCATACCGATTAGCAATGATGGCTTGACTGCGAAGTTTGAATTGCGCTAAGTCGTTTACCACTTCGCTGCCAAAGAACGTGCTGCCGTTCTCCAGCGTCGGCTCGTAAATGATGACCTGCGCACCTTTCGCTTTCACGCGCTTCATGATGCCTTGGATAGACGATTGACGGAAGTTGTCGCTGTTCGACTTCATTGTCAAACGATAGACGCCGATCGTGCAACTCTTCTCCTGTTTGGCATCGAAATCACCCTTATGGTAGTAGTCGTAATAGCCGGCTTTGGCCAATACACGGTCGGCAATGAAGTCCTTTCTCGTGCGGTTACTCTCGACTATCGCCTCAATCAGGTTCTCCGGCACGTCCTCATAGTTCGCCAGCAGCTGCTTCGTGTCCTTCGGTAGACAGTATCCACCGTATCCGAACGAGGGGTTGTTGTAGTGCGTGCCGATACGCGGATCCAGACACACACCATCGATGATCGACTGCGTATCCAGACCCTTCATCTCCGCATAGGTATCCAACTCATTGAAATAGCTCACGCGCAGCGCCAGATAGGTGTTTGCGAACAATTTTACGGCTTCGGCTTCGGTCAGTCCCATGATGCGGGTCTCAATATCTTCCTTCAGCGCACCTTCCTTCAACAGCGCCGCAAAACGCTCTGCCGCTTGCACCAATCGCGCATCCTCTAATACCGTGCCGACAATGATACGACTCGGATAGAGGTTATCGTACAAGGCCTTGCTCTCGCGCAGGAACTCCGGCGAGAAGAGAATGTTCTCGCAACCGAATTTCTCGCGCACCGATTTCGTATAACCCACCGGAATGGTCGATTTGATGACCATGATGGCATTCGGATTGATGCGCAGCACGGTCTCAATCACGTTCTCTACCGCACTTGTGTCAAAATAATTCAACCGACTGTCATAGTTCGTCGGCGCGGCAATCACTACGAACTCCGCATCCTTATAGGCTAACTCCGCATCCAGCGTAGCCGCGAGGTGTAAGTCCTTCTCGGCGAGATATTTCTCGATATACTCGTCTTGAATTGGGGACTTACGACGATTAATCATCTCCACCTTCTCCGGCACGATATCCACCGCCGTTACCTCATTGTGTTGGCTCAGTAGGGTAGCTATACTCAATCCTACATACCCCGTTCCTGCAACTGCTATCTTCATCATTTGGTTACTTTATTCCATTAATTGTTTGCGCTTAGAGGCCATTTGTCGCTTCCATTCGGCTTCATGTTTGATGACGGCTTGTCTGTACGGGTAGAAGAATAAACTCCATAACGTCTCAATATGTGCGATTTGATACAAACACGTCATACACCGAAACAGAGCATGCCGCTTTATCCAGGGTAATTGCATTAAAGCCGGATAAGCTTTCTTGTTGATGCCTATTCTCCTGATCAATAGGGCATAATATACGGCCAAAGACTTATCATATTTTGCCCCGTATTTACGCTCAACTGAATTGGCTACTTTTTCCATTAAGTACAGATGACTCGGCCATTTCTCTTTAGAGGTAATAGTAGCCGCGACCCCATCACTGCTTAAGCGGTAGAAATAATCGGCCTTGGCATCGGTCGCATAGTCATATTTCATCCCGCTTAAGATCAATTGAAAGGACAAATCGGAATCCTGCATGGTGATCACGCGTTCGTCGCATGCCAAATGGTATTTCTGCATAGCACGCATTCTGTAGGTGTTCGTACAGATAGCCATCGGAATAGACAGATAGAGCATTGCTACCAAATCATCTTCAAACGATTTAACCCCATACACCGGACTTCCTGCTTCGTGGATGTCTTTCCTGTAAGCCAGCATCGGAAACACTCCGCAATCGATTTCCGGATGCGCATCCATGTACGCAACGCGTTGCTCAAAACAATAGGGAGCAATCACATCATCGGCATCAAAGAAACATACCAACTCCGCATCTTTTGCATGCGCTAAACCGATATTGCGGCAAGTCTGACCTCCTTTCGGATCTCTATCACGGAGGATATAGTGAATTCGGCTATCTTTTGCCTCGTAGGACTGAATGACTTGAGCCGTATTGTCCGTGGAGTGATCATCTACACAGAAAACCTGCCAGTCAGAGAATGTCTGTGACAGCAAGCAGTCGAGCATTCGAGGTAATAACTTTTCCTCATTCCAACACGGAATGATTGCCGCAATTTTCATAAATCAGATGTGTTCTTCTACGCCACGGAAGTGGACGTTGAGTTCATGTAAGTGCTCCAATAAGATACCCAAAGATGTGCCCTTCGTCATTTCTGCAAAAGCGTTCACATCCTTCGGGAAGCATTTGCCGCCGTATCCGTACTTGCCGTCCGGACCCGGAACGTAAGTGTGCGTGTCGTTGATATAACCCGACAGCAGCACGCCGGTATGTACCTTGCGCCAATCTGCACCCATCTTTTCGCAGTACTCCTTGCACGCATTGAAGTAGGTTACTTTGTAGGCTCCGAATACATTGTGCATGTACTTGGTTAACTCTGCCTCCAACGGCGACATGACGGTAAACTTCTTACCCACGAAGATCTTCGTCAGCAAATCCTGTGCGCCCGTGAAGACCATGGTTTGTTTGTTGAAGTCCTCGATGAACGTACGCTCGGTCAAAAACTCCGGCATGTAATACACCTTGTGTCCGGTTTCTTTCGACAACATGGCACTCGTGCCCGGAAGAATAGTCGTGCGGACGAAGACCGGTACGTCCGGAAGTTTCTTAATCAATTCTTTCATCAGCGTCAGATCTTGCGTGCCGTCTTCTTCCGTCGGTACATGAATCTGCAAGAAAGCGATGTCGATGTCACTCAGATCATCGTTGTAACCCTTGTACGGATCGCTGATGAATAATTTACACTCTGGGTTGTTGTTCTCCAACCAATTTTTCAGGGCTCCGCCTACGAAGCCACACCCGATAATTCCTACTTTAATCATAATTTATATTTTGTTTTTTATTTATTTACACGGCGCTTTGTCAAAAAGCGCGCAAAGTTACAAAATCTTTTTCATATTCGCAAGTGCGCGCGCATTTTTTTAATTTTTTTCCTTAATTATTTGCGCATGTCATTTTTTTGTTGTACCTTTGCGCCGATTTTGCCGTAATGTGGCCTAAAATATAAAATCAAGTATAAAAAATGAAAGGATTTAAATTATGGAATACGCTGTGCGGATGGGCGGTGTTTGCCGTTGCTGCTGCGACGTATCTCCTGACCATGGAGCCTACCGCATCCTTCTGGGATTGCGGTGAGTTCATCTCCAGCGCCTGGAAACTCGACGTTGGACACCCGCCCGGAGCACCGTTCTTTATGCTCATGGGGCATTTCTTTAGTCTGTTTGCATCGGATACCTCGCACGTAGCGATGTGCGTGAATGCATTATCGGCGCTTGCAAGTGCGTTTACGATCCTGTTCCTTTTCTGGACGATCACGGCGCTGGCGAAGAAACTCGTGCAGCCGGATAGTCTATGGAAAGGTATCGGTATCTTGGGTGCCGGCGCAGTAGGAGCATTAGCATACACGTTCAGCGACACGTTCTGGTTTAGTGCGGTCGAAGGCGAGGTCTATGCGAGCTCGTCGCTCTTTACGGCAGTCGTTTTCTGGTTGATTCTCAAATGGGACGAACAGGCCGACGAAGAGGGTAGTGACCGCTGGTTGATCGCAATTGCGTACCTAATGGGTCTATCCATCGGTGTGCACCTCTTGAACTTGCTGACGATCCCCGCTATCGGCCTCGTTTATTACTTCCGTAAGTACGAGTTCAGTTGGAAGGGCATGTTTTACGCATTCCTGGCTTCCTGTGCGGTACTCCTCGTCATCCTGTACGGCATTATCCCGGGTGTTCCGACGCTGATCGGATGGTTCGAGTTGCTGTTCGTCAATGTCTTCGGATGTCCGTTCAATACGGGTCTGGCGGTATGCCTCGTGCTGATTGCTGCCTTCCTTACTTGGGCAATTCTCTACACGCGCAAGCGTCAATGGAGATGGCTCAATACGGCAGCTATCATGGTAACCGTGATCCTCATCGGCTACAGCAGCTATGCAGCGCTGGTGATCCGCTCGAATGCCGATACACCGATGGATCAGAACTCACCGGATAATGTGTTCAGCCTCAAGTACTACCTCAACCGCGAGCAGTACGGCGATCGTCCGCTGTTCTACGGCCAGACGTATAACGCGCCGGTAGAGCTGCGGGTAGAGGGCAATATATGTGTGCCGGTGGAGAAACAGGGTCATGCCCAGTATGCTCCAGCCCCCAAAAAAGAGGGTGAGAAGGACAAATACGTGGTTACAGGCTACAAGACGAGTTACAAGTACATGGATCAGTTCTGTATGCTCTTCCCGCGTATGTATTCGAGTCAGGGCAGTCACGTGAGCGCCTATAAAGAGTGGGCGAACGTAAAGGGCAAACGTGTACGGTACGAGTACTGCGGTCAGCAGAAGACAGAGTACTGCCCGACCTTTGCGGAGAACTTGCGGTTCTTCTTCCGCTACCAGGTGAACTTCATGTACTGGCGTTACTTCATGTGGAACTTCGTAGGTCGTCAGAACGATCTGCAGTCTTACGGCGATATTACAAAGGGAAACTGGATCTCGGGTATCTCGTTTATCGATAACGCGATGTTGGGCGACCAAGACCTGCTGCCGACAGAATTGAAGGAGAACAAGGGCCATAACGTCTATTATTTCCTGCCGTTGTTGCTCGGTATCATCGGTATCGTTTGGCAACTCGGTAAGAAGAAAGAAGGCATGGAGAACTTCACGTTGACCTTCCTGCTCTTCTTCCTGACGGGTCTGGCGATTGTACTGTACCTTAATCAGACGCCGTACCAGCCGCGTGAACGTGACTATGCGTATGCAGGTAGCTTCTATGCGTTCTGTATCTGGATCGGACTCGGCGTATTAGCGCTGATCGATTGGATCAACAGCGCATTGAAATCCGATGCCGGAAAAGCTTGTGTGGCGGTTTTGGTATCGCTGCTCTGCCTCGGTGTTCCTGCACTCATGGCGCAGCAGAACTGGGACGACCACGATCGTAGCCAACGCTACAGTTGCCGCGATTTCGGTGCGAACTACCTCAAGTCTTGCGAGACGCAGGCGATCCTGTTCTCGAACGGCGATAACGACACCTTCCCCTTGTGGTACAACCAGGAGGTAGAGGAAGTAGGTACCGACCTGCGTGTATGTAACCTCAGTTACCTCCAGACCGATTGGTATATCTCTCAGATGAAACGTCCGTACTACGAGTCGGCAGCGCTGCCGATCTCTTGGGAGTACAAGGACTTCATGCCGGGCAGCAACGAGATTGCCCGCGTGGATAATCGTCTGGGACAACCGATCAGTGTAGAGAAAGCATTTGCTTTCTTGCGTTCGGACGATCCGCGTACCAAGACCCGCGAGGGCGATAACTACATCCCGTCGGATCAACTCTACGTAGAGACCCCGAGCGGCGAGCAGATAATGTTCAAGAAAAAACGTATGTACACGCGTTCGGAGATGATGATCATGGAGATGCTGAGTACGAACAAATGGCAGCGTCCGATGTATTTCTGCGCGACGGTAGGTAATGACTACTATCTGGGCTTGGAGCCGTACATGGAACTCACCGGTCTGGCTTATCAGATCACGCCTATCCGCAGTCGCGACGGTCAACCGCGCGTCAATACAGAGAAGATGTACGAAAACATGATGCATCAGTTCAAGTACGGCAACATGAATATCCCGGGTATCTATATCGACGAGAACTTGATGCGTATGTGCCGCACCCACCGAATGATGTTTGCCCAGTTGGCAGAGCAACTGATCCGCGAGAACCAACGCGACAAGGCCAAAGAGGTGCTGGATTATGCGGAAGAGATGTTGCCTGGCTGCAACGTACCGTACGACTATACGAGTGCTTCGATGGCTTCGATGTACTTCATGCTCAAGGAGGATGAGAAAGCCTTGGCGATCATGGATGTGGTGGCACAGAGCTGCGTTGAGTATCTGCATTTTGCCCAAAGTCTGGATCGCCGTCAGCGTGGCCTGATGGAGTCTACGACAAGTCGTGAAGCCGCTATCCTGAGTTACGTCCTGCAGACCTGCGAGCGTTACGGACAAAATGAGTTTGTGGATAAATATTACGGCGATTATGCCGCGTATGTGAAATGATAGAAATCAATAAGATCCCGGTACTATTGATTACCGGCTATCTGGGTAGCGGTAAGACGACGCTGTTGAACCGCATCCTGATGAACAAGAAAGGTATTCGCTTTGCCGTTATCGTGAATGATATCGGCGAAGTGAATATCGATGCTTCGTTGATCCAGCAGGGCGGGGTGGTGAGCCAGAAAGACGACTCGCTCGTAGCACTGCAGAACGGCTGTATCTGCTGTTCGCTGAAGATGGATCTGATTGCGCAACTCCACGATCTGGCAGCCCAGCACGCGTATGACTATATTGTGATCGAGGCGAGCGGTATCTGCGAGCCTGCGCCGATTGCGCAGACCTTGTGCTCGTACGCACAGATGGTGCCGCAGTTTGCTACCGACGGTCTGCCGACGCTGGATTGTATCTGTGCGGTAGTGGATGCCATGCGTATCCGCGATGAGTTTGCCGGAGGCGATGCCCTGGCACATTATATCCCGAAGGAAGAAGACCTCGCTGCACTGGTGATTGAGCAGATCGAGTTCTGCAACATGATTCTGCTAAACAAGGCTTCCGAAGTTAGCGAAGAAGAACTTGCGCGCATTAAGAGTATTATTCGCGCCATCCAACCAACCGCCGAAATCATTGAAACGAACTACTGCGATGTGGAACTGGAGAAACTGCTGCACACCGGTTTGTTTGATTTCGATAAGACGGCTACTTCGGCCAAATGGATCCAGGAGGTGGAGGACGCAAGTCACCATCACGAGCATCATCACGACGATGACGATGACGATGACGATCACGAGGAGGAGCACGAGCACCACCACCATCATGACCATGAGCATGAGCATGGTGACCACGATCACCTCGCAGAGTTTGGTATCGAGACCTATGTCTATTATGCGCGTAGGCCGTTTGACTTGGGACTATTTGATGAGTTCGTGGCAAGCAAATGGCCGAAGAACGTGATCCGCTGCAAAGGTATGTGCTATTTTGCAGAGGAGTATGATATGTGCTATCTGTTCGAACAGGCCGGCAAGCAGTTCAATCTGCGCAAGGCCGGTGAGTGGTTTGCAACCATGCCGAAGGAGGAACTGATGCAACTGATGGCAGACGATGCGCAGTTGCGTAAGGACTGGGATGACCAGTACGGCGACCGGATGCAGAAACTCGTTTTTATCGGTCAGCATCTCGATAAAAAAGCACTTACCGATGAACTCGATAAGTGCCTGCAGTGATCGATTAGGGATTAGCGGATTTTACGAATCAGGGTTAACCCGTCACGCAAAGGGAGGATGACTTGCTCAAAGCGGTTATCCTCCTTTAGTTTGTCATTGAAGGCACGGAGCCCGAGTGTCTGCTTGTCCTTATCGTAGGCGGGATCGATGATATGCCTGTCCCAAAGGGTGTTGTCCGCGAGAATGAACCCTCCTACCGGCACCAGCGGATAGACCAAATCCAGATACGCGCAGTACTCGCGCTTATCGGCGTCGATAAAGACCAGATCGTACGTATCGACCATTGATGGTCGATGCAACAGCTCTTTGGCATCGCCGATAAGAAGGTCGATTTTCTCGCCCAGCGGTGAACGAGCGAAATTACGCCGTATGGTCTCTTCGAGTTCGTCGTTATGCTCGATAGTGACCAGTTTGCCGCCTTCCGCTAAGCCCTCTGCCAGACACAAGGCACTATAACCGGTAAATGTGCCCAACTCCAAAATTCGTTTGGGCCGGATCATGTGACTAATCATACTCAGCACGCGGCCTTGCACGTGTCCGCTCAACATATGAGGGTTGAGCACGTGCACATAGGTATCGCGTGTGATGGCCTGTAAAACCTCATTTTCTGGGGTTGAATGAACAGAAATATATTCCTCAAGTGTCATTTTGCTACAAAATTTGCTGCAAAAGTATAAAAAAATTTGCATATATCAAAATAATTCACTAATTTTGCAGCGAAATTCAAGCATTTTAGTAAAATAATGGAAAAAATTGACGAATTGGATCGTAAGATTCTGAAGATTATCACCCAGAATGCCCGTATTCCTTTCCGCGATGTAGCGGAGCAGTGCGGTGTGAGCCGTGCGGCTGTTCATCAGCGTGTACAGAAAATGTTTGATAACGGCGTGATAACCGGTTCCAGTTACCATGTACAACCGAAATCCTTGGGCTATCAGCTCTGCGTCTATATCGGTATCAAGATGGAGAAAGCCTCGATGTACAATCAGGTGATCTCGGCGCTGGAGCAGATTTCGGAAGTAGTGGAGGCTCAATACACTTTGGGTGAGTTCGGACTCCTTATTAAAGTATACGCGCACGATAACGAGCATCTGCTGACCTTGCTGAATAGTAAGATTCAGATCATTCCGGGGGTAGCCGATACAACGACGCTGACGACCCTTGCGCAACCGATTTATCGTCAATTACCGATTGAAGTGTAATATGGAGAGAGTAATTAGCGGCATACGGCCGACGGGTAATTTGCATTTAGGCAATTATTTCGGTGCGGTGAAGTCCTTCGTGAAGATGCAGGACGAGTACGATTGTATGTTCTTTATTGCGGATTGGCACTCGCTGACGACGCACCCGACTCCGGAGAATATCCGTAACTCGGTGAAGACGATTCTCAGTGAGTACCTCGCTTGCGGTATCGATCCTCAGAAAGCACCGATCTACGTGCAGAGCGATGTGAAGCAGGTGCTGGAGTTGTATCTGTACCTGAATATGAACGCCTATCTGGGTGAGCTGGAGCGCGTGACCTCGTTTAAGGAGAAAGTGCGCAAACAGCCGGATAACGTGAATGCGGGTCTGTTGACGTACCCGTGTCTGATGGCAGCGGATATCCTGATGCACAAAGCCGACAAAGTGCCGGTAGGTAAGGATCAGGAGCAAAATATGGAGATGGCGCGTCTGTTTGCCCGTCGTTTCAACCGTATTTATAATGTCGAGTACTTCAAGGAGCCGGCTTCTTTCCATTTCGCAGACAAGGCCGTGAAGGTACCGGGTTTGGATGGCACGGGTAAGATGGGTAAATCCGAAGGCAACTGTCTCTATCTGTGCGACGACGAGAAGACGGTGACGAAGAAGATCATGCGTGCTGTGACCGACCAAGGTCCGACGCAACTGAATCAGGAGAAACCGGAAGTGATCCAGAACCTTTTCACGCTCTGTGAGCTGCTTTCCGGTAAGGAAGCGGCGGACTACTATAACGATCTGTACAACAACATGCAGATCCGTTATGGCGACATGAAAAAGCAGATGGCGGCCGATGCGAATGCACTACTGGCGCCAATCCGCGAGCGTATTCTCGCTTACTCGAGCGATGATGCATTATTAGATAAGATCATGCGTGAGGGCGCTGAAAAAGCGGCTGCACGAGCAGAGAAAACGATCGAGGAAGTACGGGAGATTATCGGCTTTAGAAAGATTTGAAAAAGCTGCTATACATAGGAATAATCGCGGTCATGTGTACTGCCTGCGGTGTGACGTCTAACGCACCGCTTGACGATGCATATTATTGGCCGGATAAGGTGGAAAGTGGAGAGTCTAACGTCGAGAGCCAAGAAAAAATCGAAATCATCTCGCAGCAGGATACGACGATAACGGTACGGATTAAACGATGAGACGAATCGCAATCATAGTAACATTGGTCATGTCGCTTGCTCTGCAAGCGCAGGACTACGCCCGTATGGGGGAACGTTCGATCATCGGTTCAGCGCGGTATGTCGGTATGTCTGGTGCGATGTCGGCTATCGGTGGGGATGCATCCGCGGCGCACGATAACATCGCCGGTTTGGGCTTGTACCGCCGCTCGGAAGCGATGCTCTCCACGGATATCACACATGCCAAACCGCTGACGCGGTGGACGCTCTCGCAGGCCTCTTTTGTGCTGAGTCTGCCGGTGATAAACCCTGATAGTAAGATCAAGTTCCACAACCTGATGATTGCTTACCGTCGGTTGCATAGTTACAGCCGAGAGTACTACGTGAGCGGTGGTTCAAGTCCCTCGTTGGGTGCGCTGATTGAGAACGCAGACGTGGAGTGGGATATACCTTTCTGCACCGATGCCTACAACACAGGCTACGACCTGCGTCTAAGGGAGAGTGGGGGCATCCACGCGTTTGATTTCGGTTGGGCTGCCAATATCAGCGACCAATGGTACGTCGGTGCGGCATTGGATGTACAGGCTTATTCGATGTCGGCTAACGCGGCTTACCGCGAGGTTTTCAGCAGTAAGATCGGTGTGGACGGCAGCAACTATTACAATACGAACGAGACCTCGGTGCTGTACAACGGCGTGGGTGCAAGTCTGGCTGCCGGTGTAATCTACCGTCCGCTGCGTTGGCTGCGTATCGGAACGGGTATAGAGACCCCTACGGTGGGACATCTGATAACGGCTACTTCGGGTACCTTGACGGCCCATACCGACAGTGTGCGGATGTCGTACGCCCCGGAAGGCAGTAACCGCGACAAGCAATTCCACCAACCGTTACATTCGTCTTCGTCGGTGGCTTTCCAGATCGGTGCATATGGGATGATAGCACTGCAATACGACCTGTATTATCAGCCCAAAGAGGCGCTCCAGCACTCGCTGCGGGCAGGTATCGAAGTGATTCCTATCTTGGGCATGTATATCAATGCGGGTTATGCGTTTGAGAGTCCGTTCAAGCAACTGAACACGGTCGTTCCGATGGATCCGACTTTCAACCGTCAGGATACCTATTTTATGTATCCGAACCATACCCATTACGCCTCTTTTGCAATCGGCTATCGAGGCGACCATGTGATGGTGCAAGCCGCTTACCAGTACAGCCGGAACAGTCGTGATCTGTACGCGCATGAAGGGATGCTCCCGACCACTTATAACCAGGATATTCACCGAGTGGTAGTGACCCTCGGATGGCATAATTAGCGACGGTGGTCGCGATTCGCACGAGTCTTAGTTTAAGCGAACGGCATCGTGTAGCTACGAGACCGGAAAACTCAACAAATAACAACTAACCGAGTGCAAATGCTTCACTAATGGCGTGCCGGTACTCTACGCCGTGACCCGGAAACGGTAGCGATGAGTTGGCCGGATTACAGAGGAAAAAGCAGGCCTCAAATCCTATCTTAAGGAAGTTTTCTCGCGCAAAATGCTACACGGTGCTTTTTTTATGCACTTTTATGTGGTGTTGGGCTCGGGCATAGGCGGTTTAGCCCTCGCCTGGCGCTCCCCCTCAATAACCCTCCGCTGCGCCGTTCATTCGCCCTCGCGTCCGGCGTTTTCTCTTGTATCCGTCCAATCTTGGCGGATAGAAAACGCCGCCCCGCCCGCGAGGCCTCAATGCGGAGTGTTCGTCCTTTGCCAGCGGATTCTATCAGGCGCTTCTATGTCTATTGTGCGGCATCTTTTGCCGTCTTTTCGGCCATTAGCCCGGCATCTTATGCCGTCCCTTCGTTCTTTTCCCGCAATTTTATGCGGGTTCTAATATATTTTGCAAATAAATTTGCATATATCAAAAAAATGTAGTACCTTTGCACCCGCAAAGGTTTCTTTGTCGTCGCTTCCCGACGTTAAACAGAAGGACATATTGACAAAAAGCGTCTTACGCGCTTTGTTTTGGCTACTTGGAATCTGGTAAATCTCAAATTACCCAAAACATCGCGACACAAAGATGCTCATTCGTGTGTATTTTATACACTTTTCCGTGTATACGTACATATGGCGTGGGCTCAGTGTTGCTGTTTGGGTAATAAGGCAATACCAGAGCCTCAAGTAGCGGAACAGCAACATTGCAGTCCCGCTTTTTTGTGTACATTTTTTAAAATTTAATAAAAATATGAAAAAACTTTTACTTTTAGCAGTAGCTGCATTAACGATGCTGGCTTGCTCAGAAAAGAACACACCCGATGCCGGACATGGTGAAATTAACGGACTCAAATGGAATTTTAAAAATGGCATTCTAACAATTTCTGGTACAGGATATATGAATTTGTATCCTCACGATCAGTGGCCATGGTATGAGTATAAAGAAAAAATTTCCCAGGTGATTATAGAAGAAGGTGTTTATAATTTAGGAAGCAGTGCTTTCGAATTTTACTCAAGTTTGACCTCAATTGAAATACCTAATAGCGTAACATATATCGGCCACTCTGCTTTCGGCTATTGCACCGGTTTAACTTCAGTAACTATTCCAAATAGTGTCACAGAAATTAACGACTTTGCTTTCTGCTATTGTACCTCGTTAACCTCTATTGATATTCCCAATAGCGTCACAACTATAGGAAGGCAATCTTTTTATTATTGCACCAGTTTGACGTCATTGACTCTCCCATCTGGCTTAAAAAATATTGGCTGGTCTGCTTTCGATGGTTGCGCCAGTTTAACTTCCTTAAATATACCAAATACTGTTTCAAGCATTGAAGACGGTGCTTTCTCAGGGTGTGCCCATTTGACCTCTATAATTGTTGCGCAGGGGAACACAAAGTATGATAGTAGAAATAAATGCAATGCTATTATAGAAACGGCTTCAAACACATTAGTTTCTGGTTGTCAAAAAACGATTATTCCTAATAGTGTCAATAGTATTGGAAAATGTGCTTTCTATGGTTGCACTGGTTTAACAATTATTGAGATTCCTAATACTGTAACATCTATTGGAGTTGCCGCTTTCACTGGTTGCACTGGTTTGACATCTATAACTATTCCTGATAAAGTTACAACTATTGAAGCTGGTGTTTTCTCTGGTTGCACAAGTATGGTCTCTGTAACCATTCCAAATAGCGTCACAAGTATTGAATCGGAAGCTTTTTATTGTTGTAGTAGTTTGACCTCAATTGAAATTCCAAATAGTGTAATAAGTATGGACTATTTAGCTTTCTCCGGTTGCACCAGTTTGACCTCAATTGAAATCCCTAATAGCGTAACAAGTATTGGCTGGTCTGCTTTTACTGGTTGCTCCAGTTTGACATCTATAACCATTCCCAATAGTGTTCACGAAATTGGGAACTATACTTTCGCTGAATGCAGTAGTTTGATCTCTGTGACTTGTTTGGCAGTAAACCTACCGCTAATGGGCGATCTGGTATTTAGGAATGTAGATTGCTCAAAAATTCCATTGTACGTACCTCAACAAAGTGTAGAGGCTTATAAATCAGCTGAACAATGGAAACAATTTAACCCAATTGTGGGCATTTAAATATTTTATGTCGTATTTGTTTGCCAATAATATATGGAAATGTTTATGCATTTTATAATGAATATTTTTTATGACCGAAAAGCAACAATCTCTATTAAAAAATATAGACACAGAGGCTGCTTATTTGCAGTCCATATCAAACGGTAATTCTGATGTCTCGTTTCACGTATCTCGCATATATGATTTAACTCGAGCATTAAGTAAAACGTTATAGATGATTAGAAGGCTGATATGTTGAAAGGGATTCATTCTTCGGCAAAGTCTCGATGGATAGAACAAGTCGACAACGTTTTGCCTGAACTAATGAACGAGCCTCTGGCATGTAATGTTCGTGCTAAATTAGAACACATTGCTCAAACAACGCATGGTATAGGTCCCATTTCTGTTGATGAAACTTTAGTTGACATTCTTGAAGAGCAAAGTAGATTAAAAAGAGGCTTTTAATCCTCCGCAACTCCCAAATCTTCATCTTCCGCGGAGATCGCACCTACACCCTCATCGGTCAAGAAGTTAAGTAAATGTAAGAAAATACCCAAATACTACACAAAAGTCCCGCATAAATTTGCATATGTGGGATTTTTTTTGTACCTTTGCACTCGAATTCAAAACACCTCCTTTTTCTCCTGTTCAACCGACATATATAGCCAAATCAGACTGGCGAGAGAGAATCGAGAGAGAATCGGATCGGAGTTAAATCGGTAGTAAGTAGGAGGCGATACCTATTAAATCAACAACCAATATGGCAAAAGCAACATTAAACAAAAAGTTCAAGAACTATACGGGTATTGTCCCGCCTAACGGACATCGTTTCTATCTCACCAACCGTTACGGCGAAAAGATCATCTCTCATTGTCCCGAACACCGAGATCCGGAATCCATTACTCCCGCACAACGTCAGGCCTTTCAACTTATCAAAGAGGCATCCGCTAAAGCTGATGCCGAACTCAAAGACCCCGTTAAGCATGATGAATGGCTCCAAAAATGGCATCAATCGCTAACTTCTAAGGGACAGCACTACAAGACTCTTCGTGGCTTCACTATCGCACAAATTCGCAAACAACAAGCACAAAATGCATGAAAATGTTCGAAAAATGGCATACACTCTTGTGTATGTCAATTTTTTTTTGTACTTTTGCAGCCGATTTGTGTATGAATCCTTTTTGTAAACAATAAAAACAGTATAAACATTTATTCCTCTGGGCTGGCTAAGAGGGGCTTTCCAACTAACGAGGACTTCGTGAGTCCGAGTTAAGAGCGAGGGCATCCGAGTACTCCCTACTAAAACGCAGTTTTGGTACATGTACGAGGATAGCCAGCAGCGAATGGCTAAGAAGAAAGAAGAGTTCGTAAAACAGGACGAACAATTGCAAGAAGTAAATGAGGCGCTGACCGGTGCCGGTAAGTGGATTGAAGACAACGCGAACCTGATCAGTTGGATCGTTTGCGGTATCGCTGTCGTAGTGATGGGTATCATCGCCATCAACCAGTACGTGATCAAGCCGAAGGCTCTGGAGGCAAGTAACGAGAACGCGAAAGCAGTCGTTTATTTCATGGCCGGTGATTTTGACAAAGCGCTTGCCGGTGACGACGCTGAGTGCATCGGTTTCGAGGCAATCGCGGACGAGTACGGTCACTATCAGCAAGGTAAACTCGCTGCGTTGTATGCAGGTATCTGCTACTTCGAGAAGGGTGAGTACGAAGAGGCTGCCAAGTACCTCAAGAAGTTCGATGCTGACGATCTGAACATCGATCCGGCTGCGCACCAACTGCTCGGTGATGCGTATGTAGAGCTCGGTGAGTACGGTAAGGCTGCCAAGGCCTTCGAGGCTGCTGCTGAGTCCGGCAACGAGATCATCGCTCCGATGAGTCTGAAGAAAGCAGGTCTGGTGTACCTCAAAGAGGACAACAAGTCCAAAGCACTGAAGGCTTTCAAGGCAATCAAAGAGAACTATCCGCAGTCTGCTGAAGCTCAGGATATCGATAAATACATCGCAATCGCAGAATAATGACGACGGATTTGTCGAAATATGATGCGAATCAACTGCCTAGCGCTGATGTTCTCGGACGTCAGCGCTATGCGATTGTAGTAGCGGATTGGAACAGCGAGATCACGTATGCGATGCTGCAGGGCGCCGTGGATACGTTTGTGAAACACGGTGTGCCGGCAGATGGTATCGATGTGATTCACGTGCCGGGTACGGTGGAGCTGACCTACGGCGCTGCGCGTATCATGAAAGAGGAGCGTGTAGATGCCGTCATGGTGATCGGCTGTGTGATTCAGGGCGACACCCCGCATTTTGACTACGTATGTCAGAGTGTGACGCAAGGTGTGGCGATGCTGAATGCGCAGGGCAAAGTGCCGGTTATTTTCTCCGTACTGACGGTGCTGAACAAACAGCAGGCGCTGGATCGTTGCGGCGGTAAGTTGGGTAACAAAGGTATCGAAGGTGCAGTGACGGCCATCAAGATGGCGAATCTCTAATCACTTATCGAATGAAGGTCTATAAATTTGGTGGGGCATCGGTGAAGGATGCGGCAGGCGTTCGCAACCTGGAGACGATTGTACGTCAAGCAGACGTGCAGGACGGTCTTATGGTGGTGGTGTCGGCAGTAGGAAAGACAACCAACGCGTTGGAGCGGGTGTTGGAGTTCCTGGATGCCGGCAAGGAAGAAGCGGCGCTCAACCAATGGATAGACATCATCGACCACCATGTGGCGATCATGAAGGAGCTGGGTCTGCAACCCGGCTCGGATATAAGGCTGCAAGGTGAGATTCCTTACGATCCTAATAAATCGTACGACGAGAACTACGACCAGATCGTGTCGGTGGGTGAGTTGCTATCCACCCAGATTATCGCGGTTTATCTGCTCAAGCAGGGCTTGTCGGTAGAGTGGTGGAACATGCCTAAGTTGCTCCGTACGGATGCTACGTGGCGGGAAGCGAAAGTGGATGACGCGACGAGTGCGTCTGTCATCCGCGCCGGTTGGGATCGCCCGAACAGGCCGGCTATCGTGGTGGCACAAGGCTTTATCGGCGGAACGGCAGACGGTCAACGCACGACCCTCGGTCGGGAAGGTTCGGACTACACGGCAGCGCTGTTGGGTAACTACCTGGATGCCGAGTCGGTGACGATCTGGAAAGATGTACCGGGTATCTTGAATGCCGATCCGCGTATCGAGCCGGAGACGGTGCTGATTCCTTCTTTACGGTATCAGGATGCGGTGGAACTCAGCTATTCCGGTGCGCAGATTATTCACCCGAAGACTATTAAGCCGCTTGAGAACAAGCATATTCCTTTATATGTAAAGCCCTTCGGCGATCCCCATGCGGCAGGTTCGTGTATCTCGGAAGACGGCATCGGACCGGTGAACATCCCGGTGTATATATGGCGCAAGAACCAGATTCTGATTACCATGCGGCCGAAGGATTTTGCGTTTGTGCTGGAAGAGAGCCTGAGTGAGATCTTCGATATTATCCATCATCATCGCCTTAAAGTGTCGTTGATACAGTCCTCGGCGGTGACGATTTCTGTGTGCGTGGACAACACACGTTTTGTGGCAGACGCCTTGGAGGCATTACGGGTCCATTTCAATGTATCCTATAACGACCATTTGTCGCTGCTCACGATTCGCGGTACGACCAAAGAGATCTTGGAGCAGGCCAAAGCCGGTCGTACGATTATGCTCAGTCAGACAACCCGTCGGACGGCGCGTCTGGTAGTGAGTGAAGAAAAATAAAACCATGGAACACTTAAAACAATATTTTACAGCGGAATATTGGATGGACTTGGTGCTTGGTTTTGTGCAGGCGCTGGGTACGCGTAAGTTCTGGAAAGAACTGCTGATGATGACTGCGGGTATGAGTCTCGGCGCGGCAGCAGTCTATTATTTCTTGATGCCGAGTCATCTGATCGTGGGTTCGATCTCCGGTCTCTCCATCGTGTTCAATACCCTTATTGGCGGCGATGCCGATACGTTCTCCTATATTGTGATGGGTATCAACGCGTTCCTGTTGCTGCTGGCATTCATCCTGATCGGAAACGAGTTCGGAGCCAAGACCGTTTATACGGCGATGATCTTAGGTCCGTTGACGCAGCTGTGGGATCGTATCTATCCGAATACCAATTTCACGCACCAGGTGGTGGATGCACCGGAGGTGTTGGCGCAACTGCAAGCCGGTCAGACTGTACTCGATGCACATGGCAATCCGTATATTCTGAGTCGTACCGGTGAGGTGATGGAGCAGGTGCGCGAGTCGGTAATGAGCGGCGGTTTAGGCATGGGTGATGTATGGTTCGACTTGATCTGCTTCGTGCTCTTACTGAGTGCCTGTCAGGCGTTTCTGTTCCGCATTAACGCTTCGACCGGAGGCCTCGATATCCTCGGTAAGATCGTGCATAAATACCTGCATTTTGATATCGGTACATCGGTTGCAATCGGCGGTATCATCATCTGCTGCTCGTCATTCCTGATCAATGACTTCCGGATGGTGGTCATCGGTATCATCGGTACGTGGATCAACGGTCTGGCTATCGATTATTTCACGGCTTCGCTCAATAAACGCAAACGTGTCTGCATCGTATCGGACGAACCCGATAGAGTACGCAAATATATTGTGGAGACGCTCGTGCGCGGATGCTCGATTTATCGGATTGAAGGCGGCTATAGCGGAGAAGAGCATCTGGAGATCCAGACCTTGTTAACGCAAGACGAGTTCTCGTCGGTGATGGCATTTATCCGCGACAACAAGATCAAAGCATTTATTACTGCCGGTAACTGCTCGGAGGTCTATGGTCTTTGGCTTCGACACAAGAAAGTGCACGGCAAGACGGTTATTGTAAATGAATAAAACAAGAATATTATGAGTAGAATATTAGTCACAGGAGGTACCGGATATATCGGCTCGCACACGACGGTTGAGTTGATGCAGGAAGGCTACGATGTGACCATCGTAGATAACCTGAGTAACTCATCAATTGATGTGTTAGACGGCATAGAGGCGATTACGGGCAAAAAACCGGAGTTCGCTAATGTGGACTGCGGTAATTTTATGGACCTGGATAATGTGTTCCGTCAATATCCGGATATCGTCGGTGTCATTCATTTTGCAGCCAGCAAAGCGGTAGGAGAGTCGGTGGAGAAACCGCTGATGTATTACCGCAACAACCTCGGCAGTCTGGTTACTTTGCTGGAGGTGATGAAGTTGCATCAGGTGCATAACATCGTCTTCTCTTCTTCCTGCACGGTGTACGGTCAGCCGGATAAGGATCATCTGCCGGTTGATGAGACCGCGCCTATCCAGACAGCTCTCTCTCCCTACGGCAATACCAAGCAGATCAACGAGGAGATCATCCGCGATGAGGCGCATGCGGACAAACAGCTTCACGCAACGATCTTGCGGTATTTCAATCCGATCGGAGCGCACCCGTCAGCAGCTATCGGTGAGTTACCGAACGGCGTGCCGCAGAACCTACTGCCGTATGTGACACAGACGGCTGCTGGACTCCGTCCTGAACTGCGCGTGTTTGGCAATGATTATAATACGCCGGATGGCTCGTGTATCCGCGATTATATCTATGTAGTGGACCTGGCAAAGGCGCACGTGAAGGCGATCGGTCGCATGCTGACAGTGGAAGATCGCGAGCAGGTGGAGGTGTTCAACCTCGGTACAGGTAACGGTGTGTCGGTGCTGGAACTCATCCGTGCGTTTGAGGCGGCGACCGGTGTGAAACTGCCGTACGTCATTGTCGGCCGTCGGGAAGGCGATATCGAGCAGGTGTGGGCGAAGCCCGACAAAGCGAACAAGGTGCTGGGATGGAAAGCAGACACCCCGATTCGAGACGTGCTGCTATCGGCATGGAAATGGGAGAAGAAGATTCGAAAGATTGAAGATTGAAAAAATCAGAAGATTTATGCTATATCCGTTTAAGTTCAAACCGCAACTATTCCATAAGATCTGGGGCGGACATACAATCGAGAAATGGTACGACAACGTGCCTGCTGGCTACGAGAACGTAGGCGAGGCATGGGTGATGTCGGATATAGAGCGTTTCCCGACAGCGGTAGCTAACGGCTCGCACGAAGGGGATGAACTGCAGGACTTGATCGAGGTGTATATGGATGAGCTGGTGGGGGAGAAAGTGTTTGAGGTGTTCGGCACCCGCTTCCCGTTGCTGTTGAAGTTCATTGATGCAACCGACGATCTGTCTATCCAGGTACATCCGGACGATGAGTATGCACTGGAGAACGAGCAATGTCCCGGTAAGACCGAGATGTGGTACGTGCTGCCCTCCAAAGGAGAGTCAGCTATCTATCTCGGTTGGAAGCAGCAGATGAACGTGTCCTTGATCCATGCGGCGATCAATGACGGCACTTTAGCCGACTACCTGCGCGAGTATAAGGTGCATGAGGGCGATGTGGCGTATATCCCTGCCGGTACGGTACACGCGATGCGCAAAGATACCATCGTAGCGGAGATCCAGGAAAACTCGGATATAACCTATCGTCTGTACGACTATAACCGGGTAGGTAATGACGGTAAGAAACGTCCGCTCAAGCTTGATAAGGCGCTCAAGGTGATGGAGTTCTCGCCTAAGACCGAGGCATCCTGTCAGCCGACCACGCCGCGTATGGACGGAGAAGTGAACCTGAAGAAGTCTCCGTTCTTCACCACTAATCTCCTGTGTCCGACGCGCGCTATGATGCGCGATTACAGTACGATTGACTCCTTCGTAGCGTATATGTGCGTTGAGGGTAGTTGTTCGGTGACGGCCTTGGACTGCGAGGCGGAAGACAAGACGGTAGGCATCAAAAAAGGCGAAGCAGTACTTATTCCTGCTTGCCTGAATGCAATCCGTATTGACCCGCAAGGTCCGTGTAAGTTATTGGAAGTTTACGTCGAAATAGCGTAATTCCTAATCATTTATTGGAAGAACGAGAAATGCACACTTCCGTAGGTGCGCGTCTCGATAAGCCTCGGGTGGCTTGTGAAATCGGTATCTTTGCCATGTTCAATAACGAGCCATCCGTTTTCTTTTAGTATGTCCCGCGCTAAGATGACATCAGGCAGAGTAGGTAACTCTTCCAAAGCATAAGGGGGATCGGCAAAGATTAGATCATACTTCGTACGGCAGGCGCTGAGGAACTTAAATACATCGCCGCGTATGACACTCAGATTGCGGATGCCGAGTTGCTTGCAACAACTGATAATCCAGTTTTGCTGCACATGCGCAATCTCCACGGCCGTCACTTCCCGTGCACCGCGACTAATACACTCAATACCGATGCCACCCGTTCCCGCAAACAAGTCCAGCATATCAATCCCTTCCAAATCCATTCGGTTATTGAACAGATTGAACAGGCTCTCCTTGGCGAAGTCGGTCGTTGGCCTCGCGGTGATATTTTTAGGGGGCGACAACCGCCGCCCCCTGTATATGCCAGAAATAATGCGCATGGATCACTCCCAGTTACCGGCATTGTTGTTCGGTGCATAGATATCACCGACCTTCAAGCCTGCATAGTGGTCGAGTTTATTCTCTTTATCAATCAGGTTAACCAACTCCTGATTGTTCAGGTCGCCCAGATAGCTCTCAAACGGAGCGCGTGCTTCGAACAGCGGAACACGGATACCCTGGCTGGTCTTGTAGTCGTTGTTGACCTCCAACTCGAAACGCTTACCTTCGCTGAACGGAATAATGATGATGGCATCAATCGAGTTCTCGTCGTACTCCCCCTTATAGAGCGATTGCAACATGTTGAGCTCAATCGTATCACGACGGAAACCTGCTAAACCATTGCTAACAACGTCTTTATCGTTCTCCCAAATATAAGCGTAAAGCTCATCGGTAGAATCAAAACTCTTCGTCTTCAGCGCTTTCTTCTTTGCTTCATTGAGGATTTTAACAGCCTTATGCTCGGTCAAACCGGCCTCCAACTGCTTGTCAGTAAGACTACCTTCCTTGAGGAGCTCTTTCTTCGGAGCGGTCTTGAGGAAGAGCAGCAACGAATCATAATTAGCGGTGAAAACACCTTTCTGATGGTGATACTCCACCTCTGCCGTACGCAGATCAACCAGATGTTTGATAACCACTACTTCGCGCTCAGCACGCTTGTTCTCAAACTTAATAGGCGTCGTAACACTCGTCACACAGAAGTAAGCCATGACAACTGCCGCGATGCTTAAAAGACAAATTACAAGGGATCTTGTTGTTTTCATTATCGGTTAAATTTTTATTATTTTCAAAAAATCGCTGCAAAGGTACAAAAAAATTTGCATATATGCAAGAAAAATCGTAACTTTGTGCCGTTTTTTAGAAATAGAATATATGGAAGATAGCAATAAAGTCCTTTTTTCGATCCTGAATGAGCGGCTGGAGTTGCTTCGTGCACTCGATAAAGAAGGGGATTCGGACAAACGGCGACATATCGCCCGGGAGACCCAGAACCTGCACGCTCCGATGGCACACCGACTCGGTTTATATCAGATCAAGACCGAGATGGAGGATCTTGCGCTAAAATTCCTTGATTACGATACCTATAAATATATCGCGCACGCGCTCAACGCGAAGAAGGCGGAGAGGGAGGCGTATATTGCTTCTTTTATTGCTCCGCTGGAGAAGAAGTTGAAGGAGGCTGGGTTTGAGTTCACCATTAAAGGTCGCCCCAAATCCATTCACTCCATCTACCATAAGATGCAGGCGCAGCATTGCGATGTGGATAAGATCTATGATCTTTTCGCCATCCGTATCATCTTGGACTCCCCGCCGGAGAAAGAGAAATCGGACTGCTGGCAGGTCTATTCCTTGATCACCGATATCTTCCCGCCTAACCCCAAACGCTTGCGTGATTGGCTATCCGTACCTAAAGAGAACGGCTACGAATCGCTTCATACGACCGTACTGGGACCGGAAAACCGCTGGGTCGAGGTGCAGATCCGTACCCGCCGAATGGATGAGGTAGCGGAGCAGGGTATTGCGGCGCACTGGTCGTACAAAGGGGTCAAAGGCTCTATTGTGCAGAAGTCCGGTGATGTGTTTGTCTTCACGCCCACCGGCGATTTGAGACGTCTGCCGGAAGGTGCAACGGTATTGGATTTCGCTTATTCGATACATAGCGAAGTAGGTGCACATTGTGTTGGTGGTACCATTCGTAATCAGAATGTTTCCATCCGACAGAAGTTGGAGAACGGTGATCAGGTATCCGTTTTGACTTCTCCGAACCAGCACCCGAACGCTGATTGGCTCAATTATGTGGCATCGACCAAAGCGAAGAACAAGATTCGTCAGGCCCTCAAAGAGATTGAGTACAAACAGGCAGCGGAAGGGAAGGAGATCATCGAGCGTAAGTTCAAGAACTGGAAGCTCGAATACACGGAAGGCGACATCACCCGCATGGCCATCAAGTTAGGGTACAAAGCCGTTTCGGATATGTACCAATCGGTGGCGAACGGCAAAGAGGATATGCAACGTCTGCGCGATGTGCTGCTCACGCCGGAAGAGGCTCCTGCCCAACGCGAGCATACCGAGTATATTGACAAGTCTGAACTCAAGGGCCTTGCGATCGAGGTGGACATGAACGTGAAGAACGTCGATTATAACCTCTCCAAATGCTGCAACCCGCAGCCGGGCGATCCGATCTTTGCATTCGTGTCCGTGCTCAAAGGTATCCGAATTCACCGTATCGACTGCCCGAATGCTGCCGACATACGCAGTCGTTATCCTTATCGAATGATTCCGGCCCGCTGGGCAAAGAAAGCATGAGTGATTACCCGAGCGTCATATTAGAGCAGGCTGTGAACCAGATGGCATCGTTGCCGGGAGTAGGGCGGAGAACCGCGCTCAGGTTGGTGTTGCATCTGCTGCGCCAACCCGAACAGAACGTAGAGGCTTTCTCCAATGCCTTCACGCGCCTCAAGAAAGAGGTTGTTTATTGCCGCGAGTGCCATAACATTTCCGATACGGAGACCTGTCCGATATGTGCCTCGACGCGTCGGGACCATGGGACGATATGTGTGGTGGAGAACGTGCAGGATGTGATGTCCATCGAAAACACGGGGCAGTATAACGGGGTTTATCATGTGCTCGGAGGTATCATCTCACCGATGGAAGGGATCGGACCCAAAGATATTGAAATAGACTCCCTCATCGAGCGGATTACCAAAGGGAATATTGACGAGATCATCCTCGCCTTGCCTACCACCATGGAAGGCGATACGACGAACTTCTATATCTATAGAAGAATACAGAACGCCGGCATGGATATCAAGATATCCCAGATCGCTCGCGGTGTGGCGGTGGGCAACCAAATCGAATACACGGACGAGATCACTCTCGGACGGTCTATTGTTAACCGAACAGAATTCAAAGCATAATATGGAAGAGAATCAAGTTATCCGCAATCTCAATTGGATCTATTACACCCAAATGGTCATCGCACTCATCGTCCTGACGGCCATGTATTACGCCTGGACCAAAGGGCTCTATGAACCGCTGGAAAGAATGTCGTCCTTGGGCCAAGCCGTGCAGTATATCATCATCTTTGATGCTCTGCTTACCATCCCCTTGGGGCTCTATCTCGTCAAAGGGTTCAAACCGCAGACCTACGATAAGTACTTTAAATGTGCGGCGGCGCGTATCCTCTTGGCTTCCAATGCCATGCCGCTTGGCATCGCAGCTTACTACTGGATGGGCTGTTACCAATCGATGCTTTGGGTAGCTGCTATCGCTGCGGTAGCGTGGTACTTCACCAAACCGACCCTCGGTAAGATGGATCAGGAAATGCAGCCCCAAGATCCGAATATGCCCACTTATTAACGTATAAAAAGACTAACTATGATTATATCGTGTGATTTTGATGGTACGATTGTTACCCACGAGTACCCGAAAATAGGCAAACCCATCCCCTTTGCTATCCAGACCCTCAAGAAACTGCAGGAGGAGGATCATCATCAGATCATCCTCTGGACCGTTCGGGAAGGGGCATTGCTCCAGGAAGCGTTGGATTACTGCAAGTCCAAAGGACTCGAGTTTTATGCCGTGAACTCCAACTATCCGGAAGAGAAAGAGGAAGATCGTACCAACCGCAAGGTGGTGGCCGACATCTATATCGATGACCGTAACTTAGGCGGACTTCCAGAGTGGGGTATCATATATAATATGATACATACCGGGCATCCTTTTGAACCGGCGCCGCAGGGCAACATGGAAGATCTGCACCCCAATAAAAAGAAAAAAGGCTTCTTTGCCAAACTCTTTGGAGGATGATCAAACTGCGCAAAATAGAACCCTCAGACCTGCCGTTCCTCTATTTATGGGAGAACGATGCGGCTTCTTGGGCGGATGGAGACAACCATAATCCCTTGTCCCAACAGGACTTGCGCGATTATATTGAGTCCACCACCGGGGATATTTACCGCGACGGTCAACTCCGCCTCATCATCGAAGAAGAGGGGGTAACGATGGGTTGTATTGATCTCTTTGACTTCGATCCACGCAATCGCAAAGCCGCGCTCGGAATGTATATCGCCCCTGAACACCGCGGCAAAGGAGTAGGGCGAAGGGCGTTAGGGCAAATGGAGAGATATGCCTTCGGGCACCTCAACCTCCGCCTCTTATATGCCGTCATTGCTACGAACAATGCACCTTGTACTGCCCTTTACAAGACTTCCGGCTACACACCCTCATCCCCCTTACAAGGATGGACCCTTGAGGCTGACGCGGTTATTTGGATAAAAAGTCAAATCGAGTTGTAGCATGTTTTTCCAAATCCTTCACCCTACAGAGGCCTTGCGACCATATATATCCCGATATGTATTTGTCAAGGCAGAGGGGTCAACCGATACGATGATGCCGCCCAGAGATGACCCGCGTTTCGTGAATGGAAAACATGTGCAGCAGTTACTCCCCAATTACGGAAGTCTTATCTTCCAGCGCAATGTGACCACCGACATAAACGGTACTATCTCTGATGGTTTGACACTCCTTGGCGCGAACCAAACTACAATCGGCATCACAACACTCAGCGGATGGTACGAAGGGATGATGCTGGATTTTGAACCGGGAGGTATGCACGCCCTGTTGCATATCGACCTGCAACAATTATCCGGGCAAGTGCTCACCGCTCAATCCTATGGTGATGAAGGATTAATGCAACTGGACAACATCTTCAAATACACGCCCCAAGCAGAGCATATTGCGCCGCTAATTGATGCTTTCTTCCTGGGGCATCTGCCGCATAAGGAAGACACCAACTATACCCGCTTGCGGAGTGTGATTGCCGCTTGCGATGAGGCGAAAGGCAATATCTCCGCTGCCGAAATGGCATCTGTCGCTTGTTTGAGTGAACGCCAGTTCCTGCGCATCTTCCGCACCTATGTAGGCATCCCTCCTAAACAGTTTATTCGCTTGCGTCGTTTCCATCGAACCTTGCAGTCTATGCAGCAGACTGCCGCAAAGGGCAAATCAATAGATTTGATGACCGTTGCTTTGCAGCACGGCTACTATGATCTGAGCCACATGGCACTTGAGTTTCAGCAGATGGGATGTGTCTCGCCAAGCCATTTTCGCATGTTAGGCATCCCTTTGACGGATGATTTCTCCGTTTTTTTCGCCTAAAAAGAGTTCCAAAAGGCATAATGTCCGTTTTTTCATATACCGTTTGAATAAAATGCAGTACTTTTGCACCGGATTTCAAAAGGGAACAAACATATGAAAAAGATTGTATTTGGATTTGTTATGCTGTTTGCGCTTACGGCATTGGCAGAAAACGTGAAAGGAACGGTAGAGGACGTACATGGAAAATCCATGCCTTTTGTTACCATCTCCGTGTTGACGCAAGACTCAACACTCATTACGGGTGCCATCACGGATGATGACGGACATTATTCTATAGAGGTTCCAGCCCGTACGTATATCATTCAGGCATCCTTTGTCGGCTATCACACCGCGTTTGGCGGACCGGATTTCGTATTACACGAAGAAGCGGAGCGGCTGGCGGAAGTGGAAGTGAAAGCCAAGAAACCGCTTATCGAGCGGCAGATGGACAAACTGGTGGTGAACGTGAGTGCCTCTCCCTTATCCGCCGGTTCCAACGGAAATGACATCCTGCGCCGCTCGCCTGGTGTGCGGATTGACAAGGATGGCAATATTACTGTCAACGGTAAAGCCGTGGAGATATGGATCGACGGCAAGCCCTCTTACCTAAGCGGACAGCAACTCAAAGCCATGCTCGATGGTACAGACGGTAACACTATCGAGAAGATAGAGATCATCTCTAACCCCTCAGCCAAATACGACGCAAGCGGGCAGGGTGGTATCATCAATATCAAGACGAAGCGAAATATGATGCGCGGTCTGAACGGCATGTTGTCCGCTGGGTACGGAGGTATGTATTTCAGCGATGTTAACCGCTGGTTGAGTCAGGAGATGGCTTCGCTGATGCTCAATTACCGCGGTGAGAAGACCTATACCTTCGGTCAGTTGACGCAAGTGTTTTCGCAGAACGATATAGACTTCGAGTCATATCGAAAGACACCTTCCACAGAGAACTACTCGAAGTCGGGATACGATCTGAATTTCCAATACTATATGCTCAAACTAGGCAATGATTGGTATATAGACTCAGCCAACACCTTCGGTTTTATCCTTCAGGTGCCTTACATGAATATCCGTCAGAATATGCTGGATGGCCGCAATTATGCCTATACCATTCAAGGTGTTGATACCTTGCGAAGCAAGACGACCACCGACACCCGTACCGGAGCACCCCAACACACGGCAAACCTCAACTTTACCCACACGTTTAATGAGGAACTGGAGCGCGAACTCACGGTCAACGTGGATTATAACCGCTATAAGACCAAGACCCACAATTTTCAAGAAACGGATTTTATTGGTATCAAAAATCAAGGATTGGACATTCATAGCAAACAAATCGTGGATATCTATAGTGCCAAATTGGATTTCCAGACCAAGTTCTGGCAAACCGGTATTATCGAGTGCGGCGTCAAATACGCCCTCTCGTCCACGGATAACAATATGACGACAGACTCGATTTTGAACGGCACTCTTCTGTCCACGACCCCAAGCGATTTCCTCTATCGGGAACATGTGGCTGCCGCTTATATATCTGTCGGCAAACAATTCGGCGCACACTGGTCGGTCAAACTGGGCCTCAGAGGTGAATATACCTATAGTCATGGCAATTGGAGCAGTGCGGACAGCGTTACAAACAAGTCGTATTTCAATCCCTTCCCGACAGCGTATATCGGCTATACCAGTAACCCGCTGGGCAAGCTGCTGCAACCGATCGCTGTTAGTGTCAGCTATACCCGCCGTATCAAACGACCGAACTATTGGATGTTGAACCCCTTCGTTACTTATGTGGACGCATATTCGTATCAAAAAGGAAATACGGAACTTACACCGGAGTTTAATAACGATGTAGAACTGCATTTCTCATGGACGCAGTATCTCAACCTCACGTTCAATTTTGCGCACACACAGGACATGTTCTCGCAACATACAACGATCTTACCTACCGGCATGGGAGAAATGAAATGGATCAATTTCGGTACTTGTACTACCCACGGAGGCAATCTTTCGCTCACAGAACTGCCCCTTGTGCCCAAATATATTACTGGAGAAAACGGCAACCGCACGATGCAGGGGGCGTGGCTCGCACTTACCGTAAATGCCGGATGGTATCACTTTCTCAACCGCTCTTACGAAAAGAATACCGAAGGAAAACCCGTCTATGAATTAGGCAACCACTACGGCTACGTAGGCGGTACGCTCTCTGCCTATCTGCCCAAAGATTGGATCATGACACTGGACGGTAACTGGTCCTCCCCTATGACAATCGGCTATGAGCGTCAAGGTAGTACGTATTATATGAGTTTTGGCGTTCGCAAAATGTATATGGCTAAAGGCTTGATTTTCAACCTGAATGTGCAAGATATGTTGCGCTCGATGGTCTTCCGTTCCGAGAGCATGGACTTAGCCAAAGGGTATAGCAGTAGGTATAAAAACACTGTTCGTCAGCAACGTGTAATGTTCTCCATTACTTGGATGTTCGGTCAGTATCAGCAGCATAAGAACCGTAAGGTAGGTGAATTGGACGAACTCAACCGTCTCGGTGGAGGTGGCGGCGTTCAGGCTGGAAAGTAAACAAAAAATCAAAAAAATATCAACAAAATGGCATACACCCTTGTGTATGTCATTCTTTTTTTGTACCTTTGTAGCCGATTTTGGAAAATTTGCAATCTAAAATTATTAATCATAAATATTTTCATTATGAAACCCACACACATTGAGCATTTGGGCATTGCAGTTACCTCTATCGAAGAGGCTGCTCCCTTCTTTGAGTTTCTTTCCGGAAACAAGTGTTATTCGATTGAAGTAGTGGAGGACCAGAAGGTTCGTACTGCTTTCTTTAAGGTTGGTGAAGTGAAGATCGAGCTTCTGGAGCCGACGAGCCCGGAGTCCACGATTGCTAAGTTCATCGAGAAGAACGGTGGTCGTGGTGGTGTACACCACGTTGCTTTCAACGTTGAGAACGTAGCAGAGGCACTTGCAGAGTGCGAAGCTGCCGGTATCCAACTCATCGACAAGGCTCCCCGCAAAGGCGCAGAGAACCTCATGATCGCTTTCCTGCACCCGAAATCCACAAAGGGCGTATTAACTGAACTCTGTCAACAACCCGCATAATTATGGATCAAAACAAATTAAACAAACTGGTTGAAAACCGCGAGAAGGCGATTGCTGGTGGCGGTGAAGCAGCCGTAGAAAAACATCACGCAAAAGGCAGTTATACTTGCCGCGAGCGTATTAACATGCTGCTGGACGAAGGTTCGTTCGAGGAAGTGAACATGTTCTTGACCCACCGTTGTCATGACTTCGGTATGGAGAAGAAAGTGTTCCTCGGTGATGGCGTCGCAGTAGGATCGGGTACGATCGACGGTCGTCTGGTATTCGTTTTTGCGCAGGACGCAACGGTCATCGGAGGCTCGCTCTCTGAGACGATGGCCCAGAAAATCTGCAACGTCATGGATCAGGCGATGAAACTCGGTGCGCCGATCATTGGTCTCAACGACTCGGGAGGAGCGCGTATTCAGGAAGGCGCATGTGCCCTTGCCGGCTATGCGGAGATCTTCGAGCGTAACATCCTGGCTTCGGGTGTCGTACCGCAGATATCTGTTATCTTTGGTCCGTGCGCAGGTGGCGCCGTGTACAGCCCTGCATTGACCGACTTCATTATGATGACCGAGCAGAATAGTTACATGTTCATCACGGGTCCGAAGGTAGTGAAGTCTGTTACGGGCGAAGATGTCACCGTTGAGCAACTCGGTGGTGCGCATATCCATGCCACCAAATCCGGTGTAACCCATTTTGTGGCTGCTACCGAAGAAGAGGCGCTCGCTGAAGTACGTCGTCTCGTTTCCTTCATTCCGCAGAACAACATGGAAGAGGCTCCGCTGGTAGAGTGTACCGACGATATTACCCGTGTGGACGATAACCTGAATGACATCGTTCCGGACGATCCGAACAAACCCTACGACATGCACGAGATCATCAATACGATCGTGGATAACGGAGACTTCATGGAAGTCCACAAAGACTACGCCAAGAACGTCATCTGCGGTTTCGCACGGTTCAACGGTCGCTCGACCGGTATCATCGCCAACCAGCCTTCATGGCTTGCCGGCGTACTGGATTGCGACGCTTCCCGCAAGGCCGCTCGCTTCGTTCGTTTCTGCGACGCGTTCAACATCCAGATCCTCACCCTTGTGGACGTTCCGGGCTTCCTTTGCGGTACCGGACAAGAGTACGCAGGTATCATCGATCATGGTGCAAAACTGATGTTCGCTTATGGCGAAGCAACCGTTCCGAAAGTTACAATCACCGTTCGCAAATCGTACGGCGGTAGTCATATTGTGATGAGCTGCAAGCAATTACGCGGCGATATGTGCTACGCATGGCCGAACGCAGAGATCGCAGTCATGGGTGCAAGTGGTGCTGTAGGTGTGCTGCAAGCCAAGGCTATCAAGGCAATCGAAGATCCCGCAGAGAAGAAGGCCTTCATTGCAGAGAAAGAGGCAGAGTACAAAGATCTGTTCGCTTCTCCGTATCAGGCTGCTAACCGCGGATACATCGATGACGTGATCGAGCCGCGCTACACGCGTAGCCGTATCATTCGTGCGTTCGAGATGCTCCAGACCAAACGTCTGACCAACCCGCTTAAGAAACACTCTAATATACCTCTGTAATTATGGTACTTTTAGCAGTTACAGCAGATACATGGATTGTGACCGGTCTCGGTTTCGGTATCGTCTTGGTGCTCCTTTTCTGCCTCGTCTTTATCGTACAAGGATTTGGATGGATCATGCAGAAAGCAACTATGCCAAAGGCACCGAAAGCCCCGAAAGAGGAGAAACCCGCTCCGAAGGTTTCCGCGCCATCCGCGGAGCCGACGGACGAGGGCACCAAGGCTGCAATCGCTATGTCTCTCGCACAAGCAGGTGATGAAGACATCGCTGCTATCGCGTACGCGCTCTCTCTCGCGCGAGACGTCAAACATGATATCCCCACCGCTATGATCTCGCTCCACAAACATGAAACAGCTTGGAACGAGAAGAGTGTAGGGATGAACAACGTTGGATTTTAAGAAACGATTAATATGAAAGAATTTGCATTTAAGATCAACGGCGCGGAATACAAGTGCGCTGTAGAAGAAATCGAAGCCGGCAAGACCAAAGTAACCGTCAACGGCAAAGTATATGAAGTAGAGACCGAAGCTCCGAAAGCAGCTCCGAAGGTAGAAGCCCCCAAACCGGCTCCCGCTCCGAAGCCCGCAGCTCCTGCTGCCCCGAAAGCAGAGGCACCGAAACCTGCTGCAGCTCCCGCTGCCGGTGTACAAGTAAAGAGCCCGCTGCCCGGTTCCGTAATCAAAGTGCTGGTATCGGAAGGTCAGGCTGTTAAACGCGGCGACACCCTCCTTACACTCGAGTCCATGAAGATGGAGAATGCCATTATGGCAGAGCAGGATGGTACGGTGAAGCAGATCGCCGTTACCCCCGGTCAGAACGTTATGCAAGATGATCTCCTGATCGTTTTGGGATAAATCACCAATCACCAATTACAAATCACAAATAAAAATTCAAAATGAATATTTTGGAATTTTTTAATGGCATGGGTTTCATGCAGATGACTTGGCAACAGGGTATTATGCTCCTGGTGTCCTTCTTCCTGCTGTACCTGGCCATTCATAAGAAATACGAGCCGCTCTTGCTGCTCCCGATCGCTTTTGGTATGCTCCTCACGAACTTACCGGGCGCTGGGATGTTCCATAGCGAGTTATGGTCCGCGTTCCTCGATCCCGAGAGCCCTGCCTACCACTCCTATGGTGCGATCCTCAAAGAGGGAGGCCTGCTCGACGTGCTCTATATCGGTGTCAAGGCCGGCGTTTATCCCTGCCTCATCTTCATCGGTGTAGGTGCGATGACGGACTTCGGCCCCCTGATCGCGAATCCGAAATCGCTCATCTTGGGTGCAGCTGCGCAGATTGGTATCTTCGTGACTTTCCTCTGTGCGAACGCGATGGGCTTTACCCCTGCTGAAGCCGGTTCTATTGGTATTATCGGCGGTGCAGATGGTCCTACGTCGATCTTCTTGACGAGTAAACTGGCTCCGCACCTCTTAGGCCCGATTGCTATCGCAGCGTACAGTTATATGGCACTCGTGCCGGTGATCCAACCGCCTATCATGCGTGCGTTGACGACCAAGAAAGAGCGTGCCATCAAGATGGGTCAGTTGCGTCCTGTATCGAAAACAGAGAAGATTGTCTTCCCGATCATCATCACTGCTATCGTAGCCCTTATCCTGCCTGATGCAGCGCCGCTGATCGGCTGCCTCATGCTCGGCAACCTGATGAAAGAGTGTGGAGTAGTGGATCGTCTCTCCAAGACCGCCCAGAACGAGTTGATGAACATCGTCGTGATCTTCCTTGGTCTCTCCGTAGGTGCTACCGCTACAGCCGGCAGTTTCCTCAACTGGCAGACCCTGATGATCCTCGCGATGGGTATCGTCGCTTTCGGTTTGGGTACCGCCGGTGGTGTGCTCCTCGCTAAGTTCATGAACCTCTTCCTCAAGGATAAGATCAACCCGCTTATCGGTTCTGCAGGCGTTTCGGCCGTTCCTATGGCCGCTCGTGTATCGCAGACGGTAGGACAGGAGGAGAACCCCTCGAACTTCCTGCTTATGCACGCGATGGGTCCGAACGTAGCCGGAGTGATCGGTTCTGCTGTAGCTGCAGGCGTACTCCTGACAATGCTTGGATAAGCTATGAGTAATCGTCAGATTGGAACAATCGTATTGGTAATGGCCATGTTTATCGTGGCCATTTCCGTATGGTTTACCAATAACCTTGCGCGCTCCCTGCAGGCAGAAGAGCAGAAGAACATGGCCATTTGGGCAGATGCAACCCGCCAACTCATCTTCGCGGACAACGATGCCGATATCGATTTCGTCTCTTCTATCATCGAAAAGAACACGACCATTCCGGTCTATATCTGCGATGAAAACGGCAAGATCCTTGCCAGCAGGAATGTGGAACCGGGCAATACGACTGTCGGAAAGCACGGTCCCATCGAGTTGCGGATTGACGAAACGACCACCCAGTACATTTATTGGGGAGACAGTAATCTGCTGACGCGTCTACGCTATGTGCCTTATGTACAATTCGGCCTGATCTTCGTCTTCATCGCTATCATCGTCATCACGATGCTGGTCGCGCAGAGAAGTGAACAGAACCGGCTGTGGGTGGGACTTTCCAAAGAGACAGCGCACCAACTCGGTACACCGATCTCCTCGCTCAATGCTTGGCAACAACTACTGGCAGATGAATACCCGAAAGATGAGTACGTGCCGCAGATGAAACGGGATATTGACCGGCTGCAGATCATCGCCGACCGTTTCCAGAAGATCGGCTCCGAGCCTTCATTGGAGGCAAAGGACCTTATTCCGGTGGTCGAGAACGCCGTCATCTACATGCGTGCGCGTATATCCGCGCACATTAAAATAGATGATAGCTGTCTGCAAGGAATCCAACGGATCGTCATGCTCAACGCCCCGCTCCTACAGTGGGTGATCGAGAATCTGCTCAAGAACGCTGTCGATGCCATCAGCGGAGAGGGGACTATCTCGTTCCGTATCCATGAGAACGAACAGGACGTGATGCTCGATATCACCGATACCGGCAAGGGTATCGACAATAAAACCCAGCGTCGAATCTTCGAGCCGGGCTTTACTTCCAAAGAACGCGGGTGGGGTTTAGGCCTTCCACTCGCCAAACGTATCGTCGAGCAGTACCATGGAGGCAAACTCCTGCTTAAGAGCAGCCAGCTGGGCGTCGGAACGACCTTCCGCATCGTGCTTAAAAAACCCGAAAACGGTTGAGCCGCTACCTGTCATACTCGCATAATAAGCGCCTGCGTCCAGCAGACGCTTTTTTATTTGTGCAATCATAGGATGGTGGGGAAATACCGTTGCCTCGAAATCATTCGTTTTGCGATCAAACGGATTCGGATTCGGTTGGATTCCGGTATACGCCTCTTTCGTGCTGACGCCCTCTTCCGGCTTGATCATCACGATCCTCGTTCCCTTGAGATCTAACTCAATCGGTGTCAAAATATCCCCGATTCCTTCGGCAAAACAGGGTACATTATACACAAAGAATGCGCAATCGGCGCCTAAGGGCGCTACTTCAGCAGCTAACTGTTCCTTACTCAGCCCCAACGCAAACAACTCGTTCAACGCAATCGCCATATGGGCGGCATCACTACTACCGCCGCCTAAACCTGCACCAAACGGGATATTCTTCTTAAACCGCACCTTCACACCACCGATCTGCGGGTACTTGGCCTGCATGTTCCGGTAACACTTCACGATCAGGTTATCTTCCGGCTTACAATCCACCGCAATCCCTTCCTGTTCCAACACGATATCGTTTGTCATTGAGCATGTATGCTCGATTTCCAACTCATCGTGCAGCCCGTAAATAGGGACGAAAATTGTCTCTAAGTCGTGATAACCGTCTGGACGCTTGCGTACAACGCGCAGCCCCATATTGATCTTACAATTCGGATAGAGTATCATAACGGCTGCAAAATTACTACAAATATTTGGAATAAACAAGGATTTTTGCATTTTTATTGATGCAAACGCGCGTGCGTGCCCACATGACCACCTGTATAATACGTTTTGGGAAGAGTGGAATAGGAATCCACAAACAAACGCAGGATAAAATCCTGCGCTCGTTGTTTGACTGTAGATAAGTTCATTTTCATAATAGTTTAGGTGTTAATGGCAAAAGTCGCTGAATTCTGTCTTTTTCAAATTCACTGCAAAGGTACTACATTTTTGTGACATATGCAAGAAAAAATTCAGAAAAATATTCACAATAAACGTGAATACGACATCGCATATATTTATTCACAAAATCAATAATCACAAATAGCAACAAAATGCTGATTTGTCCGATGAAATCGAATGAATCACATAACAGGGTAGAGTAGTCCGAATCATCCGGAATAGCGCTAAGTATAGATAGGCAATATACAAATACTTAAGTTGCATAAGTGCTTTATTTTCAACTTTTATGCAAGTTACTTGAAATAAAACTATATATTATTTTAAGCGTTTGTTATTAATCTGCTATATTTGCCATGTTTCGGTGTTTGCGTGTTGCATATTTTGCTCATTATCAGCATATTATGCTTTTTAATTAAAGTATTATATGGCTACTATTTAGGGCATATTGCACGACTCTGTTCAAAAATGTTCCACGCTCATTACTGGACAGCTCTAATTCACAACACAAAACATTCTATATTCACGTGTGTGAAAAATATTTTACAAAAAAGTTTAAATATATTTGTGTATTTCACATTTATTTTGTACCTTTGCAGCCAAATTTAAATATCGTGCCTCTACGAGGCTAAGAAATTTCAAATTTATGAGTGATAAAGAAAGAATAGAGAGTGTCATGAGTTCGTTAGGGCTCAATGCACGGCAGTTTGCGGCTGAAATTCATGTACAGCCGGGTACGATCAGTAATATGATGGCGGGACGCAATAATCCCAGCCTCGATGTGATGAAACGTATTATGGAGCGGTATCCGACGCTGAATCCGGAATGGCTGATTGCCGGCCGTGGAGAGATGTGGCGTACTGAACCGGGCAAAGAACCGGGGCTTTTTGACGCACAAGCGCCTGATCCGAAGAATAAAACCGTGCGTACCGTACAAAAAGAAGAGCCGCAGACTCCTGCAGCTCCTCCTAAACAGATTGCGCGTATTGTCGTGTATTATACCGACAATACCTACGCGGAATTTAAACAAGCGCTATCTTAAGCACCTCGCTGATATCGTGCACGTAGTGCAGTTTTAAGCCCTTCAGATAGATATCTGCGATCTCCATCACATCTTTGCGGTTGTCCTCGCAGAGGATGATATCCGTGATACCTGCTCGTTTTGCCGCGAGCAGTTTTTCTTTGACACCACCGATAGGCAGCACTTTTCCGCGTAACGTCATCTCACCGGTCATGGCGATACGGGGCTTCACAAGCCGCTTCGTGAACGCACTCACCAGCGCTGTGGTCATCGTTATACCCGCACTCGGCCCATCTTTCGGGATCGCGCCTTCCGGTACGTGGATATGCACAGCCGTTTTCTCGAACACTTCCGGCTTGATGCCTAATTCCTTGGCGTGCGCTTTCACGTAGCCCAAAGCCAGTGTGGCGGATTCTTTCATCACGTCGCCTAAGTTACCCGTTAATGTCAGGGTAGGCGCTTTTGCCGTCGAGAGGCTGGTCTCGATAAAGAGGATCTCGCCGCCCACTTGCGTCCAAGCCAAGCCTGTCACTACACCTACGTACTTGTTCGTCTCCCAGGCATCGCGGCTATAGCGCTTCTGACCGAGATAATTCCGCAAGTCATCGAGCGTCACCGTCACGTTATATTCCTCGTTCAGCGCCAGTTTGGTATCTACCTTGCGGCAGATGGTTGCAATCTGGCGTTCCAGACTCCGCACACCCGACTCGCGCGTGTAATCATCAATAATATGCGCGAGGATTTCTTTCTTGAACTTCAACTGACTCGCCTTCAGACCGTGGTTGGCCAATTCCTTCGGAATCAAGTGCCGTTTGGCGATCTCCTCTTTCTCTTCCTGAAGGTATCCGGTCATCTCGATCAGCTCCATTCGGTCTAACAAAGGCCGCGGAACAGTTTCCAGGCTGTTGGCGGTGGCAATAAACAGCACTTTGCTCAAGTCATAATCGACATCCAGATAGTTGTCATGGAACGTGCTGTTCTGTTCCGGATCCAGCACTTCGAGCAGCGCAGCTGTCGGATCACCTTTGTAATCGGCACCGATTTTGTCGACTTCATCGAGTACAAACACCGGATTCGACGTCCCGCATTTCTTGATGCTGTCGATGATACGGCCGGGTAGGGCACCGATATACGTTCTACGGTGACCGCGGATTTCTGCCTCATCGTGCAATCCACCCAAAGACACGCGTGCGTACTTGCGTCCAAGGGCTTCCGCAACACTCTTTCCAAGACTCGTTTTGCCGACTCCCGGAGGGCCAAAGAGACACAATATCGGCGATTTCACCGGATATTTTTCTTTCTCTTTTTGCGAGCGAAGTGCCAGTTGACGTTGCACCGCCAGGTATTCGACAATTCTTTCCTTTACTTTATCCAATCCGTAGTGATCGCGGTCGAGTACCTCTTTGGCGTGCTGCATGTCGTAGTTATCCTCCGAATAAACGCCCCACGGCAACTCCAGAAGTGTGTTCAGATAATCCAGTTGGGTGGAGTAGTCCGGAGAGAACATATGCATGTATTCGAGGCGTTTGAGTTCCTTCTCAAACTGCTCTCCAACGGCCTCAGACCACTTCTTTTCTTTCGCGCGTTCCCGTAACTCTTTGACAGTTTTCTCGTTGTCATCGTTGGTTCCGAGGTCTTTTTTGATGGTCTCCATCTCTTGCTGCAGGAAGTACTCACGTTGCCGCTGGTCGATCTTCTCGGCCGTACGACGACGGATATCCGCCTTGATGGTCAACTCCTGCAGATCCTTCTGCAGAATGGTCAACAAAGCTTCTGCACGCTCCATCATGGAGTGAATCTCCAGCAACCCTTGCTTCTGTTCGGTCGGCATGTGATAGATCGAGCTCACATAATTAACCATAGTAGGGTCGTTATTGAGGTTCTTGATGGACATCTGCAGCCCTGCAGGTGCCTCTTCACGCTCATTGAGGATCTTCACCACCGTTTCACGAATACTCTCGGCAGTTGCTTTGAACTGCTTGTCGTTCTTGAGCGGCATATGTTCCTCCATCACGAAAGCCTGGGCCTTCAATTGACCGTCTTCCTCGATGAAATCGGAGGCTTGTACACGGTGAAAACTCTCAAAGATGGTCATCATCGTGTCTTTGCCCATCTCCGGAACAGGGATGATCTGCAGCACATGCGCCAGCACGCCGATCGTGTACAGATCTTTTGCTTTCGGATCGGTTGCTTTGTTGTCTTTCTGCGTCAACAGAATCAACTGCCGGTTATCCTTGTTGGCCGCCTTTATAAGTTTGAGGCTGCTTTTCTTCGATACCGCAATCGGCAACAGCACTCCCGGAAACAACACTGTGTTCTTAATAGGGAGCACATCAAAATACGTAACAGGTACTACGTCTTCTATATAATTGTTTTCTTCCATATTCTATATAGTAGGGCCTTTCTCTAATTATACTATTTTACATAATCACGATTAGGTTTGAATATGTCTAGTTAATTACATGAATCATTGTGCAAGAATTATGCCATAGATTGAAGGTTAAATTATTCTGCCATAATGGCAGATTTGAGATAATCTACTATTTATAATTAAAAATTTATTAAATTATGAAACCAATTTATTATTCAGTATGGCTAATGATTATTCGCATTTGTCAGCTTTTCACGGATAATCGCTTGAATGAAGTTATCGAGCTTGGCATATTGTTTTTGAAGGAGTTTCGTTGAGCCCGGTCTTGGTTTCTTTTCGAATGGCGCTTCCGGATCCGGTTGTTTGAACTGTGCATAGAAACGCTTGCGATAATTGTCGAGTTGCTGGCGTAATTCGAGGACGTGTGCACGTTGTTCCGGTGTCATGGTTGCCAGTTCTTCATCAGAGAGCTTTTCTGAATTGATAATTTCCGATGAAAGACGCTTGGAATCGGCGAAAGACGTAATATTGGCAAGTTCGGCTCCTTTAGGCGGATTTTTCGTAAAATCACGCGGGTTGACGATCTTGTACGACTCTTGAACGCCTTCTTTGAGGACTTTTCCGTTAGGCGCTCTGTACTTCTTTTGTCGCATAACAATTCCGCTTCCTTTTTCGATTCCCCCGCGCATATTTTTCACGGGTGCATAAAATTCAATTTGACTCATATAATGGCATGATTTTTGTTGTATATATGATAGATTCTAAGTATGTCTGCCAGTTTGGCAGTTCCTTGGGGCGTTCTAAGCCCGACGTAGTACGAATATCCCCCTAATCACGCAGTAATCACTCCCTAATCACTCCGTAATCACCCCCTTTTTGATGCATTTTAGACCGATAAAACCACGTATTTGCTACGTGGTATATAACTTTTACTTTTTATCACCCACGATAAGCAATAAAATCCACGTCAGAAGCGGAGAAACGAAGATCGAAAGAAGTGACCAAGCGAGGGTGTCTCTATTACGGTTCTTAGCCATCTTATAAGCAATATAGAACCGAATAAAGAACGCCCACAGCAGTCCAAACAGCGCTATGAACAGATAAACTACTACCCCACCCGCTGCCACGAGTGCTCCAAACAGACTTATAATCAAGTCATTTAATGAGTTAATCACATTTTCCATATGCTATCAATCACCTTTGCGACTGCAAAGGTACAACAAAAATTTGGAATATACAAGTCTTTTATGGAAAATTTCAAATCTTTTGAAGATTTTGCTTAAAATGGCTTGTTACATAATTCATCGGTATCCAGAAGGATTGTCACCGGACCATCGTTGATAAAATCGACCTTCATATCTGCTCCAAAGCGGCCGGTTTCTACACGGAGGTTGTAAAGATTGCGGAGCGTTTCATTGAAATAATTATATAACGGGGCTGCTGTTTCCGGTCGTGCGGCACGGATGAAGGAAGGTCTGTTGCCTTTGCGGCAATCGTCATAAAGCGTGAACTGCGAGATACTCAACACTGCGCCCCCTACCTCATTGAGCGCTAGGTTCATCTTGCCTTCAGCATCCTCAAAGACACGAAGCTGCGCAATTTTCTTTGCTAACAGATCTGCCTGTTCACGGGTGTCCGTGTCCGTCACACCGACCAAAAGCACGAAGCCCTTCTCGATATGCCCTACTCTTTCCCCATCTATGCGCACTTCGGCGCGACTGCAACGCTGAACAACTACTCGCATAATTTTATTACATCCTTTGCGACTGCAAAGATACAATAAAATCTTAATATATGCAAATTATTTATTAAAAAAAATGCATAATTTATGGGGTTTTGTATGCGAATGGTGTGAGGAAATAAAAAATCGCCCGTTAGTCGCGGGCGATTTTAGAAGTTGGATGGCATCCAACACAATGAACGATGTTTTGAACCCGAATTAAATTCGGGGCTAATGAACGAAGAAGAAAAGAGGCGCGAGCCTGACGACTCGCGCACTTAACAAAGAAGTAGGGGCGGCGAATCGTATTCACCTGTAATCGACGCTGCTGTTTCGTTATCACGTGCTCACGTGATTAGGTGATCACGAAGGTGTCGGATGCTATCCGACGAAATGGACGAAACTTTTGTAGCGGCGTTTAATGAAAGCCTGAAACTACCAAGAAGAATTTCGGCAGAGCCGATGTCGGAATAATATTCCGACGTAATGGACGAAGAAAGAGCCAGCCTACTCAGATGTGGAGCAGGCTGGAGTGAATATTGCTCGGCGGAATACCGCCGAGAGCAGAACCGATAGATCGAGTTATCTGGTTATCGAGATAGCAATTTGCGCTTAATGTTAGTCTTCGTCCTTATCAAAAGCTTCTTTTGTAACTTTCTCAATATTATAGTCTCTATCACAATCTAGGAAATACGTACCGTGAGCTACATTTCCTTGTGCTGTAACGATTATAATGTCAGTATAGCCATCCTCACGTTTGGTTTCAACCATTTGAGCTATTCTACTTCCTTTTGCCATTATGTTTATTGCCGGTTATATCCCATCGGCACATTGGTTTTGATTATTGAACTATTGTGTATTTTAATATAGAGGAGGCATTCGGTTCTGTTGAACTATTTGTCAGAATGTAAATGGTATCAGAATGTTCGCCCTTATCTATTTGATTTGTCTCTAATATGCATAGGATAGTACCTTTTGATCCAGCTGTTATTATAGGAGAAGATGTAATTTTGATGGAGGGATTTGAAACCTTTATATCTTTTATGCGTATATCATGGCTCCCTTTACATTTGCAAAATAAGTGATGTACACTTGTTGTGTTAGTACGTTGGAGTGTTCCTAGATTTAATGTGTCTTCGATCTCCAGAATAGATTCAATTTTGCTTACCTCTTGTTTAGGGGTACTTGTTTGTGGAACTTTATGTGTTCTACAACAGTTCATACATAGTGCACATAGAATAATTGCACCGAAAAAGATTTTGTTTTTCATTGTGTAATAAAATTTATTTCCCCTCTAAAGCCTTTGGGGATTGGCACACACTTTCACTTTAAATCGTATTATAAATGTTTATTTATGTATGTTACTGCCTGTGAGGTGTAATTTTAATTTCGCATACAAAATGACTGTTTTTAAGGGGAATGGACGAAAATACGTATCCCTAATGATGGTTAATCAACTTTCCCTGTAACTAATAAATCAATTATTTGACCATCACTTAAAGTTACAACTAAAGTACTCTTAAATGAAACACCTTGCCGTCCATTAGGATTGTACGAAACTGTTATAAATGCTTTTTCGCCCGGTGAAATTGCATCATCATCCCAATTTACTGTTATATGCGAATCTGTCTTTGTGACATTTCTAATACTTACATTTCTATCAGATGGATTTTGTAAACAAAAACGCTTCTTTACCACTCCACCTAAAATAGGGATTCTTCCAAAATCTCGTGTCGTTTCTTCAAAATATGCACGTTGCCTGTTTTGTGGTCGTTGTTGCACTGTTATCTTTGTACGCACGAGCCTCACATTATATGACTTATTCCAGCTACTGCGGTCTGATGCATAAGTTCTGGAATTATCTAAGCGAAGCATTGTTGCATTTGCTTCCATAATTTGCACCTCCTCTTCTGTAGGCAATCGCCAATCTGAGAATCCATACGAATTATTGCGGTTTGTTATATCTATAATGTTAGCAGGTCTCGTCGAAAAAACGCCTAAATCTTCTGGGAATACATAGAGGTAATCATATAAAACTTGTACGGTCTTATTTCCTTTGACAGAAGGGTCTAAATTTCTTACGATTTCTCGTGCTGCCATATCCATAGTTTCACGTTCGCTTTTCCCTGCTGCATGGACAGCGGCACTAGATAACAATTCTCCAGATACACTGATTAGTCTTAAATCCACATTATACTCTCCCACATTTATTTTAGAAGAACCATCTGAAGCAGTTTTAACATCACTTATTATATAATTGATTGTTCCAACTAATACAGCATCAACCTGCAACTTGTCAGCCATAGCTTTGTAGTGAGAATTTGTTAGGCTTTTCCCGTACAAATTATTGGCTTTCAATACTTGGTCTACTCGTGACCTTTCAATAATAGTAAAATAACCAGATTTGAACAGTTCTGTATTTAACATATCCTCAAGTCCATCCACTTGAGAAGCAGTTTGTCCCACACCCGGTTTTATATCAAGAATGGCTATACGCAGTTTTGCATCTAAAGGCAAAATCTCGCAAAAAAGCAAGAGTATTATTGTTGCAATTATGGTACGCTTATTCATAACGATTACTCTTATTGAAGATATGACATTATTGCTTCTAGTCCTTCTAATTCAAAGATAGCAGTATAGCTATTTCCATTTTGCTTATACGTAAACATTAAAAGTTGTTTTGCTTTTATTTGATTTATAATTGAAGATGCATTATAATCATAGTTATCTAAAAACCTATTATATTTTCCATACACGTTAATAGGAACTGTACTTACAGCATCCATTCTTCCCCACACAAATTCAAGATCTGCAGAAGTTCCATCTTCAAAATCAAATTGAAATGTATTTAATTGATGCCCAGCTTCAGATTGGCGAGAAGTCTTTCCAACGATATTATTTCCCGACGTGTCGAAAAATAACATTTTATTCTGTGGCAAGATGTGGAGTGTTATACTTGAAATATTAGATGGTTTTAGCCATATATCTGTACGAGATGAATTCCATTTCCATTGACCGAATTCATCGGCAGAGGCATTATTTCCAGAACGAGCAGTACCATATGATACATTTCTATCATTAGTATCCAAACTAAAAGAAATAGATCGGGTTACATCTCCTGTCATTGTAACACTATAAGAAGAACTAGAACCGATATAATACGTATCATCCGAATTAATATATAATGGCCAGGATTCATTATAGGTTTGCGATCCTTTAGCATGATAATACTCGGTATGGTCATATACTCGCACTGTTTTTTTGTGGCTTTGCAATTCGCCTCCGAAGATAAATGCTCCAATATTGTTTGCAACGCTCCCTTCATTATATCTTTCTTCGTATGTATATTTGTCTTCTGAACTTGAGTGGGTTCCTGAAATGGTGAAGTTGATATTGAGTATCATTCGTTCGTTGGCCGCATCCCAAGACACGACTCCACTTCCTTGAAGCGTGGCTTTATCTTCGGAAGAAGAATACTTGCCTGTTATATTAACTACATAATTTGGCTTAATTTGAAATCTCAATTTATTTACTGTCAAATTTATTGACTCATACTTAGGTATATTTCTGTAGAATTCTAATGTTTTCGCAGCGTCTCTTGCCGCATTAACGAAAATACTACATAAAATAGCCATGGTCAGAAATAAAGTCTTTTTCATAATAATTTTGTTTTTGTTGTACCTACTCTTTATCGGATTTTCGGCGTACTCCTATTAAACTATAATTTTATTCATTGATAACTAATCTAACTGAACATGCCCAGCAATTCGATTCTTCTAATATATCTCTTTGGTTATCTGTCAAAACATATACATATGCATAGTCTGAGCCTGCATTATCAAGCGACCATAATACTGTAGCTGATCCTTCATAATGTAAATCCTCATCGCAATCCTTATAACCGTTAAAATGGAAATAAATAGAGTTCTGGTTTGGCCCTGTTACTTTATAACCTTTACCTGTCCATTTCCATGTACAATTATTTAATAATTCTTTAACTTGGGCTTTGTTGGGAAGTGCATCTTTAAAATAATATTTCGCAGATAGATATGTATAGAAACCATCTTCGTCAATATTTTTCCATTTTGTGCCACTTGGAAGACCTAAATCAACATAGTCTGTAGTATGGTTTCCAGCCATAATAGCCATCGATGTAAAAATCATTAGACATACGATTATTAGTTTTAATAAATGCTTCATAAATTTATGTGTTTTTATGTATAATACAACAAAAGCGGGACTGCACTATTGCTGTTCCGCGATTCGAGGCTCTGGTATTGCCTTTTGTTCCAAACAACAACACTGAAGCCCACGCTGTATGCATCTATACGTACGCATATGCGTACCTTAATTATACATACCACAGGGCACCTTGTGCTGCAATGTTTTGGAACAGTGAATTTACCAGATTCCGAATCGCCAAAACAAAGCGCTTAAGACGCCTTTTTCAATATGTCCTGTATTCCCTCCCGCGTTTGGAACATATTCCCTCGGCGCGGGCTAAATACGGCAAAACTTTTGTTTTGCGCTGCAAAATTACTCAAAATATTTGAGATACGCAAATTTTTTCAAATATTTATAAAAAAATCTGCACTTTTATGCAGATTTATTGTATTTGTGGAGTATAGCGGACTCGTAATAATCGTGCCCTTGTGGCTAAGAACTCTCACCTCGACACTGCCAGTGTCGCGCTTTAGCCAGATGAGCTAATACCCTTACTCTTTTAGTTTTTCTTATTGATCAAGTTTACAACAACTTTTACCATAATGTCTTTCTCTTCCGTTCGACTCTCAGCAATCATCAGCGTGAGAGCGACGAGAGTGTTGTCTGCAATGCGCTTATGACCTTCCGGTGTATAGAGGATCCCGTTTCTATCCATGAACCACAGGAAGAGCGTAGCTGCTATACGTTTGTTGCCATCTGAAAAAGAATGGTTTTTCGTTACCAAGTAAAGCAACATCGCGGCTTTCTCCTCCACACTCGGATAGAGTTCTTGGCCGCCGAACGTCTGATAGATTTGGCCAATACTGCTCTTGAATGAATCATCTTTCTCATTGCCAAAGAGCCAACTCTCACCGAATTTCTCTTTGAGCGAGAGGATAGCTTCCATGGCGTTTTCATAGGTTGCATGGAAACGCTCAGTTCCTTCGGTATCGCTTATCGCAAGTCGCTGATAGTCATAATTATCTAATGTATCAAGCGCGTACGTATAGTCAGTAACGACATTAACCAAATCACGTGCCTCATTAGTTGTCAACGCCTCATTTTGAATCGTCTGCTGCAATACTCCAACCAATTGTTTCAACTCCTCATACTGCTTGAGTTGCATGTTGGTACGCAAAGCATAGCCCTTAACGAGATAGTCCTTGAGCACCTTATTTGCCCACTGACGGAAAGAGATAGCACGACGGGAATTGACACGGTAACCGATAGATAGAATCATGTCAAGATTATAATAATCCACGTGACGAACAATTGTTCGGGTGCCTTCAATTTGAACTGTTTCCATTTTGGAAACTGTTGCCAAGGGATCGAGTTCTTCTACAGCATATATATTGGATATATGCTTGGAAATAGCAGCCTTTTTGACGCCAAATAAATCCGCCAACTGCTTCTGTGTTAACCACACGGTTTCTTGATCCAACTTGACTTGCAGTTGGATACTATTATCAGGAGCCGTATAGATCTCTATACTTGACTGTGGAATATAGGATTGTCGACCTGCCATTTGCGTTGTTAACCTTTGCGACTGCAAAAGTACAACAAAAATTTGGAATAAACAAGTCTTTTATTGAAAAATTCAAATCTATTTGAAGATTTTGCTTAAAATGCTCAAGAATAGACATCAAAAAAGGGTGAGGCACCGCCCCACCCTGAAAAAACATTACGCTTCTGAGAACTGATCTTTCCCTACTCCGCAGATGGGGCAAACCCAATCTTCCGGGAGTTCATTAAACGCTTTTCCTGTTTCGCTGGGGTCATATTCGTACCCGCAGACATCACAAATGTACTTTGCCATAGTTGTTCAATTTTATGTGAATAAGTTTTTTATTTTTGGAGTATAACGCCAGCATCGCGCTCTAGCCAGATGAGCTAATACCCCTACTCTTTTATTATTTCCCAATGACCGCCTTTGTCGGGACCGACGTGACGGATAACATGAGACAGCTTTTCTATAACATTTTCTGTAACACTTGTCACTTTTTCTGTAACATTTTATTTGCTCAAAATCTTGCATATGTGAGAAAAAAGCAGTACTTTTGCATTGTGAAAGCGAGTGTGGAATATATTCAGGCGCATTTTGATGCCTATAACAGGCTGTATTTTGGCGGGCAGTTACCGGCAATACCGATCAAATTGAGCCATGCAAAGGGATTTCTGGGCAAGGTGACATTTGTGCGGAAACGGCAAGGTTTGTTCCGCGGGTACAGGAATGAAGATTTTGTGCTGCGCATCAATGTGCGGATCGACCTGCCGGAAGAATTGGTACAGGACACGATTCTGCATGAGATGATTCATTATTACATTGCCGTCAATCAGCTCCAAGACACATCGACGCACGGTCGCCTTTTTCGTGCAGAGATGGCGCGTATCAATGCAGAAGGCAATCGGCATATTACCATTTCTCATCGTCTGAACGAGGAGCAGAAAGCGCAGGCACAGATTCATAAGGTACGCGCGGTCGCAATCGTGCATTTCTCCGATGGAAAGACGGGAGTAAAGGTAGTACCAAAGCAGGAAA
>Ga0247611_10000768_pt1 | contig 62313 bp, 78 predicted proteins | sample 177DNAGHGhighgp2_FD_192422 | JGI IMG/M metagenome (GOLD analysis project Ga0247611, IMG submission 192422) | Sheep rumen microbial communities from Palmerston North, Manawatu-Wanganui, New Zealand - 1770 DNA GHGhigh gp2 | ecosystem: Host-associated > Mammals > Digestive system > Stomach > Rumen... | reverse complement strand
GAAGACATACACCGTTCTTTAACGGATACAGACCGCAGTTCTATTTCAGAACGACCGATGTAACAGGCGTTGCACATTTACCGGAAGGGACGGAAATGGTAATGCCGGGAGATAACGTAGAGATGGATGTAGAATTAATAATGCCGGTAGCAATGGATGAACAGTTAAGGTTTGCAATAAGAGAAGGCGGAAGAACGGTAGGTTCCGGTGTTGTTACAAAAATTATTGAATAAAAATAAACGATAGGAAAAAAATATGCCAAACGAAAAAAGTCAAACACAAAGATTGAGAATAAAACTTCGTTCTTACGATTGTAAAATGTTGGATGATTCTTTAAAGAAAATCATTGAAACAGCAAGAAGAACAGGTGCTGCAATAATGGGTCCTATTTTATTACCCACAAACGTAAAAAAATATACCGTTAACAGATCTGTTCATACAGATAAAAAATCGAGAGAACAATTTGAATTGAGAGTTCACAAAAGATTGGTTGATATTTGTGAATCTTCCGGTTCAACGGTGGAAGAACTTATGAAATTGGATCTTCCTGCCGGAGTAGATATTGAAATAAAAATGTAATAAATTGCCGAGGGCAATTTGGAAGAATAGAAGATTAGAAGAATAGAAGAATGGAAGTAAAGCGTAAAATTAAAGAATAAAAATTTGCAAAGCAAATTTTGCATTTAAACTTCCAATCATCCAATCTTCAAATCTTCCAATCTCGGTTATTTAAACTAAAATTAAAAAGTAGAGAGAAAATATGTTAAAGTCAATAATTGGTTCAAAAGTAGGAATGACACAGGTTTTTGATGAAAAAGGCAAACTTGTGCCGGTTACCGTAATAGAAGCTGGTCCTTGTGTTGTTACGGCAATCAAAACCGTTGATAATGACGGTTATAATGCGGTTCAGTTGGGTTTTGGTGATACCGAAGAAAAGAAACTTACCAAAGCGGAACTCGGACATTTAAAGAAAAATAATATAGCCCCTAAAAAAGTTTTAAAAGAAATAAGGCTTGATGACCTTACCGGTATAGAAATCGGTAAAGAAATAAAAGCCGATATTTTTAAAGCCGGGGATTATGTTGATGTTTGCGGTATTTCCAAAGGTAAAGGTTTTGCCGGTGTTATAAAAAGACACAACTTTGGAAGACAATCCGAAACAAGAGGAGCATCCGACAGAACAAGAGCAAGAGGTTCTTCAGGCGGACAAGGTCCTCAAAAAGTATTAAAAGGCATGAGAATGTCTGGACATTTAGGACAAGAATATGTTACAATACAAAAATTGCTTGTTGTAAGTGTTGATGCCGAAAAAAATGTTCTTCTTTTAAGAGGGTCGGTTCCTTCCGTAAAGAAGGGAATTCTTGTTATTAATAACACCGTAAAGAAAGTTCCCGTTCCGGTAGTTGAAGCAAAAAAAGAAGAAAAGAAGAAAGGAAAAAAATAAAATAGGACAAGAAGATAATGGATACAATAGTCTATAATGTTGAAGGAAAAGAAAAAGGCAAGTATGTGCTTCCTGCTTTTTTTGATACGGAAGTAAAACCGGCTGTTCTGCACGAAGTAACAACAGGTTACCTTGCAAATTTAAGAAGCGGAACACATGCAACAAAAACAAGAGGTGAAGTTTCTTTTTCCGGTGCAAAACCTTGGAAACAAAAAGGAACCGGTAATGCAAGAGCAGGGCAAAAAAATTCGCCTCTTTGGAGAAAAGGCGGTATCGTTTTCGGACCTCAGCCGAGAGATTATTATCAAAAAATGTCAAAGCAGAAAAGAAAAGTTGCTTTGAATATGGCTTATTCGGTTGTAGCAAAAGAAAACAATTTGGTTTTGGTTGATTTGATAAAAATTGACGAAGCTAAAACAAAAAAAGTTGCCGAACTTTTAAAAAATTTAAAAGTTGACGGTAAAAAAGTTATCATAGCATTACCTAAAAAAGATGATAATATAAAAATAGCTGCTAAAAATATAAAAAATGTAGTTGTAGAATACATTAAAAATCTTAATGCTTATCAGGTTTTGTGGGCGGATAAAGTTGTTACCACACCCGAGGCAATTGACAGCATAAAAGAAAAGCAAGCTTAAGAGAGAGAAAAATGAATATAAGAAATATTATTAAAAAACCACTTGTTACCGAAAAGTCATCAATGTTAAAAGAAAAAGAAAACAAGTATACTTTTGTTGTAGATAAAGATGCAAATAAGTATCAAATAAAACAGGCTATCGAAACAATGTTTAATGTAAAAGTTGTTGACATCCATACCGCAAATTATGCAGGTAAAGCCAAAAGAATGGGCAGAAGTGAAGGTTTTAAAAGCGATTGGAAAAAAGCAATAGTTAAATTGAAAGATGGTCAAGAAATAACGGTCGAAGAAGCTTAAAAAATAAACAAGCTTTAAAGAAGTAATTATGGGTAATTTGGTTACCCGATAAAATTAGGAAGTTACAGTTATGCCGATTAAAACATTTAAACCGTATACACCGGTCAGAAGGTTTATTACGGTAGAAGATTTTTCTGAAATTACAAAAAGCAAACCTGAAAAATCCTTAATTATGCCGGCAAAAAAAACCGGCGGAAGGAACAATACCGGTCAGGTAATGGTTAGGTTCAGAGGCGGAGAACACAAAAGGTATTACAGAATAATTGATTTTAAAAGAAATAAAATTGATATTCCCGCAAAAGTCGTTTCAATAGAATACGACCCTAATCGTTCATGCAGAATTGCTTTATTGCAATATCAAGACGGAGAAAAAAGATACATAATACAGCCTAAGGGGTTAAAGGTTGGCGATGAGTTGATGTCCGGTCCGAATGCCGAGATAAAAGACGGAAATGCCCTTCCTTTATCAAGTATTCCCGTAGGTACTTTTATACATAACTTGGAACTTGTTCCCGGTAAAGGCGGTCAATTGGTTCGTGCAGCAGGTTCTTCTGCGCAGTTACTCGCTAAGGAAGATGAATATGCACATGTAAGAATGCCTTCCGGTGAAATAAGGTTAGTTTTAGTTAGGTGTTATGCAACAGTGGGGCAAGTCGGAAATATTGATCATGAAAATATGTCAATAGGTTCGGCTGGAAGACACCGCCACTTCGGTAAGAAACCTCATGTGCGTGGAACGGCCATGAATGCGGTTGACCATCCTCACGGTGGTGGAAGAGGAAGGTCTAAAGGTAATAACCAACCGAGAAGTCCATGGAATCAACCAGCAAAGGGTTTCAAAACAAGAGCCAAAAAAGTTTCTGATTGGATGATTGTAAGCCACAGAAATAAGGCTAAAAAATAATTAGGCAGCTAAGTCGGAGGATACTCAATGAGAAGGTCAGTAAAAAAAGGACCTTATGTAGATGCAAAATTGTTGAAAAAAATACAAAAGTTCAATGAAACGGGCGACAAAAAAATAGTAAAAACTTGGGCAAGAGCTTCTGTTATTACTCCTGATTTTGTCGGTCATACTTTGGCAATACATAACGGCAAAAAATTTTTACCGGTATTTATATCGGAACAGATGGTCGGGCATAAGCTCGGTGAATTTGCTCCTACCAGAATTTTTAAAGGTCATGGCGGGATGACAAAGCAAGAAACATCATTAACATAATGATGAATTTAAAAAGACAGACGAATAAAAGCAAAGGACAAAAAAGATGGAAGCAAAAGCTATAGCAAAATTTGTAAGATATGCTCCCAGAAAAGTTAATCAAGTTTTAACTGTTATAAGAAATCAAAGAGTTGATAAAGCATTTGAGATTCTTTCTTTCTTGCCTAAAAATGCTACCGAACTTGTAGAAAAAGTTTTAAAAAGTGCGGTTGCAAATGCAGGAAAATTGAAAGATTTTTCGGGATTAAAAGTTAAAGAAGCCTGGGTAGGACAAGGACCTACATTAAAAAGAATGAGACCGGGTCCTATGGGCAGAGGGTTGCCTTATAAAAGAAAAACTTCTCATTTAACGATAATCGTTACTGATGAGGGTTTAAAAGCACCTAAAAGAAAAAAGAAAGTTACAGCAGCAAAAGTTCAACAACCGGTATTAGCAACCGAAGCAGTTGAACCTGAAAAGAAGAAAAGAACCGTTAAAAAAACGGCAAAAACAACAAAAAAAGAAGCTAAAATTTAGTTAAAAGGTAAGGGAGTTATGGGTCATAAAATTCATCCTAAAAGTGTTCGTTTAGGCTATATAAAAGACTGGGATTCCAAATGGTTTAATGTAAAAGAAATGCCTGACTTTATAGAAGAGGATTATAGAATCAGAAGATATTTGAAAGAAAAATTGAAAATGGCTTCCGTTTCTAAAATTGCTATCGAAAGAGCAGGTAAATACATTAGAATTAACATTTACACTTCCCGCCCCGGTATCGTTATCGGTAAAGGCGGACAAGGTATGGAATCAATCAGAGTTGAAGTAGAACAAATGACACAGAGAAAAACTTTTGTAAATGTTATGGAAATTAAAAAACCGGAAACAGATGCCCAACTTTGTGCCGATAATATTGCTTATCAGATAGAAAAATTAGTTGCTTTCAGAAGAGCAATGAAAAAAGTTATTCAAAAAGCAATGGCTGCAGGTGCAGGCGGAATAAAAGTTATGTGTTCCGGAAGGCTCGGTGGTGCAGAAATCGCAAGAACCGAATGGTTAAAAGAAGGAAGAGTTCCTCTTCAAACTTTCAGAGCCGAAATTGATTACGGTTTTTCCGAAGCAAATACTACAATGGGAAAAATCGGTATAAAAGTTTGGATATTCAAAAAAGAACATTTCCAAAAAACGACCAAGGAACTTCTCGAAGAAGCAAAATTGGTTGAAAATGTTGAAGAAATAGGAAATGCTCAGGAACAAAAATAGTTAAAAGTTAAGGAAGGAAATATATATGTTGATGCCAAAAAGAGTTAAATACAGAAAAACTCACAGGGGTAGAATGAAAGGCTATGCTAAAGGTGGCACGACCTTGGCATTCGGTGCTTACGGACTACAAGCCCTGGAGCCTATTTGGTTGAACAGTAACCAAATAGAAGCTGCTCGTATAGCTTTAACAAAGTTTATCAAAAAAGGCGGGAAAATTTGGATAAGAGTATTCCCCGATAAACCTATTACCAAAAAACCTGCTGAAACAAGAATGGGTAAAGGTAAAGGCGATCCGGCATTTTGGGTAGCCGTAGTAAAGCCGGGCAGAATTATGTTTGAAATGGAAGGTATTCCGGAAGCCGAAGCAAAAAAAGCTTTTAAGTTGGCTGCCGACAAATTGCCTATACATTGTAAATTTTTAGTAAGACAAGAAATATAAAAACGGAAAAAGAAATATGAAACAGAAAAACTGGTTAGAAATAAAAAGTATGTCGAATACGGAATTGGTTGCAAAACTTAAGGATTTGGAAGATAAGTTTTACAAATTGAAATTCAGAAATGCAACTGCTCCGGTAAAAAACCCTTTGGAAATAAGGGAACTTAGAAGAACAATAGCAAGAATAAAAACTTTGCTTGCTGAACAAAAAGAAAAAGGGAAATAATCCCGTTATAGGAAGGCAAAATGGTAGAACGTGGTAAAAGAAAAATATTAAAAGGAACGGTAGTCAGCGACAAAGCTCAAAAAACAAGAGTTGTTGCCGTTGAAAGAACAATAAAACATCCTTTATACGGAAGGGTTACCCGTGTAAAATCAAATTTCTCTGTTCACGACGAGAAAAATGAATCCAAAATGGGTGATTTGGTATGTATTATGGAGTCAAGACCTCTTTCTAAAACAAAAAGATGGGTTTTGACCGAAATTGTTAACAAGGTATAAGGAAAGAAAAATGATTCAAGAAAGAACTATTTTAAATGTTGCAGATAATTCAGGTGCAAAAAAAGTTCGTTGCTTTAGAGTAATGAAAGGGCTTAAAAGAAGATATGCAGGGCTTGGTGATGTTGTTATGGCTTCCGTGCAGGATGCTATTCCGCACGGCAACATAAAAAAAGGTGATGTTGTTAAAGTTGTTATCGTCAGAACCGCAAAAGAATACCGCAGGGAAGACGGAACATACATAAGATTTGACGACAATGCAGCCGTTATCATCAACGATGAAGGCGAGCCGAAAGGAACCCGTATATTCGGACCTATAGCAAGGGAATTAAGAGAAGCCAATTACTTAAAAATAATTTCTTTGGCACCGGAAGTTATATAGTCTAAATTAACAGGATAGAAATATGCTTAATATTAAGAAAAAAGATAAAGTTGTAGTTTTAACAGGAAAAGATAAAGGAAAACAAGGTGAAGTTTTGAAATTGTTTTTCGATACGAACAAAGTTATCGTTTCAAAAGTTAATTTTGTAAAAAGACATACGAAACCCACCCAAGCCGATCCGGGCGGAATAAAAGAAAAGGAAGCACCTATTTCAATATCAAATGTTATGTTGGTATGCCCTAAATGCAATAAACCCAACAGACCTAAATTTGATAAGTTGTCCGACGGTAAAAAGGTTAGAGTATGCAGAAAATGCGGAGAAATAATAGTTTAATAAGGAAATACTAATATGAACCAAATTCCGAGAATAAAAGAGTTGTATTTAAAAAATGTAGTTCCTGCTTTGGAAAAAGAAATAGGGTTTAAAAATCCTAATCAGGTTCCCAAGCTTGTTAAAATTGTTATAAACATAGGTTTAAGCGAAGCAAAAGATAATGCCAAAGTTATCGAAGTTGCAAGTTCCGAACTTGCCGCAATAACCGGGCAAAAACCTGTTGTTTGTAAAGCAAAACAGTCGGTTTCAAACTTTAAAATCCGTGCAGGTATGCCTATCGGAGTTAAAGTAACTTTAAGGGGTGCAATGATGTATGAGTTTTTTGACAGACTTATAAACATTGCAATACCGAGAATCAGAGATTTCAGGGGAATTGAACCTAATAAGTTCGACGGAAAAGGTAATTTTAACCTTGGTCTTACGGAACAGTATATATTCCCTGAAATAAATGTTGAAAAATCCGATAAAGCAAGAGGAATGAATATAACGATAGTTACATCGGCACAAAAAGATGAGCATGCAAAAAAATTGTTGGAATTTTTAGGTATGCCTTTCAAAAAGAGATAATAAAATAAAATAGAAAAGTAAGAGGTTTTTATTTATGGCAACACTATCAGCAGAAGCAAAAATGCGCAAACCTCAAAAGTTTGCAACTAGGTATAGAAATAGATGTCGTCTATGCGGAAGACCTAGAGGCTACTATAGAGATTTTGGGCTGTGCAGAATATGTTTCCGTAAACTTGCACATAATGCCGAAATACCCGGTGTTACAAAGTCAAGTTGGTAATAAAGTAAAACAAATAAAAAAGAGGTTGTATAATGATTACAGATCCTATAGCAGATATGTTTGTTAGAATTCGCAATGCAAATTCTAAGTTACATGAAAAAGTAGATATTCCTTCATCCAAAGTTAAGACTGAAATTGCAAAGGTTTTAAAAGAAGAAGGTTATATTTCGAATTATAAAAACATTGAAGATCAAAAGCAAGGTGTTTTAAGAGTTTACTTAAAATACGATGCCAACGGTAAAGCAGCTCTTAGCGGTTTGAGAAGAGTTTCAAAACCGGGTTTGAGAATTTATAAAGGTTACAAGGAATTGCCTAATGTTTTGGGCAGTTTCGGTATTGCAATTATTTCTACGCCAAAAGGAATAATGGCAAGTAAAAAAGCTAAAGCAGAAATGATTGGCGGTGAAGTTTTAGGATATGTTTGGTAAAATTTTATATTGAGGTTGCAAAATGAGTCGCTTAGGAAAAAAACCGATAACAATACCTGAAAAGGTTAAAGTAGAATTAAAAAATGATGTGATAGAAGTTTCCGGTAAAAACGGAAAACTTTCTCAAGCTATCCCCGAGCATTTAGCCGTAAAAATCGATAACGGCTCCGTTCTTGTTGAAATGAAAGACGAGTCAAGACAGGCTAATATGTACCAGGGACTTTTGAGAGGTTTAATCTGCAATATGATAGCCGGAGTTGTTGACGGATATAAAAAAGAATTGGAACTTAACGGGTTAGGTTTTAAAGCCGTTTTAACCGGCAAAAATTTAACATTAACCGTGGGCTTTTCTCATACCGTTACAAAAGTTGTTCCCGACGGAATTAAAGTTGTTGTAGGTATGACACAGGACAAAATTCCTACACTTACCATAACCGGTATCGATAAACAGGCAGTAGGTGCTTTTGCCGCACAAGTTCGTGCCGTAAAACCGCCCGAACCGTATCAAGGTTTCGGTATAAGATATGCAGGTGAAAAAATACTCAGAAAAGCAGGTAAAGCTGCTTCTGCAGGTGCAAAGAAATAAACAGTTAAGTTTTTTTAAGAGGTTATAACAGAAATGAAATCTTCAAAAGAAAGGTCAGTTTTTCGTAAACAAAGAGTAAGAAACAAAATCAGCGGAACATCGGAAAGACCGAGATTAAATATTAAATGCGGTCATAAAAATATTTATGCTCAGGTTATCGACGATTCTAAAGGTATTACACTTGCTGCAGCATCAACTTTATCGGCGGAATTAAAAGGTAAATTTAAAGCTGCTGATACCGTAGAAGCAGCAAAAGCCGTAGGTAAATTAATAGCTCAAAAAGCTATTGAGAAAAAAGTTGATACGGTTGTTTTTGACAGAGCAGGAAAAGCTTATGTCGGTAAAGTAAAAGCTCTTGCCGAAGAAGCAAGAACTGCAGGATTAAAATTTTAATAAATAAAAATAAAATAAGATGTAGCAGTACGGGGGGATAAGTTGGTTGACAATAAAATTAAAAATGAAAATGAAAGCGGTTTGATAGAAAGTGTCGTTACCGTCAACAGAGTTGCAAAAGTTGTTAAAGGCGGAAAAAGATTTTCCTTTAATGCACTTGTAGTTGTAGGCGACGGTGCAGGTAAAGTAGGTTGCGGTTTGGGTAAAGCAAACGAAGTTCAGGCTGCAATTAAAAAAGGCAGTGCTTATGCACAAAAAAATATGATAAGTATTTCTTTAAGAAATACAAGCATTCCGCACGAAGTTATAGGTGTTTCCGGTGCAGGTAAAGTTTTGTTAAAACCGGCAGTTCCGGGAACCGGTGTTATTGCCGGAGGTTCGGTTCGTGTTGTTTTGGAAGCCGTAGGTATAAAAGATATTCTTACAAAATCTATGAGAACATCTAATCCGTTCAATGTTGTTTATGCTACATTGGATGCTTTGAAAAATTTAAGAACAAGAGAAGATGTTGCAAAAATAAGAAATAAAGAGGTTGCAGAAATATGATAGCTCTCAATACATTATCACCTGCTAAAGGTGCAAAACACAGAAAGATAAGAGTGGGTAGAGGAGTAGGTTCCGGCAGAGGCAGAATGTGTACCAGAGGTATGAACGGCCAGAAAAAAAGAGCCGGTGAAGGCAAAATGCCTTTCTTCGAAGGCGGACAGATGTCCATCGCAAGAAGAATGCCTAAAAGAGGTTTCAGTCACGAACAATTCCGCACACACTACGAAATAGTAAATATTAACAGTTTGGAAGCTAAGTTTGATGCAGGCGCCGAAATTACAAAAGAAAGTTTAAAAGCTGCAGGAATAATAAAGAAAAACGGTCTTGTTAAAATTCTTGCAAACGGTGATGTGAAAAAGAAATTTACCGTTAAAGCGGATGCTTTTTCAAAAACAGCAAAAGCAAAAATCGAAAAAGCAGGCGGAAAAGCGGAAGTTATAAAATAAAATTAAAATAAGGGTAAATACATGTTTAAAACATTTGGAGATATATTCAAAATTCCTCAACTTAGGAATAAAGTTTTATTTACATTGGCTATAATTATAGCCTACAGAATAGGTGCTTCGGTTCCTATTCCGGGAATCAATGCGGCTGCGGTAAAATCGTTGTTTGATGCAAACAGTAACGGACTGTTGGGCTTTTTGGATATGTTTTCCGGTGGTGCTTTAAACAGAATGTCGGTATTTTCAATGGGTATTATGCCTTACATTAACGCATCCATTATTATGAGCTTAATGCAAGGTGCACATGTTATACCTTATTTGGACAGGTTGGCTAAAGAAGGTGAACACGGCAGAAAAAAACTTACACAAATTACAAGGTACGGTACATTAATTTTAGGTGCAATTCAATCTTTCGGGCTTACAATGGCAATAGTAAGAATGCCTACTCCAAGCGGTATGCCGATAGTATTGGACCCTTCTTTGTCATGGATAATAATGACGGTTATGACACTTGTTACCGGAACAGTTCTTATAATGTGGCTCGGTGAGCAGGTTACCGAAAGAGGTATCGGTAACGGTATATCTTTAATCATTTTTGCAGGTATTGTTGAAAGGCTACCGAGTGCAACATTAAGTGTTATAAAACTTGTTCAAATGGAAGAATTATCATTGCTTTTAGCAATAGCCCTTGTAGCTTTGGTTTTAATCGTTTTAACACTTGTTGTTTGGGTTGAAACCGCACAGAGAAGAATTCCGGTTCACTATGCAAAAAGAATGGTCGGCAGAAGAATGTATGGCGGTTCAAGTTCTTTCTTGCCTATTAAAGTTGACCAGTCCGGTGTTATAGCGGTTATCTTCGCAGTATCAATTTTATCGGCTCCTTTAACAATAGCACAATTTGCTCCGGATTGGACAATTTGGGGTTTCCCTATTTCAAAAAAGATTTCGGAATGGTTTAACCATAGTTCCGTTATGTATAGTTTGGTTTATGCCGCACTTGTAATATTTTTCTGTTATTTTTATAATTCAATTTCATTTAATCCTAAAGATTTGTCGGAAAATATGAAACGTTCCGGCGGTTTTATACCGGGTATAAGACCGGGCAGTTCCACCGCAACTTATATTCAAAAAGTTTTGGAAAGAGTTACATTGGGCGGTGCTTTATTTGTAGCATGTATTGCAGTGTTACCTGATTATTTAAGAAATATGATGTCAGCACCTTTCTTCTTCGGAGGAACTTCATTGCTTATCGTTGTCGGTGTATCACTTGATACGATAGGACAAATTGAGTCGCATTTGATAATGAGACACTATGAAGGATTTATGAAAGAAGGCAGAATTAAAGGCAGATGGTTTAACATAAAATAAAGGGGTTTTATGAAAAATTTTATATTGTTTGGACCTCCGGGTGCAGGTAAGGGAACACAAGCAAAAATAATAAGTAAAAATTTTAATATCCTTCATTTGTCTACGGGTGATATGCTTAGGGAACAGAAAAATGATCCGCTTTTGGCACCTTATATGTCAAGCGGTAAGTTGGTTCCCGATGAAGTTATAATAGAGATGGTTTTTAAAAGACTGCAAAGAGATGACTGTAAAGAAGGTTTTTTACTTGACGGTTTTCCAAGAACATTGTTGCAGGCTGAAAAGCTAAATGAATTTTTAGCAAAAGAAGGTAAAAAAGTTGACGGTGTTTTTTGTTTGCTTGTAAGTGATGAAGTTATAATTAAAAGGCTTTCTTCAAGAAGAGTATGCCCGAAATGCGGCGGAAGTTTTAATGTAATTTCAATGCCGCCTAAAAAAGAAAATATATGCGATTTTTGCGGTGCGGAGTTGGTTCACAGAAAAGATGACAGAGCTGAAGTTATAAAAGAGAGAATTTCAGTCTATGAGAAGCAGTCAAAAGTTCTTATAGATTTTTATGATAAATTAAATGTTTTACTGAAATTGGACGGGACATTAAATCCTGAAATAATTTTTGAAAAAATTTCCAATTTTGTAAAAAATAATGTAAAATAAGGTATTATCTTGAGTATTGAATTAAGAAGCCCTTCTGAAATTGAAAAAATGCGGATTGCAGGTAAAGCAGCCGCGGAAATTTTAGAAGGTTTGAAGTCTTTTATTAAACCCGGCATAAGTACTAAAGACATAGATGTTGAGGTTTATAAAAAAACAAGGTCTTTTAATATGAAACCTGCCTTTTTGGGATACGGCGGCTTTCCCGCATCGGCATGTGTTTCGGTTAATGATGAGTTGGTTCACGGGATACCGAATGACTCTCGTGTACTTTCTTCTGGTGATATAGTAACTGTCGATATCGGAACAATTTATGAAGGTTATTATTCAGATACGGCATATACTTTTCCGGTAGGTAAAATAAACAATTCCGCAAAAAAGTTGTTACAGGTTACCGAAGACTCATTATATAAAGCTATAGAGCAGGTTAAACCGGGTAACAGGCTTGGTGATGTTTCCTACGCAGTCCAAAAGTATGCTGAGGAGTTCGGTTTTTCTATTGTCCGTGAATATTGCGGGCATGGTGTAGGCAGAAACTTACATGAAGAACCGAATGTTCCTAATTTTGGAAAACCGGGAACTGGAGTTAGGCTTGTTGAAGGTATGACATTTGCTATAGAGCCAATGGTCAATTTTGGTAAAAGGCATGTGGATGTTTTATCAAATCAGTGGACCGTTGTTACAAGGGACGGCAGTTTGTGTGCTCATTTTGAACATACCGTTGCCGTAACAAAAGACGGATGTGAAATTTTGACAAAAATTTCATAATTTAAATAGAAGGTAAAAATGGCGAAAGAAGAAAAAATAGAGATTATCGGTAAAATTTTAGAATCGCTTCCTAATGCAATGTTTAAAGTTGAAATAGAAGGCGGGCATGTTATTTTGGCACATATTTGCGGCAAAATGAGAATGCACTATATAAAAATTTTACCGGGCGATAAAGTAAAAGTTGAACTTTCTCCTTATGATTTAACAAGGGGAAGGATTACTTATAGAGAGAAATAAAAACTTAGGAGTATTTTAAAATGAAAGTTAGAGCATCGGTAAAACCTATATGCCAAAAATGTAAAATAGTAAAAAGAAAAGGTGTTATTAGGGTTGTTTGCCAAGATCCAAGGCACAAACAAAGACAAGGATAATATAAAAATAACATACTAAACGGAGGGGTTCATAATGGCAAGAGTTGCCGGAGTAGATTTACCAAAACAAAAAAGGTTGGATATAGCATTAAGATATATTTACGGTATAGGACCCGTTCTTTCAAATGCAATAATAAAAGAACTTAACCTTGACCCTGCAAAAAGGGTTAAAGACCTTACCGAAGCCGAAGTTAACCAAATAAATAACCTTATTACGAAAGAATTTAAAGTAGAAGGTGATTTAAGAAGAGAAATTCAGGCAAATATAAAAAGATTGATAGATATCGGCAGTTACAGAGGCATGAGACATAAAAGAAATCTTCCCGTAAGAGGACAAAGAAGTAAGACAAATGCCAGAACAAGAAGAGGAAAGAGAAAAACCGTAGGTGCAGGTAAAGCACAAGCACAGGCAAAAAAATAAAAATTAAATAAGTATTTTGTGGAGGATATAAGATAATGGCAGACGAGAAAAAATCTGTTTCAAAAAAGAAAATAAAATATTCCGGCGGAATAGCCAGAGCATATATACAATCAACTTTCAATAATACGATAGTTTCGATAACCGACGATAAAGGGAATACACTTGCTTGGGCAAGTGCAGGCGGTTCCGGTTTTAAAGGTGCAAAAAAAGGAACTCCGTTTGCAGCACAAATGACGGCAAATGCAGTCGGTAAAAAAGTAATGGATTACGGTGTAAAACAAGTTTCTGTTTTCGTTAAAGGCCCGGGGCCGGGAAGAGAAACTGCTATAAGAGGACTTCATTCATCAGGGCTTACAATTATGTCTATTAAAGATGTAACCCCTGTTCCGCACGACGGTTGTCGTCCGCCGAAGCCCAGAAGAGTTTAATTGTTTTTTACTTGAGTAAAATATTTTTGGAGGATTTTAATAGATGTCACGTTATATCGGTTCGGTTTGTAAACAATGCAGAGCAGAAAGAGAGAAACTCTTTTTGAAAGGTCAAAGATGTGCAACAAATTGTACTCTTGACAGAAAAAGAGGTAAAAATGCACCCGGTCAGCACGGTGCGAAAAAAGGTAAAATGTCCGACTACGGAAAACATTTAAGAGAAAAACAAAAAGCAAGAAGAGTTTTCGGTTTATCCGAACAACAATTCAAAAGATACTTTATTGTTGCCGAAAAGATGCCGGGCTTAACGGGTGATAACTTGTTAAGACTTTTGGAATTAAGGCTTGACAATACCGTATACAAACTCGGTTTTGCATCTTCAAGAAAGATGGCAAGGCAGATGGTTATGCACGGAAATGTTACCGTTAACGGTAAAAAAACAGATGTTCCGAGATATCAGGTAGCGGTGGGAGATGTAATTTCTGTTAAAGATAAATATAAAACAAATGCCAACCTTGTAAAATTATTGGAAAAACCTGCAGGGGTTCCGGGTTGGTTGGAATTTGATAAAAATACGGTTTCCGGCAAAGTTAAATCGGAACCTGCACCGGAAGAGTTTTCACATCCGATAAACAGTCAGTTAATAGTAGAGTTGTATTCAAAATAAAATTAACCGCTTTTAACAAAGCGTTTTATGGAGTTATAATAGGATGAAAACACCAAATTTAGATAAATTAAAAAAATTGCAGTTGGAAGAAAAAACGGCAACAAAAACATTCGGAAGATTTTTTGCACAACCTTTTGAAAGAGGTTACGGGCATACAATAGGAAATTCCTTAAGAAGAATTTTGCTTTCAAGTATAGAGGGCTCTGCCATAACATCCGTTTCCATTAAAGGTGCTCAGCACGAATATGATGTAATAAAAGGTGTTAGGGAAGATGTTCTTCAAATGATTTTGAACCTTAAAAAAGTAAGAGTTAAATTGGTAGGTTCAAACACCGAAACTTTAACTTTGAAAGTAAATAAAGAAGGTGTTGTTACCGCCGGTGATATTGACAGAAACGGTTCTGTTGAAATATTAAATCCGGAACAGGAAATTGCAAACCTTACGGCAGGTGCTTCTCTTGAAATGCAGATGGAAGTTTCAAGAGGTAAAGGTTATGTTTATGCAAGTGATTTGGCAAACAGTCGTAAATATCCTGTCGGAACAATAGTAATGGATGCTTTATTTTCACCTGTAACAAAAGTTAATTATGAAGTTGAAAATACAAGAGTTGACCAATCTTTAAATTATGATAAATTGATAATGGAAGTTTGGACCGACGGTTCAATTTCTCCTCAGGATGCTTTGATTGAATCGGCAAAAATTTTACAGGCAAGTTTGTCCATATTTACGGGACAGGCAACTGTTGTTAAAGAAGAAGAAACTTCCGAAAAAATTGTTGAAGCAGAACCTGTAAAAAAAACCGATACCGATAAATCGGAAGATATAAAAAATCAACCTATAAGTGTTTTGGATTTATCGACAAGAGCATCAAACAGTTTAAAAAATGCCGGTATAAAAACAGTAGGCGAAATTACGGAATATTCCGAAATTGATTTAATGGAATTTGAAAAATTCGGTAAAACTTCACTTACCGAAATAAAAAAGAAATTGGACGAAATCGGATTATCTTTGAAGGAGCAAAAGTAATGATAAAAAATCATAATACAAGAAAATTAGCCGTTACACCTTCTCATAAAAAAGCAATGATGAGAAATATGACAACAAGTCTTTTTCTTCACGAAAAAGTAACAACAACGGTTCCAAGGGCTAAAGAAGTTGTCAGGTTTGCGGAAAAACTTATAACAAAAGCCAAAGCCGCAGATTTGAATGCCAAAAAAGCAATTCACAGTGAAATAGCAAATAAAGATGTTGTTAAAAAAGTTTTTGATGTGTTGGTTCCAAGGTATAAAGAAAGAAACGGCGGGTATACACAAATTCTTAAACTTGGTGTTCGCAGAGGCGATTCCGCACAACAGGCAATAGTTAAATTGGTTATATAAAATATTGTTTGTAAGCAAGTTATAAAAAATATAAAGAGCAGAAAATTAAATTTTCTGCTCTTTTTTGTTTTTAAAAAATATTTTTTTTCTATGCAGAGTTGTTATTTTAAAATTTCTCTTTTTCGCACTCAGTGTCGCCATTCGTTTGAAATTTTTAAAGCCGTGCGACAACTCCAAAATTTTGGACATCAATAGGAAACCAAAATTTTCTCTACATGTCGCACTAAAAAACTTTGAAATTTATAGTTTTTTACTCTGAAAATTTCTGCTCTCATAGACGGCTTTAAGTCGTGCTTCAAAAGAAAATTTTAAAATCCTAAGCACTCTTTGTTGTTCGTCTATTTTCAAATCAATACTAAAAACACTATTTTTATTTGTCTAATACAAGTTTCATAATGGAAAGCATTTTTTCTTTTTCTTCAAAAGAAAGTTGTTGAGTCATATTTGAAAATTCTTTTTCAATAGAAAATTCCTTTCTTGGATTGATATCACTAAATAATTGATAAAATTTTACTTTTAAACCTTTTGAAAGTTTATATAATGTTTCCAAAGAGGCTGTTGCCTTTCCTGTTTCTATTCTTGCTATAAAAGAATAATCCATATCAATTGTAAAAGCTAAATCTTCAAGAGTTAGTTTTTTAGATTTTCGTATATTTCTTATTCTTTTACCGATATTATTATATATTTGTTGCATTTCTTTCATGTTAAACCTCTCAATATCTTTAATAATTAATAAGCACAAATATTGACTGTAAAGCAAAAATATTTTCAATGTTTTTATAATATCAAGTTAATAATTACTTTAATATTGTTTTGTAAACAAAAATATTGACTAATAAGCAAAAATATGTTATTATCATTCAAAATTAATAAAAAAAGGAGAAGTTCTATTATGAGAAAATTTATTGGTAGTTTATTTTTATTAGCTGTATTGGTATTGTTTGGTTCATCTTTATATGCTTTTGGTATTCCTAAAATTTCAAATCCTGTTTCAAGTGGTGATAGTGGTAATATTAAGGAAAAAGTAGATAATATTGCTGATTTATCTGAGGAAGCAACTTCATTATATAATAATTCAATATTACAATTAAATGATTTACTTTCAACGAAAGAAGAAAAAGCTCAACTGAAAGCTAAGTATGAAAATTTAATAGAAGAAGCAGATGTCTCAGAAGATAATGCTATACCGGGAGAAGTTATTACTGATGCAGCAAGTAATTTAGAGGAATTGTCTAAGCAACAGGACTTGAGTGATAGAATAGATAACCTTTCAAATGAGCAAAAAAAGAAAGCAGGTTATTATGCTTCTAATATTATTCTTGCTAATTTAAAATTTGTCAAATTAGCTTCAGAATCAAAATCTGTAGTAAAAGAAGTTAGTATGAATCCTAAAGCAGCTTTAACAGTGGATGTTAATAAACTAAAAACTATAGCAAAAACAGCCCCAAAATTAGTTAGTGCTTCTGCTAAAGCAACAACAAGTGTAACAAAAATTATGAAGTCTAGCAAAATAAAATTTTATACACCTAAAACAGATGCTGATAAAGCCAGACCTGTAGAAGATTTTTCTTTTGAAGATGAAGAATAAATAAGATAAATAGTTATAGAATAATTTAATATGAAAAAATTTTTAATACTTTTTATTTGTTTTTTTTGCATATTACAGCTATATGCAGTTGAAATAAAAGTTGTAGGAACAGGTAAAGTTCCTGTAACCAGTTATGATATTGCTGGTGTTAGAGAAAGTCAAAATAAAAAAGTATCTGCTAAATCTCAAAAAGATAAACATAAATCTGAGAAAAAGTCTGACAAAAATATAAAAAAAGTTATAGAGCAATCTAATAAAAGAGCCTCTCAAGATGAAGATTTGGCAGATAATGTTAGAGTTGCGGTAATTAAGAAAGCACAAAAAAAAGCGGTTTCAAATGCTATGAATATTTTGATAGATAGAGTTCTTGGAGCAAATGCTTCTAAAAATCCTAAAGTTATTGAAAAGATAGATGAAATTAATTCTCAGTCCGATATTTTTATAATAGATCAAGACTTTACCGGTGAAATTATAGATAATGATTATGTAGCAAAAGCTACTTTAGTTGTTGATGAAACATCTTTTAGAGAAATAATTTCTGACATGGGAGTAGCAATAAATACACAAAAAGTAAGACAAAAAGCGATATTAATTGTTCTTGATGAATTTTTTAGAACGGAAAAAGAAGAAATTATTCCAACAAAAGCAACTCAAACAATATTAAATCGTTATGGTAAATTTAGTGATATGTCAGGAAAAGAAGAAGAATTTATTCAAACTATTGTTGAATTTGCACCAAAAAATCCAGCAGTTGAAAATTTAAACTATACACAACCGGCACTTGTTGATGCTTTTTTAACTTATGATATTAGATCTATAGATAATGATGTTTTTAAATCTAAATTTTTCAAAGACAAATCTATTACTGCGGATAAATTATCAAATTCTCAAGAACTTGCTTCTTATGTAAAATTTGCGAAAAATCAAGCGAAGGCAGATTATTTTGCCATAGGTGTTTCTTATATAACAGATACAGGAATAAGTAATAGTACAGGCAAAAATAATGCTACGGGAACAGTTTTTTTAAAAATTTATTCTACACATGATAACGAAGTTATTGCGAGCGGATCTTTTGCAGAATTTGCTTCCGGTAGTAGTGCAGATCAAGCAAGAGCAAATGTTGCAAGAAAAATAGGAAATGAATTAGGTAAGACTTTATCAAAAAAAATTCAGGATTATTTGAAAAAAAGAACCATGTATGGTTCTGAATATGTAGTTCAATTTTTAGGAGATATAAAACCTATGGATAGAATTATAATTACAAAAACAATTAAATCCATAGAAGGAGTTTCTGCTGTTAATTTACGAATTACAGATCAAACAAAAATTGAATATGTTGTAACATATTCAGGTGAAGAAGAATTAGCAGATTCAATATTTTTAAATATTTCTGAAACTAAACTAGCAGATAAATTTAGCAATTATGACTATAAAATAAGTGGAAATATAATAACATTTATTCCAAATTCATTATATAAATAAAATGAATATAATTAAATATTTTACGATAATTAGTATATTATTGCTTTTGTTAACTCCATTAAAAGCTTCAGAAGAATCAACTATTATTTATGCATTACCTGCAATATTTACAAGTTCAAACAATTCTGATTCTTTTAAGAATTTATTAAATTCAAACAGACAATATTTCGTTGATACTTTTATTGATTGTTTAAAACAAAAGTTTCCCAATACGGTAGAAAATATTTCTGATAATCAAAAGTATAAAACATTTGTTACTTATATAAATATTCCGAGAGTATCACAAAATAATTATGAAAAAGAAAATCTGGTAGAAGTGTTTTTGCCTATGACAGCAAGTATTTATTTTATAAATGCAGCAACCTGGGAAATAATATATTCATATCCTTTCACTCAGTATGCACGATACAAAACAACTTCAGAAAAATTACAAGATATTGAACAAAATGAAGAAATAAATAAATTGTATTTAAGTACATATAAAACATTGATATCAAAAATAATAGATAAAGTTTCTGTAGAATTTAAACCTTTTAATATTTCTGCAAATATAATAAATACGTATTTCAATTTTTATATCTTAGACAAAGGAACTTCTCACGGAATTGCCAAAGGAGATTTATTAACATCTGATAACGGAAGTCAATTAAGCGTTATATATTCGGATTTGAATTATTGTGTTTGTGAATCTTTAATAGGAACTTTTACAAAAAGAGAAAAAGTAAGTAAATTTGCGAACGGAAGTTTAGGACAACTCAAAAAACCAAAAGCATTATTTATAAATAGTTTTAATAATGAAAAACTTTATAATATATTTGCAACAGCACTTGGAACATCTGCAGTTTTTTCATTAATCACAATAGATAAAACTTTTTATGATATGCAAGAAGCTATTGTTTCTTTGAATGATAATTTTAGAACAGATAATATGCAAAACAGAACCATTCCGGAGTACTATATTAAATTATTTATGACAAAGCCGGTATATATAAGATATCCGAGTAATAAAGATTATGGTTTTATAGACAAGTATTCAGTTATAGTTTGCGGTTATATTTTTGATAAAACGGGACATATTATTTTTTCAAAATGTATAAACGAAGAAATAGTAGATAATACAATAGAAAATATAAAATTCAGTAAAAAAGCAAGATTTGATGTTGTAATGAAAAATGCACTGACAAAATTGGCAGAATCTTTTAGTTCAGAAATAAAATTCAAACAAGAAATGCTAAATATAATAAAAATTGAAAACAATAAAATTTATTTAGAAGATAAAAATGGATTGCTGGCTTTAGGTAAATCAGTTTCTATATTTAAAAAAGCAAAAATTAAAAATAGTGAATATTTGATTCCGATTAAAGAATATAGAGTTATAGATTTTCAAGAAGATGGAACGGTTGTATGTAAATTTTCAAAATCTTTTATTGATGATGCTACTATAAATAAAAAAGATGTTGCTGTTGTAGGTTCTTTAAGTAGAGGAAAGAATTCCGGCAATATGTTTGTTTTTGATTCAACAAAAACAACTTTCAAAGGGAATGAATTTGAAATTAAAAATTTTAAAGATATTGCTTTTTTAGCTCTTGCATCTTCTATGAAGTCACCTATCAAAATAAACAATGATGATTTTCAAAAACAGGCAGATGAACTAAATTCCGGATATGGCTTTAGAGATAAAATAGATGTATCTCGGGATAATTCAAAACTTCAAATAAAAGTTGCATATAAAGTAAATTTATTACAAGAAACTATTGAAAAAAATAATATGTTAAAAAGAGAATATAAAATCATGGTAGGTATTCTCGCAAAAAATGGAGATAAAATATTAAATCAAAAAGGAATAAATCAAAATATTACAATATATATTCCAAATAAAAATAATGAGGATATAATTTCTTATGAGTTATTAAAAATAATATATCCTCTAATCCAACAGTTAGCTGTAGATTTTTAATTTGAAGGTTTAATATGAAAAAAATAATACTTTTTATTTTTTTGGGTTTATTATCTAATTCATTGTTTGCTGCTGAAGTTAAGGAGTGGGTTGGGAAAAGTTGGATAAGTGGACAAAATTTATATTTTAGCGGTATATCTGAACTAAGTGATAGTTTAAAAAAAGCTAAAGAATTAGCATATAATGATGCTGTTTCAAATGCTGCCAAATATTTAGGAATTAAAGTTTCAAATCAAACAGATTCTAAAATAAAAAATAATGACATTACTCTTACAGATAAGACATCCACTTTATTAGAAGATACTTTTATTTCTTATGCTGTAATAAAAGATTTTTATTTTGAAGAGAAAAATAACAAATATATTGCATATATATTACTTGAAATAGACAAAGATGTATTAGCTAAAAAACAAAAAAAAAAAGATGATATAAAACAAGAAAAAAAAGAAGAAATAAAAAAAGAATATATTTTGATAGAAGAAAATAAAAAAAGTGGAGAATATAAGTTAATAATTCCAAAACAACTTAATAATATTAAATATGATATACAAAATTTATTTCAAAATGCAGGGTATGTAATAACAAATAAGTTCACTAAAGATGAAGATATAAAAAAAATACAAGTGAAAGTTATTGATGAACAAGTAAATAATGTTATAGATGATATGTTTAGTTATGAAATAAAAATATCTGTAAAATTTAATAATAAAAGTTTTATATTAAATAGCAAAAAAATTAGCGAAGATAATGTAAATATGGCAAAAAAATTAGTTTGTAATGATATATTAAAACAATTGAAAGAAAAATTAAAAAATAAATAAAGGAGAGAAAAAGAAATGAACAAAATTTTATCATTGATTTTTAGTTTTGTGTTGTTTTCGTTGGTAGGTTGTGCAAGTAATCAAACTCAAAAGCCTACTGTCATTGCAGAAAGCCCGCAACTGAAAAAAATAGTTGTTGAAAAGGTTCCTAATATAAATCCGGATTGGATAGCAAAAGAAAGTTTTATAAAAGAAGGTAAAAGATTTGTTGTAGGTTTTGTAGAAGGTTTTACAAATTTACAGTCATCAAAAATAGCTGCAGGTAATGCTGCAAAAACAAGGTTTGCCCAGCAAATAAAAGATACTTTTACTGCAGAGACAGCATCGGCAATAGAAAGCGGATTATATAATGATGAAACCGGTGGTTATGTTAAAGAAGTTTTTTATTCGTCAATTGATAAATTAAAAGTTGATGGTATAATGCTTGAAGAAATATATAGTGAACAAATTCAAGAACAAAATGGGAGTGTAAATAAAATATATTGGAGAAGTTACTGTTTAGCTTCAATTCCAGAAGCAAAATACAAAGAAGTTGTAGATAGAGCTTTTGATGAAACAGAAAATCAGGTAAGAAAAGCAAAACAGACTAAACAGAATGAAAGTGCAAAACAGTTAGTAGAAAAATTAAAAGAAAAATTTGATAATGATTAAAGATATCTTCAATAAAAAACTAACAAAAAACACCCTAAAATAACTTAGGGTGTTTTTTGCTAATAGGATATAGTAAATAAAAATTTAACAATCGTTAATAAATTTATAAGATAAATTTTCAAAACACTTCAGTTCACCTCAAACTACTCGGTGTTTAAAGATCAAAATATATAGTGAAATTTTATTGTCGTATAACATAATTTGTGATATAATCAAAAAACAATCTTAAAATTTAATATCAAATATAAAAAATATGAACAAAGAAAATATAATCTTTTTAGGAATAATAAATAGTGCAGAAGAATTTTATGAAATAACAGGGAAAAATTTTTTTGAATTAGCACAACAAGAATTCAACGAAGAACCTGCAATATATAATGATAAACAAATAATAATAACAGAAGAAGAAATAAAACAATATTTTGGAAATTATAAAGATATTAAAAAATTAAGAGAAAAAGCCATATCATATTTTATAAAAAATATACAAGGACAAAAATTTAACATTGGCAGATATAAAAATATAAGAATAAATAGAAGGAGCATTGAAAAGTATAAAAAATTTAGTGCAGACGAGAGAAAATTATTGATAATACCGAAATTATTGAATATATTAAAAATGTCAAAGTATCAATTTTATTACCAAATTATAAAAAGAGAAAAGATGAAATGATGCAGTTTCATTATTTTACAAATGAAATAATATTAAAAGATAGGGAATATAAAGTTTTTATAACGATAGGGGAAGATAAACAAGGAAATTTATTTTGGGATTTAGAAGAAAATAAAAAACCTTTAGAGACTTTACACCATACAAGTGATGTCTTCTCTAAAGGCAACAATAGTATAATATAAAATCCAAACAATGTCAATTGAATGCAATTAAAAACAACCCTTTTTCCGTATTGTTGTTTTATAACTAACATTCCATAAACTTGTATCTAATATGTTATAATATCATTGATGGAAAACATAAAAGAAAAAATAAATGAAATAGATAATAATGTTTTGTTGTTACAAAAGATGTTTGATAAAAGATTAAAAACTTATAAAACACTAAAATACAATATAATAGAACTTTATTCTTTAGGAATATAAAAATATTTTCATTGCATTGATGTTGTTTGGTATTTATTTTATATCTTTAATGATTTTTTTAAATTCTTTATGAATTAAAGGGATGTCTTTTTTAACTGTTTGCCACAATACTTCAATATCTGTTCCAAAATAATCATGAATTAAAATATCTCTCATCCCTGACATTTCTTTCCAAGGAATATTTGGATATTTTGTTTTTAGTGTATTAGGAATTTTTTTAACTGCTTCACCTATTATAGATAATGCTCTAACTGTAGCATATTGTGTTTTTAAATCTTGCAAAAATTTTTCAAAGTTCATATCCTTTGTAAATTCTTTTATAAGTTTACAAGACTCAATGATATCATTTAAATAATCAGTATAAATTCTCATATATATATTACTTCTTTTAGAATTTTTTCTCCGATATTTTTTTTAAGTGCGGATTTCATTACCAAATCAATTTTTTTACCTGTATCTTTGCTTAATATACTGGAAAGTTTTAAATATTTTAGGAGAGAAATTGATTTGTTAAATTCAATTAAAATATCTATATCACTGTTTTTGGTTTGTTTGTTTTTTGAATAAGAGCCAAATAAACCTAAAGTTTTTATTCCATATTCTTTAGATAAAATTTGTTTTTTTTGTTGTAATAATTTTATTACATGTTCTTGTTTCATACTAAATATTATAACATATTTTAAAGCCTGTAATAAAAAATTTGAATAACACTATTATTAACGAATATGTTTGTATGAAAGCGGCAAAAAAATTAAATATAAATGTTGCGGAAGTTAAAATTTGTGAAGCAGAAAATTTAAAATATTTGCTTATTGAAAGATATGACAGACAAATAAAAAATGATATGGTTAAAAGAATACATCAGGAAGATTTTTGCCAAGCATTAGGTATATTAAGTATAAATAAATATCAAGCGGATGGCGGACCGAATATAAAAGATTGTTTTGATTTGCTGGATATAACAAAAGTTCCTGCAATAAACAGAAATATGTTAATAAAGATGTTTATATTTAATTTCTTAATAGGCAACAATGATGCTCATGCAAAAAACTTTTCTTTATTGTATATTGAAAAAAAGCCTGTTTTAGCTCCTGCTTATGACATAGTTTGCACTCAAGTGTATCCGGAATTAACAAAAAAAATGGCAATGAAAATAGGTTCATTTTACGATAAAAATTTTGTTACAAAAGTTGATTTTGAAAAAATGTGTAACGAAATAAATTATTCTTATAAAAGTTTTTCAAAAGAATTTATAAATATAGCAACTGTTTTACCAAATATTATAAAAGAAGAAAGCAGTGTTTTTAATAAAAAAGAAAAAGAGTTTGTAAATAAAATAATAAATATTGTTGAACAGAATTCTCAAGTAGCACAATATTTATAAACATGCTATTTTTAAAATTCTAAGCACTCTTTGGTGTTCTGTTAAGTTTTTAATTTGCTTGTTTTTCAACAGAAATTTTTATATTATTATATTGTTACAATATCTTCTATTCTTCTAAGGAGCAATATGTCTTATTTAGTTTTGGCAAGGAAATTCAGACCTACAACTTTTTCGGAAGTTGTCGGACAGGAACATATATCTCAAACATTAAAAAATGCAATAGCCGAAAATAAAGTTGCACATGCTTATTTGTTCAGCGGACCAAGAGGAACAGGTAAAACAACAATGGCAAGAATTTTTGCAAAAGCATTAAACTGCCAAGAGGGTCCTTCTGCCGAACCGTGCGGTCATTGTAAAAATTGTTTGGAAATAAGTAAAAATCAAAGTTTAGATGTTTTTGAAATAGACGGTGCATCAAATAACCGTATAGACGAAATAAGGGAATTAAGAGACAACGTTAAATTCGGTGCGATGTCTTCAAGGTATAAAATTTATATTATAGACGAAGTTCATCAAATAACTAAACAAGCATTTGATGCTTTGCTTAAAACATTGGAAGAACCGCCCGAACATGTGGTTTTTATTTTGGCCACAACCGAACTTCATAAAGTTCCCATAACAATTTTATCAAGATGCCAAAAATACAGGTTTCGTTTATTGTCTTCAAAAGAAATTTCCGAAGCAATTTTAAATATTGCACAAAAAGAAAATTTTACCATAGAACCTTCCGCACTTGAAATTATCGTTAATGCTTCCGGCGGTTCAATGAGAGATGCCTTAAGTTTATTGGACCAGGCCCTTTCATCTTCAAACGGACAAATTACAACTGAATATATCCGTAACTTATTAGGGCTTTTACCGAAAGAAATTATTGCAAAAACAGTTGAAGATATTGCAGCAAATAATGCTGCAGAACTTATTAAAACCTGCAAACAGGTTTATGAACAAGGTTACAATATTTTACAATTTGCAAAAGATTTAAGAGATTATATCCGCCAACTTATGATTTTTTCAATAAGCCCGGATGTTATAGATGTGGCAACTACCGATAAAAAACTTTATGATAAACAAAAAAATCTTTTTACACCGGCAAGGTATGTAAGGCTCGGTAACTTAATTTCAAAAGTTTTGGAACAAATGAAAGATTATGACCAACCCAGGATTCTTCTTGAATTATATCTTTTAAAAATGGCAGAACCTTATTGTTCCGTTAAAGAACTGCTTACACAAATAGAAAATTTGTCAAAAATTGCACCGAAAGGGCAAAGCATTCAACGGTTTTCCGAAGAAAGTTCAGTTGAACAAATTGAAGAAATCCATCATGCCGAAACGGCAGAAGTAATGGCTATGGCAGATTCCGTTGATTACGATATTTTGTCATTATGCAAACAGGCCATTTCGGAAATTGCAAGAAAACATCCGATGATAGCAAATTCAATGAATAACGGGGAAATTAAAGTAATTGACAGCAACACTTTACAGATAAGTTTTGTCAATAAATATTCGTATGAAATGTCGCAGGATTATAATGAAGAAATTCGCAGGCTTGTAACAAGAAAAATCGGCAGAGAAGTTAAAATAAATATGGTTTTCAAAGAAACAGGACCTACGGTTATAAAAAATGAAGTTATTCATCAACAGCCTCAACAATATGATGAACATCCTCAAGAAACATATACAGTAGTTGAAGATTTAAAAGAAACAGCTAAAACCGCAATTCCGACGAAAATTGAAGATATTGCAAAAAAGTTTTCCGGAAAAGCAATAAAGAAAGAAGCTGCTCAAACTAATATTAATTTAACGGAAAACTTAGATGAATAGACCTCAAGCAGTAGAAAAAATGATAGAAGCCGTAAAAAAACTTCCCGGTGTCGGGCCTAAAATGGCAGAACGGTTATGTTACCATATATTAAAACTTTCAGATACGGAAGTCGGCTATTTGTTGGACAGTATACAAAAAGCAAGGCAAAAAGTTAAAGTATGTTCCGTTTGTTATAATTTAAGCGAATCTGATCCTTGCCCTATATGTTCGGATATTTCAAAAAACAAAGAAATTTTATGTGTAGTTGAAACTCCGCAGGATTTAATTGCCGTAAGTAAAGTTAAAGATTTTAACGGTTTATATTTTGTTTTAGGCGGTGCATTATCTCCTTTGGATGCGATAGGACCTAAAGACATAAGAATAGATAAATTACTTGAAAGGTTAAAAACGGGTGAAGTTAAAGAAGTTATTCTTGCTACAGATATGGATTCAAAAGGTGAAACAACTGCCGTCTATTTGGCACAGGTGATAAAGCCGCTCGGTATAAAAGTTTCGAGGCTCGGTTACGGAATGCCCGTCGGCGGAGACATTGAATATGCCGATGAAATTACAATATCCCGTGCAATTGCCGGCAGAAAAGAAATGTAATTTTTCTATTGACAAAAAAAATAAAAAAAGATAACATATTAAAATAATCGCGGGGTGGAGCAGCCCGGTAGCTCGTCAGGCTCATAACCTGAAGGCCGTAGGTTCAAATCCTACCCCCGCAACCAAGTATACCAGATTCCGACATGGCTCAATGGTAGAGCATCCCGCTGTTAACGGGAGGGTTGTAGGTTCGAGTCCTACTGTCGGAGTTTTTTTATTAGCTTTTACCGTTGACAAAATTTTTATATTTTGATATTCTAATGTCTCCAATAGATAACTTATTTATGCCGATGTAGCTCAGCTGGTAGAGCAACGGTTTTGTAAACCGTAGGTCGAAGGTTCAAACCCTTTCATCGGCTTTCAATTCAAATATACCAGGCAATATATGAAAAGCGAAATAAGATATAGCCTCAGTTTTAAATTCACGTTAGCAATCTCAATAGTTATAATAATTACTTCAATAATTTTAAGTTGGTTTTTTATTAACGGTTATTCTTTGTCGTTACAGGGTTCAATAGAAAATAAAGGTATTATTATTGCACACGGTTTAGCCGGTTCTTGTGAATATGGTGTTATTGCAAAAAATCATGATTTTTTATTAAGTTTAGCAAAAGATACAATAAAAAAAGAAGATGTTTTGTATTCGGTTATTTATGATGAAAACGGTAATATATTGGCTTCGGCTTTTGTTCCCACATCGGATATAAATAAGCACATTGACCAGTCCGTTATGGATGAACAATATATCAATTCGCTTAAAAGCGGGTTGGAAACAAAAATTTTCAATATTGCCGAAGTAGGGGATGTGGTTGAAATATTAGTTCCTATGGTATCTTACAACAATTCGGCATCTTATACTTTTTTACCTATCAATTCAATGCTGCCTTCCAAAGCAAAAACTCCTCAAACAATAGGGATTGTCCGTGTGGGTCTTACTTTAGAAAGAATAAAATATCAAATATCTAAAGTTACAAGAAGTATTATTATTTTGACAATGGTAGTAATTTTTGCCGCAATTATAATATCAATTTTTTTAATAAAAATAATAATTCGTCCTATAGATGAACTTGTTATAGGAACAAAACAAATTGCTTACGGTGCATTGGATTATCGTGTTCCTTTAACATCAAAAGATGAATTTAGGGATTTAGCGGTTTCTTTTAATTCTATGGCTTCGGATATGGAATATCAAATAAAGGAATTAAACAAAGAAAAGAAAAAATTGTTAAACCTTAAAATTGCTTTTGAAGAAAGAAGTCGTGAACTTGAAGAAACATTGAAAAAAGTTCAAAGTATGCAAAAGGATTTAATAAATTCCGAAAAATTTGCAACTATCGGTAGGCTTTCTTCTTCGGTTGCACATGAATTAAGAAATCCTTTGGCAAGTATAAAAAATATTTCTTACTTTTTGTTAAAGATGGGGAATTATAATAATGAAAAAGAAAAGAAAATGATTCAAATGTTATCGGATGAAGTTGTTAGAGCAAATAAAATTATTACCGAACTTCTTGACTATTCAAAAACAAAGCAAATGAACAAACTTGAAATTGATTTGATGACATTAATAAATAATGCAATAAAATCCGTTCCCGTAACGGAAAATATAAAAGTTATAAACGAAGTCGGTTCGCTTATCGTTTTTGTTGATCCGGACAGAATAGTACAGGTTTTAATAAACCTTATTTCAAATGCAAGGGATGCAATGCCGCCAACCGGCGGAACAATTACCATATCTGCTTCAAAAACAGAGAAAAACGAATTTATTATAAAAGTAACCGATAATGCTTCGGGAATGTCTGAAGAAACACTTTCTAAATTATTTGAACCTTTATTTACAACGAAACTTAAAGGTATAGGTTTGGGGTTACCGATAGTTAAAGAAATTATAGAAGCACACGGCGGAAAAATATTTGCTACAAGTAAATTGGGTGTCGGAACGGAATTTACAATATTGTTACCGATGGCTTAAGAGGGAAAATATGGATGAAAAACCTTTAAAAATTTTAATAGTTGATGATGAGGATGCTTTAAGAGAATCAACAGCCAGTATTTTGGAATTGTACGGGTATGAAATAAAAACGGCTTCCTGTGGCAACGAAGCTATAGAAATGGTAAAAAAAGAATCTTTTGATATGCTTTTTTCCGATATGAGAATGCCTGATATTACAGGGACAGATGTCATAAGAGCTGTAAAACAAATTCAACCCGATTTAATTTGTATAATAATGACGGCGTATGCTTTAAACGAATTGATAGTAGAAGCACTTGAATTAGGTGCAAATTTTTGTTTAACAAAACCTTTTGAAATAGAAACAATGCTTGATATAATAAAAGAGTTATCGGAGCAACCTTTTGTAGCTGTAATTAATCGTAAAGAAAATATTTCCAAAAATTTTATATCAAGTTTAAAGCAAGATGGTTTAAATACCGTATTTATAGAAAAAGAAACGGGAAATATTGATTTTATAAAAAAACATATTCCGGATGATTTAATTATAGGAATCGATAGCCCCGATGATCAAAAAGCAAAACAAATAATAGCGGAAATTAATTCTTTAGATCACAAAGCGGCTAAAATTATTTTAACCGGTCCGAAAGAAGCCGAAAGTTTTAAAAATACAATAACACCCGTCGAAGGACAACAGTTGCATTTTGTAGAAACACCGATTAGTATAAACAAAATCTTTTATTTAATTACGGGACGGGACAGAAAGTTTAATATTGCCACAATTTCAATACCGGATGATTCCGTTAAAAATTTATTTTCTAAAGACAGGTATAATTTTTTCAAATATGAAACACAACAAAGTTTTTTGGATCAATTGAAAAATAATTTTTTTGATGTCGTAATTATAAATATAAGTAATGAAGAAGGTTTGGCGGAAATTCATAAACAACTTCACCACTTAATGCCGAATGTAAGAATTCTTTATTTGGTAAACAATTGCGAAGGACTGGCTTGTTTGGAGGCAAATACTTTTTATTGCCTGCAAAAACCGTATCAGCCGCAGGATTTATTTGAACAGGTAAATAAAATTATAGGTGTTTCGAATGGAAAATAAAATATATAATTTCACAAAAAGAGAACTTAATACCGAAAAAAATAAAGTAATTGCAAGGTTTGCCTCTATTGCTTCTCACGATTTAAAAAACAGTTTGGGCGGATTATCAAATATTTCTTATTATTTTTCAAAAGTTTTTAAAGTTGAAGGCGAAGTTCCCAACAAAATGCTTGCTTTATTATCCTCGGAAGTTACTCATCTTAATCAACTTATTGTTGAATTGCTTGATAAAACAAGGGTTAAACAAATAACAAAAGCAGGTTGCAGTTTAAAACAAATAATGGAGCAGGCAATTGAAAGTTCAAAAACCGAAAAAATAACATTTAATGTTAATTTAATCCCAGCAGATGTTTATGGTGATAAAGATAAACTTACGCTTGCATTTTTTAACGTTATAAAAAATGCAAAAGATGCAATGGCAACAGGCGGTATTATAGATATAAATATGGAATTGATTGACAATAAAATAAAAATTACGGTTAAAGATACAGGTGTCGGAATGGACAGCCAAACACTTGAAAACTGTTTTGATCCTATGTTTTCAACAAAAACAGCAAAAGCTATGGGTATGGGGCTTACGGTTGCACAGCAGGTAATTGAAGCACATGACGGAACAATAGAGATTAACAGCCGTCAAAACGAGGGGACAACGGTAACGGTAACAATTCCCGTTAAACAGATATAAAATTAGTTTTAAATAAAAAAGTTTTGATAGTCTAAATTCGTTGACTTACGGTTTTCAAATAGATAAAATTTTATTTTAATGTTATTTTGTATTTGACATGTGATTATATGTGAAACAAGATTTTTTAAAATTCTCTTTTTCGCACTCAGTATCGCCATTCGTTTGAAATTTTTAAAGCCGTGCGACAACTTGAATTTTCCTAACATCTAAATGAAGACGGAAAATTCTTCAAACAGTGTCGCACTAAAAAACTAATAGAATTTATAGTTTTTTACTCTAAAAATTTCTACACTCATAGACGGCTTTAAGTCGTGCTCAAAAGAAATTTTAAAAAAGTTATTATCGTTAGTTATAAAAATTTATATCTTAATCGAGCAAGCAATAAGCAATAAACTATAAACTATAAACAAGGAGTTAAAGATGTCAAAGATGATTGAAGTTCGTTGGCACGGCAGGGGCGGGCAAGGTGCAAAAACAGCAGCATTGTTATTTGCACAAGCCGTCTTATCAACAGGAAAATACATTCAGGCATTCCCTGAATACGGTCCTGAAAGAATGGGGGCTCCCGTTCAATCTTTTAACAGAGTTAGTGATGAACCCATAACGGTTCATTGTTCGGTTACCGAACCTAACTATGTTGTTATTTTAGACCCTTCCCTAATTGAAGCGGTTGATGTTACCGAAGGTGTTGGAACACAAGGCAAAGTTATTGTTAACACCTCTTTTTCCGCAGAAGAAATGGCAAAAAAACTCGGGATAGCAAAAGAACAGGTTTATGTTGTGGATGCTTCAAAAATTTCAAACGAAACAATCGGTCAAAACAGACCTAATACACCGATGTTAGGTGCTTTGGTAAAAGTTATCGGCACACTTGATATCGACGGTGTTTTAAAAGATACAAGAGCAAAACTTGAAGTTAAATTCAGAAGCAAACCGGAAGTTATAGACGGAAACATTACTTCAATACAAAGAGCTTATGACGAAGTAAAAAATTCATAATTTGTAAAAAAAGATTTCAAATATATGGAGAATAAAATGAAAAACGAAGAAAAAAAACCAACAGCTGCAGAACTTCCTGCAGGCGGAATAGTAGAAGCCGGAACGGCAGCTCAGTTTAAAACAGGTCCTTGGAGATCAATAAAACCTGTATGGAGCAAAGAAAAATGTAAAGCTTGTATGATTTGCTGGATATATTGTCCGGATGCATCAATACAGGTGGCAGACGGTAAAGTTACCGGAATAGATTACGACCATTGCAAAGGTTGCGGCATTTGTTCTAAGGAATGTAAGTTCGGCGCAATAACAATGGAAGCAGAAAAGAAATAATTAAAGAAAATTTAAAGGGGTAAATAATAATGGTAAAGCCAATATTTTCTAAAGGAAAAATAGTTGCCAAAACAGGTAACGAAATGATGGCAGAAGCTATGAGACAAATAGCTCCTGATGTTGTTGCCGCTTATCCTATAACGCCGGCAACGGAAATAGTTCAAATATTTTCACAATTTGTAGCAGACGGTAAAGTTCCTACGGAATTTGTTGCCGTTGAAAGCGAACATTCGGCAATGTCTGCAACAATTGCAGCCTCTGTTGCAGGTGCAAGAGCAATGACCGGAACTTCATCACAGGGTTTTGCTTTAATGTGGGAAATGCTTTATATCGCGGCAGGTTTAAGGCTTCCTATCGTTATGGCGGAAGTCAACAGAGCATTGTCTGCTCCTATTAATATTCACGGCGACCAATCCGATACAATGGGTGCAAGAGATGCCGGCTGGATACAAATTTATTCCGAAGATCCTCAAGAAGCTTACGATAACATGATACAGTCGGTAAGAATTGCCGAAACCGCAAAACTTCCTACAATGGTAACAACAGACGGATTTATCATTTCTCACTGTATGGCAGCTGCAGAAGTATATCCGGATGAAGATGTAAAAGAATTTGTAGGAACATATAAACCTGAAAGATATTTGTTGGATTACAAAAAACCTTTCACGTTAGGTTCAATTGAAATGCAGGATTATTATTTCGAACACAGATATCAATTGGCACAAGCACAAAGAGATGCTAAAAAAATAATTCTCGACGTAGCAAAAGATTTCAAAAAGAAATTCGGCAGAGAATACGGTTTCTATGAAAAATATAAAATGGACGATGCTGAAGTTGCCATCGTTACAATCGGTTCTGCAGCAGGAACAACAAAAGCGGTTATCAACGAATTAAGAGAAAAAGGAATAAAAGCAGGTCTTATAAAAATAAGAATTTTCAGGCCTTTCCCTGCAGACGAAATAGCAAAAGATTTGGCTAATGTTAAGGCATTGGCTGTTTTAGACAGAGCAGATTCTTGCTCGGGTACATTTGCACCGGTATATTCGGATGTTGTTTCGGCTTTATATGCTAACGGTGTAACAGGTCCTAAAGCGGAAAACTATGTATACGGTTTGGGCGGAAGAGAAATCGATATGACCCACATTGCAAATGTTTTCAAACATTTGGACGATGTTGCAAAAGGTAAAGCTAAAGCTTCAAAAACAGTTGAATATATCAATGTAAGAATAAAATAATAGGAGAATATAAAATGGCAAATTTAAAAGAATTAAGTAAAAATGCCGAAAGAGTTACGGGCGGTCACAGACTTTGTGCCGGCTGTGGTGCAGGTGTTGTTGCAAGACAAACTCTTATAGCAGCTGAAAATATGCCGGTTGTTGTTGTAAGTGCAACAGGTTGTTTGGAAGTTTCAACTTCCGTATTTCCTTACACATCTTGGAAAACTCCGTTTTTCCACAGTGCATTTGAAAACTCCGCAGCTACATGCTCGGGAGTTGAAGCAGCATACAAAAGTTTAATAAGACAAGGCAAAATAAAAGATGAACCTATCAGATTCATTGCATTCGGCGGTGACGGCGGAACTTATGATATCGGTTTACAATCACTTTCCGGTGCTATGGAAAGAGGTCACAGAATGCTTTATGTTTGCTATAACAACGAAGCATACATGAACACGGGTATTCAAAGAAGCAGTGCAACACCTCAAGGTGCAAGTGCAACTACATCTCCTGTAGGTAAAGTTAAACAAGGTAAGGAACAACCCAAAAAAGATTTAACCGCAATAATTGCAGCACATAATGTTCCTTATGCAGCACAAGCAATAATCGGCGATTTTAACGATTATATGACAAAAGTTAAAAAAGCTTTGGATACTGACGGTCCTACATTTATCAATGTATTAACACCTTGCCGTCTCGGTTGGGGTTGCAAACCGGAAGATTCAATGGAAATGGTAAGATTGGCTGTGGATACATGTATTTGGCCTGTTTATGAAGTTGTAAACGGCAAATATAAAATGACAAAAAAACCGAGAGGCGGAAAGAAACTTCCCGTCGGAGAATTCTTTAAACATCAGTCAAGATTCAAACATCTGTTGAAACCTAATAATGCAGAATTGTTGGCTAATATTCAAGCCGATGTTGATGCAAAGTGGGAAAAAATATGCAATCTCTGCGGGGAAGAAGTTATAAAGTAATTGTAAAACAATTACTTACCGCAATATTGATATTTTGGTTATAATATTGAAACTCAGGAAATCGAGTACACCCTTACGGGATCTAAGTACACTTCATTCCTGAGTTTCTTCATTCTAACACAAAATCTACACATTGCCTAAAAATTTATTTCATAAATTTTTAAAAGGTGTTTATATTTTAATTTGACAAATATATTTTTGTATGGTATAATAATAAGCGATAAAGAATTAATAGAAATTTTTGAAATAAAAATAAAAAAATAATAGAATATACACAATCAATTTACTAACCATAAGAAAAAAGAGATACTCTCATATTAGTATATTTTTTATAAAAATAAAAAAATGAAAACAAATTATAAAGAATTAATAAAGGCAATAGGTTTCTCTCCTAAAAATGAAACAACTGATATTTATTACAAAGAATATAAAAACCATAATAATTATATAATTAATATTGATTTTTCAAAAGAGAAAATAGATTATGGGAAATTAATTAAATTCGATAGTAAAACAACTCAAAACTTCTCAAAAGATGAAAATTTTGTAGTATTGGAATGTGTAAATAGACTTTTAGAAAAAGGATACAAACCTCAAAATATAATTCTTGAAAAAACATGGGCAGCAGGACATGGAAAATCAGGAGCATTAGACATTTGTGTTACACGAAAAGATAATTCTGAATATTTGCTTATTGAATGTAAAACTTATGGTAAAGAATTTGATAAAGCTGTTGATAAAATAAATAAAGACGGTGGTCAACTTTTTACTTATTTTAAATTTAGTAACAAAGCAGATGTAATTATGTTGTATTCTTCAGAATTACAAAAAGATGAAATTGTTTATAAAAATGAAATTATAAAAATTGAAGATGATTATCGTATAGGAGATGTAAAAGATTTTTACGATAAATGGAATAAACTTACAAAAGATAATGGTATATTTGAACTGTGTGTAAAACCATATTGTTTTGAAAATAAAGCATTAATAAAGAATCAATTAAAACCTATTAATCAAAAAGATTCAAGTTTTATCTTTAATCAATTTCTTGAAATTTTAAGGCACAATGTTGTTTCTGATAAAGGTAATGCTTTTAATAAAATATTTACATTGTTTCTTTGTAAAGTATATGATGAAACATCAAAGCAAGATGATGAAGAACTTGATTTTCAATGGAAAGAAGGCATTGACGATAATGTAAGTTTTCAACTTCGTTTAACAGAATTATATAAAAAAGGTATGGATGTTTTTTTATCAAGAACCGTTAGTGATTTTGATGAAAAAGAATTTGATAATAAATATAAACATCTTTCAAAGGAAACAAAAGATGAATTGCTAAAAGAAATAAATATTTTAAGACTTGAAAAAAACAATGAATTTGCAATAAAAGAAGTTTATGATCATGATTCATTTGTTGAAAATGCAAAAATTGTTAAAGAAGTAGTTGAATTGTTGCAAGGTTATAGAATAAGATATAACAAAAGACAACAATATCTATCGGATTTTTTTGAGTTGTTATTAACAACAGGTTTAAAACAAGAAGCTGGACAATTTTTTACTCCGGTTCCTATAGCACAATTCATAATAAGAAGTTTGCCTTTAGAAAAAATTATAGATTCAAAATTAAAATCAAAAACTGGTGAATTATTACCGTATATGATTGATTATGCTTCAGGAAGTGGACATTTTATCACCGAATATATGCATGAAGTTCAAAATATAATTAATAAAAAAGATCCAAAAAGTTTTATTGATTTTACATCAAGAAAAATTAAGAATTGGCAACTTGACCAATATGATTGGGCAACAGATTATGTTTATGGTATAGAAAAAGATTACAGACTTGTGAAAGTTGGTAAAGTTGGTTGCTATTTACATGGTGACGGTTTAGCAAATGTTATTTTAAGTGATGGTCTTGGAAACTTTGTAAATACAAAAGATTATAAAGGCAGATTAAAGAAAAATATAGACGATAATTTAAAAGATAATCAACAGTTTGATATCATTTTAAGTAATCCTCCTTATTCTGTTTCATCTTTTAAACAAACAACAAGAGATCTTTATACAGAAAAAGATTTTGATTTATATAATAATTTAACCGATAATAGTTCTGAAATAGAATGTTTGTTTGTAGAAAGGACGAAACAACTTTTAAAAGATTGTGGTATTGCCGGTATAATTTTACCAAGCTCAATTTTAACAAATACAGGTATTTATACAAAAACAAGAGAATTATTATTAAAACATTTTGAAATAATTGCAATAACGGAACTTGGTGCAAATACATTTATGGCAACAGGTACAAATACTGTTGTTTTATTTTTGAGAAGAAGAAATAATTATGATTGTATAAATTTACAAAAATCTATTGATAAGTTTTTTACAAATTATACAGATTTAACAATTAATAATGTGGAAAAACCTATTACAAAATATATAAATTATATATGGAACAATTTAACTTTTAACGATTATGTAACACTATTAAAACAAACCCCCAATGAAAAGGTTAAAAATCATGACATATTCAAAGAATATTCGCAAAAAATAAAAGCTAAAAACGAAAAAGAATTTTTTAATAAATTAATAGAAATAGAAAAAGAAAAACTTTATTATTTTATTTTAACATATAATCAAAAAGTTGTTATTATAAAAACAGGCAAAAAAGAAGCTGAAAAACAATTTTTAGGTTATGAATTTTCAAATCGTAGAGGATGCGAAGGAATTCATTCAATACAAAGAGATAAAAATATTGATGAATGTACAAAATTATTTGATATAAACTCTTTTGAAAATCCACAAAAAGCAAGTACATATATTTACAAAGCTTTTAATGGTGATTTTGAAACTGAAATAGATGACAGTTTAAAAGAAAACATTTCAAGAGTTAACTTAACTGATTTGGTAAATTTTGAGATAACTTTTTCAAAAAGTAAAGCAGAGTTTGAAAAAATTATAAATATAAAATCTAAAAAAAAAATAAAAATTGAAACAAAGTATGAATTGGTTTCAATAGATAAAATTGCTAAAACAATAGAATCTGGTTCAAGACCTATAGGAGGAGTAAAAAATAATAATCAAGGATTTTTTTCTATAGGTGGAGAACACATACATAATATAACTGGTTTCTTGAATTTAGAAAATCCTAAATATATTCCTGAAGATTTTTATAATAATTCAAAAACAGGGAAGATAGAGATTAATGATATTTTAATATGTAAAGATGGTGCATTAACAGGAAAGATAGCTTTTGTAAGAGATGAATTTAAAAATAAAAAAGCTATGGTTAATGAGCATGTGTTTGTTATTAGATGTAATGATATAAATACTCAAAAATATCTGTTTAATTTTTTATATAGTAATTTAGGTCAAGAACTATTAAAACAAAATATAACTGGTGCGGCTCAAGGAGGATTAAATTCTACAAACTTAAAGAAAATTCAAATTCCTTTGCCGCCAATAGAAATTCAACAGAAAATTGTTAATGAAATTGATAAAATAGAAAATCAAAATAATAAAAATATAGAAAAAATAGAAAAATTAAAAAATAATATTAATAATATATTTGATTCTGTATCTGGAACTAAAAAATATAAAATTGGGCAAATTTTAACATTAGAATATGGAAAATCATTGCCAAAAGCAAATAGAATAAATGGAATTTATCCGGTAGTTGGCTCAAATGGAATAGACGGATATCATAATGAATATATGTTAAAAGCTCCAAGTATTATTGTCGGAAGAAAAGGCTCTGTTGGTAAAGTAAATTTGATAAAAGAAAATTGTACTCCGATAGATACTTGTTTCTATGTGAAATCAAATAAAGACATTATTGATTTTAAGTATTGCTATTATATATTAAAAAAAGCTAATTTAGAAAAACTAAATACTGGTTTAGGACCAGGTGGATTAAATCGTAACACAGCATATAATATTGAGGTTAATATTCCTCTGATAAAAGAACAGCAAAAAATTGTTTCTCAAATTGAAAAGATTGAAAAACAAATTATTGAAGCTCAAAAAATAATTGATAATTCCAAACTTGAAAAGCAAAAAATTTTAGATAAATATTTAAAATAAATATAAAATATAATAAAATATTTTCTAATTTATCATTGTTTAATATAAAAGAGATAAATTTAAAGAGGTTTGTTTTATGTTCAATTTATGGAGCATTGCTCATTATATACTTCACAAATGTGGTAAAATGTCAACTTTTAAATTACATAAATTACTTTATTATTGCCAAGCTTGGTATATGGCTTGGAATAACGGAACTCCTCTTTTTCAAGAAGATTTTGAAGCTTGGGTTAATGGTCCAGTTATTAGAGAATTATTTAATTCACATAAAGGAATGTATGATATTGACGAAAAAACAATAAAAATTCAATATATAAATGATATTAATAATGCTATTGATATTAAAACTAAAGAACAAATAAATAGGATTTTATTTTTTTATAATAGAAAAAGTCCATTATCATTAGTATCAAAATCTCATTCAGAATTGCCTTGGCAAAAAGCAAGAAAAGGAATAAATTCTTTGGATTTATCAGATAATATAATAAATAAAAAAGATATTTATGAATATTATAAAGATAAAAATATAACAGAATTATCTATGGAGTAAAATATTATGAAAGAAATTTATCCATTATCTTTACAAATAGCACTTTTTTTTAAAAGTATAAATGTGAATAATATTTATCAAATTGCAAAATTAATGGATGATAAATATAAAGAAGATATTGTAAAAAATGCTAATATTTTTCAATTAAATAATATTATTTTATTTCCGGATTCTCCAATTATGCGACTGGAATCCAAAGAACAATTCAAAAATAATTTATTTGTTATACAAAATAATAATAGAGCAGATTATATTTTTAATAATTTAGATGATAATGTTGAAAATTATAAAAAAGAAATAAACAATATATTTGATGTTGTTATAGAAAAACTTTATGATTTTTTTTATGAATGTAACTTTCCCATTAATAGAATAGGTATAGTTGAAACTTTTGCTTGTGAACAAAGTTCTGATATAAAAACATTATGTAAAACAAATGATATTATTAATGGATTTAATATTAATGAAAGTTACAAGATAAATTTTGAAAACTTTCAAGTATATGATAATGTTAGAATTTTTAATAATTTAATAAATATCAGAACACCACAGATATTAAAAGGTAAAAAATTATTTTATATTCAAAGAGATATTAATTCTGGAATTGTTATGCAAGATATAGATAGAATCTTTATAAATACATTTAAAAACGGAACTCAACAATTATTACAAGATAAAAGTATTGAAATTTTGTATAAGCAGGTTTTAAAATGACGGATGAAACTAACAAAACAAATAATGATAATAATGAAATAAATAATAGTTCTACTTTTGGAAGTATTTCTGAAGAAGATTTTTCTAAACAAGAATCTCAAATTTCCTCTACAAAAACAGGTAGTATTTCTAAAAAGCCAGAAAGTCAAATAAAAGAATTACAAAATAGTATTGTAGCATTGAATATAGAATTAACAAATTTCAACACAGAATTTACGACATTAAAGTCTCAACAAGAAGATGAGTTAAAAAAACAAGAAACTAAAATTAAAGAACAATCAGAAAAATTGGAAAAATTAAAAGAACAAGTTGAAAACTCAAGAACCAAAATAATGGAAGTTATGGGTGTTTTTGTTGCACTATTTACTTTTATTTCAATTTCGACAACTACTCTATTGAAATTTCAAAGTATACATAATGCTATATTCTTTTTATCAGCTTTTGTATTAATATTAACGAGTTTCATTGTTCTTTTTCATTTTATTTTAAATGGAAATTTAAAGAAGTGGTGGTGGTTATTAGTTTTTGTTGTACCAACAATTCTTACGATCATATTTGGAATAATAGCATTTACAAAAAATGAAAAATTTGAGAATCAATATCAAGATAATGATAAGCAAGTTATACATCAGATAAATGATATTAAAATGGATACTATAATTTCAACAAACACTGTTACAATTTCAACGAATGTACATACATATAAAAATTCATAAGATAATAATTAATTATTTCTACTGCCTTTAATAAATATATTCAGACAACATCTTGTCGCAATGTAAAATTTGAATTTTTATAAAACTTTTTTATTTTCCAAAACTTAAAAATCTTTGATAGCCAAGAATAAGGAATCACAAAATCTACATATTGCCTAAAAATTTATTTAACAAATTTTTAAAATGTTATTTGTGTTTTAGCTAATACAATAATCCGAAAAGATAAAGTGGTATTTTAGTTCCTATACCTGTTTCAACATTATCAACAGCCAAATAAGAATTTTTTATGTTTTTTATTTGTTCAAATGTTTTGTTTTGTCCGCCGATTTCTATTGTATATTTATCATTAACTATAAAATCACCGGATTTCGACGAACTTATTTTATTATTACATAATAATTGGTTTGCAAAAAATATTTCTCTTATAGTTCCAATATTATTGTTAAAAGAAGTTGAATCTATTGTGTAAAGAATATTTGTATTATGCAAATATATTTTTTGAGGTTTTCTTATCAATGCATAACCTTTAGCATCAGCACTTATCGAATTTATTAATTTTGATAAATTCAAATATTCTATAAAAAGATAAACATATTCTTTTGATATTCCTAAATCGCTACTTAATTTTGTTATATTCAACATAAACGGTTTTGATGTTGCCAACAAATATAATATTTTTTTTAAATAAGTTATGCTGCTAATTTTAATATTATAAGAAGAAACAACATCTTCAAACAAAACTTTTTCTATAACATTTGATAATCTTAAATGATAATCTTGGCTGTTATCCAAATAAAAAGGATAATAACCGTGTTTTAAATAATTTTTAAATTCTTTTAATACAGTAACTTTATTTGTAATTTCTTGGCTTATCTGTAAATGATTTTTTAATATATCATCCAATTTAAAAGGTTTTAAATTTATTTTATTTTCCAATATTAAATATTCTCTAAAAGACAATCCTTCTAATTGATAATATGTTAATCTTCTTGATAAATCATATTTGCTTTTTTGCAATTTTATTGAAGAACTACCCGAAATTAATATTTGTTTATCTTTATAAATATCTAAAATGTTTTTTATTTCCTGTTGCCAGTTTTTATATTTATGAATTTCATCTATTATTAATGCTTTCCCGCCATATTTAAAATATTCTTTTGCCAATTCCAAAAGCCCGATATCAAGTACTTCAATATTGTCGGCAGAAATATATAAGCACTCTTCGGCAGATTTATATTTTTCGGTCATATATTGAAGCAGTAAAGTTGTTTTACCTGTTCCTCTTGCACCGGTAATACATATTCCTTTAGCTTTCCAATTTATTTGAGGGTACAAATATCTTTTATATTTCGGTAAATTTTTAATTACTCTATAATGATATTCAAAAAGAGATTCTAACATAAGCTTGTCCTATAAAATTTTATTTAATTTATTTTAGTCAACTATACTTTACTATTTTTAATAAAAATAGTCAACTATAGTTTACTCTTTTTTTTGCCATCCCGCACTTGATGCGGGATGAATCCGGTAACTGATAGATATCTAAGTAGTGACACTTTTCGTTTTATTGCGGATGGTTATGTACATTCAAGAACGGATAGAGCAAATATAATAAAAAATTGGAAAGCCGGACTTGAAAACTTAAGAGTTTGTTGGCAAAATAAAGAAGATTTATCTCAAAATTGTGGTCATTGTGAAAAGTGTATAAGAACAAAACTTAATTTTTTAGCGACAGGAATTTCTTTCTTTCCGGCTATGTCTAAACAGTTTAATATTGATGATATTATTAATGATAATTTGGTTTCGGATAATATTACATTGAATTTTTATAAAGATATTTATAATTATGCTATTAAAAATTCTTCACTATCACCTGAAATATTAAAAGTATTAAAAAGACAAATAGGTATTTGGGATAGATGCATATTCAAAAAAGAAAATTCTTTATTCAAAAAATTCAAAAAGAAATTTAGAAGTTTGTTTGGAATTAAACAGAAAAACAAATTTAAAAAAGTAATTTCTTGTTAATAAAAACCTCTGTTTTCTTTGTAGTATTTGAAAATATTGTTATTACGTTATTTCCGGGGTTTTCTAAAATAGTATAAGAAGTTTTAGAATGCTTTATTTTAAAAACACAAACACAAATAATTATTGTGGCTGATATATTTTATAAGTTGTTTAATTTTTGTAAAATTTCGGTTTTGTATTCGTTAAATTTAACTTTATCTTGCCCCTGTAATGTTATATTCGGGGGCATTTTTAATTTTAAAAAATTTAAAAATTTTCCGTTTAATTTTATTCTGAAATCCAAATGAGGTCCCGTTGCAAGCCCGGTTGCACCTACATAACCTATTATCTGCCCCTGTCTAACCCTAACACCTTTTTTTATGCCTTTACCGTATTTTGATAAATGACCGTAATATGTGCTGTAACCGTTAGGATGTTTTATTATTACCAAATTACCGTAACCGCCGCTTTTTTGCGATTTTATCACAACTCCGTCACCTATCGTTGATACCGGAGTTCCAGTCGGTGCGGCATAATCTATACCTTCATGAGGTCTGTAATATTTTAATATCGGATGAAACCTTGCTTTTGTAAAATAAGAACTTATTCTTTTAAATTGAAGAGGGGCTTTTAAAAAACTACTTTTTATTGATTTGCCGTTTTCATCAAAATAATTTTCATATCCTTTTGAATCTTTAAAAGCTATTGCATTAAAAGTGTGTGTTGCGGTTTTATATTGTCCTGCTAAAATTTTTGTAGATATTATATTTTGTGTTTTTGTTAAAGTTTCCGTTTCATAAATTATTTTAAATTTGTCACCTTTTCTTGTATCGGTTAAAAAGTCAAATTGCCATGCAAACATATTTGCAAAAGAAATAATTATATTCGGGCTTATATTTTCCGCTGCCATCGAATTCCATAAAGAATTTTCTATTGTTCCCGAAATTTCATAAGTGTTTGTAGTTGTTTCCAATTGAATTTTTTGTCCGTTAATTATATTATCCGTTGACTTTGTAAGTTCATAAAAATATGTTCCCGTAGCAGGAAAATATTTAAAGTTTTGCCAAGAAGAAACTATTGTTGAATATGTTACCTCATAAAAATCATTGGGCATACAATTATTTATATTAAGTAATTTCTTTAATTCTGAAGATATTTCATTAATTTCTGCAGGTGTTAATTTGCTTTTGTGCATAAGCTCGGTAAAAGTGTTACCTTTTTCGAATGTAAAAGTTTCTACTTCAGTTATTTCTTCAATAGATATTTGTTCTGCTTGTTGTTCTTTGTTATTAGAACATCCTACAAATATAAAAAACACGGATATTAAAATATATAAACAAAATTTTTTCATTGTAATATGATACCTAAAATTTTCCTTAATTTTCAACTATTTAACTAATTCTTCCGCATGTTTTATTGCATGTTCGGTAATTTTTTCACCGGAAATAATACCGGCTATTTCTTCAATATGTTCTTTTTTATTTAAAGTTTTTACTTTTGTTACGGTATTGTTATCAATAATATCTTTATAAACTTTAAAATGAGTATCGGCAGCCGAAACCACCTGTGCCAAATGGCTTATCAATATGACCTGTTTTTGTTTTGAAATATTTTTAAGTTTTTTGCCTATTTTTTCACCTGTTTGTCCGCTTACACCTGTATCTATTTCATCAAAAATAATAGTACTTACACTAAAATGTTTTGATAATATTACTGCTATTGCAAGCAGAACTCTTGAAAGTTCACCGCCGGAAGCTACATCAGCAAGCGGTTTTAATTGAGCACCTAAATTGGCATTAAACATAAATTCTATGTTGTCATAACCGTTTCGACTTATGGATGCTTTCTTAAAATCTATGGAAAATTGAGCATTCTTTATATTCAAATCTTTTAGTTCTTTTACTATATCTTGCGCAAGTTTTTTTGAAACGGTTTTTCTTTTTACGGAAATTCTTTCACAAATTTCTTCAACTTCTTTTGTTGCTAAAACAATTTCTTTTTCAATATTTTCTAAATTTAAAGTTGAAAAAGTAAGTTCTTTTATTTTTAGTTCAAGCTCTTTCTGAAAAATCAATAATTCATCAACCGTTTTTTTATATTTTGATTTTAATTGCTTGATAAGTTGTTGCCTTTCAAGCATTTTATTTAAAGTATCCGGGTTTATATCGGTATTGCCTGCAATATTGCAAACTTCGTCGTAAAATTCATTTAATTGAACAGATGCACCGTTAATCATTTTTGAAATGTTTTCCGTATTTATTCCCAAAGAATTTAAAATATCGGTTTGCTTTGAAATTTCCGAAACGGAATCCAAAACAGAATTGTCCCGTTTATAAAGTTTAAATAAAATTTCGTTTGCAATATTTATTATTTTTTCCGCATTTTTTAATGCCGGAAGTTGTTCCTGTATTTGCTGTTCTTCGTCAGGTTTTAAATTTGCCTTTTTCAGTTCGTTTAATTGATAGTTATAAATATCAAGTTTTATTTCTTTATCAGATTGTGCAGCAATTAAAGATTCTTTTTTATTTTGAAGATCGGTTAAAATTTTATATTTGTCGTTTAATTCTGTTAAAAGTTTTTTATTTTCGGCTATTTCATCTATAAGTTGCATTTGATAATTATTATCAAACAACATGTTACTTTTGTGCTGAGCATAAAAATCCACAAGATATTTTCCTGTTTCGGTAAGGGCAACTAAACTTACGGGAGTATCATTTATGTAAGCTTTACTTTTACCGGAAGCATCAAGTTGCCGTCTTATTATAAGTTCTTTTGTTTGTTCAAGCCCGTATTTTTCCAAAATAGAATTTATTTGTTTATTTGACGAAATATCAAAAGTTGCCGTTATAACACATGTTTTTTGTCCGTTTCTTACCGACGATACGGAAGCTCTTTCACCTAATAACAAATCAATAGCACCTATTATAATGGATTTTCCTGCACCTGTCTCACCTGTCAAAACGGAAAGCCCTTTTGTAAAATCCACAGAAATATTTTCTATTAAAGCATAATTTTTAATTGATAAATTATTAAGCAACTTTGCCTCACAAAGTTAATGTAGATTACAAATCTAAAATTGAAAAATTGCCAATCAATTTTTATGATTTAATTTATTTTTTTGTCAAGAATGTTCTTTAATATTGCTTCACAACCTAAAATTAAATCGTTATAAGTTTGTTTGAAATTATCTGTATACCACGGGTCTGCAACATCTCTGTTTATGGCTGTAAAGTCTATTAAAATATGTTTGATTTTATTGTCGCTATCATTCCACATTCTGTGCATATTGTATATATTTGCACTATCCATACCTATAATTAAATCGTAATAATTATAATCAGCTTTTGTTATTTGTCTTGCAGTTTTTCCGCTGCAGGAAATTCCGTGTTCTGCCAATATTTGTCTTACGGGCGGATATACACCGTTACCTATTTCTTCCGTGCTTGTTGCGGCAGATGCAACTTCAAAGGATTTTTCCAAACCTTTCTTTTTTAGCATATCTTTAAAAATAAATTCCGCCATCGGCGACCTGCAAATATTTCCGTGACAAACAAACAGTATCTTTTTCACTCCAAATTCCTTTAATGTTACTTTGTTTCCACCTCATGCACATCTTTGCTCATATCTTTGGAAAGCGGAAGTTTTTGGAAATTTTCTTTTTCACTGAGTTTCATTTCAAATTTTGTTTTTTTACTCAATTGGACTGTTACTTTTTTTGCGGAAACTTCAAGTAAATGCCCGCCGTTTTTTTTGCTTGAATTTATGTAATGGAAATGCCATCCTTGAGAATTAAGTTTATCCATAAAATCAGGGCAATACAAACCGACTATCGTTCCCGTTTCGTTTTCGGTATTAAAAAAAGTTTGGTCTGTTTCCATAGCTTTTGCAAGCGGTTTATACGGTTCTTTTTGTGCATATTCGCTTCTGTAATTAAGTTTATCAAAAGCTCCGTCTATTCTAACAAAATAAAATAAATTTCTGCCGTTTTTATTTACTATGTTATCAAGTTGTTCTTTAAGATTATCAATGGAGGTTATATTTTCAAACTCGGCACTTATATCGTTATTAAAAAATGCTACCGTTGCATAAGGAATTGTTGTATTATTGTCGGGAATTAATACTGAGCTGTCATGAATTGCCTGATACACAACACCGTCAAGCATAATAAGTTCACCGTTTACGGCTTCAAAACAACCTATACCGAAATCACCGTTTTCTTTAAGTTCACCTACCGTGGAAGAAGGATAATAATAACCCTGCATAAGTGCTTGTAAAGTTGATATTTGGAACAATGTTTTAGTGTTTGCATTGTTTGCCGAATAATGTTGACTGCATCCTGTTAAAATAAAAAACATGGTAAAAACAAAAAATAATTTTTTCATAAATATCCTCTCGTAAAGTATTTTTAAATTATTATACTTTAAAATAATTGATAAATACAAGTTTTTTATGTGTTGTTTTTACGGAAGGAAAATATTGTTGTTAAATTCGAAATTTATCTTGTTAAATAAGATGATGAAATTCATTTTTGCATATATTGCTAACACCGTATAAATGCCACATAAATAATACACATTAATATAAAGATAAACCCAAAAGTTCATTTTACTGCTCATTTTGATAGATTATATGTTGTGTAGGGTTATTTTATAAAATATATTTCATAACCGTAGGATGAAAATATCAAAGTATACTATTACTACTAAAACTTGTGTCCAAACACAAAAATAAGAAATATATTTGATTTTATCAGAGAATAATATTATAATAATATTACTAAAACTTGTGTATATACACAAAAATAGGAAGTGTTTCAAATGGAAGAAATAAAAAGAGATTTATATTTGAACAGATTAATTTCAAGAAGAAACAGCGATTTAATAAAGGTTATAACAGGTATGAGAAGATGTGGAAAATCATATCTTTTGTTTAAATTATATTATAACTACCTGTTATCAATAGGAATAGATGAAAAGCATATAATTACAATTAATTTAGAAGATGATAAATATGAAGATTTATATGATAAAGTAAAATTGAGAGAATACGTAAAAAGTAAAATTATCGATAATAAACAATATTATCTTTTTTTAGATGAAATACAAACAATTAAAGATTTTGAAAGGATGTTAAACGGATTAAATCAGATAGAAAACCTTGATATTTATGTAACAGGAAGTAATTCAAAATTTCTTTCAACAGACATTATTACCGAATTTAGGGGAAGAACGGAAGAAATTAAAGTTTATCCGTTAAGTTTTTCTGAATTTTATAATTATTATGACAGTAAAAATAACGATTCTTTAACGGAATATTTGTTATACGGTGGTATGCCGTATACTTTATCATTTGATACACCCGAAGAAAAAAGTAAATATTTAAAAGATTTGTTTAAGGAAACTTTTATTAGAGATATAATTGACAGATATAAAATACAGAAAAATGAAGTATTGGACACTTTAACAAATATTTTGGCTTCTTCCGTAGGTTCTTTAACAAATCCGAACAGAATAACAGGCACTTTTGTAAGCAAGGGTTATAAAGAAATATCAAATAAAACCATAGAAAAATATATCAATTGTTTATTGGAATCGTTCATTATAAGCAAAGCCCAAAGATACAATATAAAAGGAAGAAAATATATATCGGTAATTAGTAAATATTATTTTAATGATTTGGGATTAAGAAATGCACTATTAAATTTTAGACAATTTGAAGAAACACATTTAATGGAAAATGCTATTTATAACGAATTAATTTATAGAGGATATAATGTTGATGTAGGTGTTGTTGAAGTATTTAAAAAAGATGAAGATGGTAAAACTATCCGAGTTAATTACGAGATAGATTTTGTATGCAATAAAAGTTATAAAAGGTATTATATTCAATCTGCATTAACATTAGATGATGAAGATAAGAAAGAAAGAGAACTTCGCCCATATTTAAATATATATGATAATTTTACAAAAATTATCGTTACCAAAAATTCACCTACATACAGAAATGAAGATGGTGTTTTGATAATCGGTTTAAAAGATTTTTTATTAAACCAAAATATCTTTGATAAAATCATTTAGAATTATATTAAATTTTTCAATTATAACTTTCTAAAAATGTGTCTACACACAAAAATAAGAAGTTGTAAATAAAATCTATTTATTGAAGCGGACTTATAGACGGTTTGAGCAAAGAAGAATTTTTTAACTGTGTAAGCAAACCGAGAAACAGGGAACTGATGAGAGTATTTAGAGATTTGGAACTTGTTGAACAACTCGGTTCTGGTATGACAAGAATATTAAGAACAAATGACACTTCCATATTCAATTTTATGGAACACTTTATGCAGGTAACTTTTTATTTTAGTAAGGGATTTGAAGAAAAAGAACCTAATAACGAAACAACAAAAAGTAGGGAAGAAAGTAGGGATAAGATTATAGAGCTTATCAAAAACAATCCTAAAATAACCACAAAAGAAATGGCAGAAAGTTTAAATTTAACCGTTAAAGCCATAGAAAAACAAATAAAAATCCTTAAAGACAACAAAACAATAGAAAGAGTTGGTAGTAAAAAAGACGGTTATTGGAATGTTGTTGAGTGATAAGTAAAACTTCAAAGAAAATAAAATAATTATTTCAAAAGGCAATAACAAAAACAAAACCTATTTATTGAATAAGTAATCGGTAAAAAGAGAAGAATGGATTAATATAATTTCTATTTTTTCTTAAATAAAATATTTATAATAGTTCTACCGATTTTTCTTTCAAGTCCGCTTTTAGTTAAAGGAATACCTGTCTTTCGTGATACTTTACTTTTTAATCCGCTTATTCCTAATAATCTTTTCCAAGAAAAAGAAAACCCGTATTTTTTAGACATATTTTGACCTTTGGCTTAAAAGTTTTGTTGTTATAATTTTATTATCTATTTATTGACTATTATATTTTTTATCAAACTCCTCAGTAGTCATAAATAAATAAATTACACATTCAACACCACCTACAAATGCAGGTATAAATGTCCAACAAAATAATATGTAAAAAACAGCTTCTTTTGGCTTTCCTAAGTAAAATTTATGTAATCCTATTCCACCAAAGCAAAAAGCTAAAAAAGCAGCTATAAGTTTTGATTTTTTATTAAAATTGTTTATTGTTTCAATATTTGTTGTTTTTAATTTACAAAAACATTTAGGGCATACTATTGATGTATATAAAACTTCTGTCCCACATCTCGGACATTTTGGCATAGAAGAACTCCTTAATTACAGTTTTGAGATGCTACTAAAATATTAAATGCTATCAAAATTCCAAAAATTCCTAAAAGCCAACCTATTATTTGAATGGCAAACAAACTTAGTGAAATGCTGAAAACAATCATTGCCAAAACTATTCTAATTAAAATTTCAATAAAATTTACAGACAAAAAGACGAAAAGTATGTAAACATTTTAAACAATATTAGAGAAGACAACATATCACAATCCGAAATAGATATATTAAATCGACAAACAATAACAAATGATATTCTTCCATCTGGAATAATATTAACAACAACAAATAGCATAGCAAACAATTACAATCTCCAAGAATTAGAGAAACTTGATGAAGATACTGAACAAGAATTTTATGCAACTATAGATGGCGATAGAAGCAAAATATCATATCAAGACTACCCTACTGAAAAAACTTTAACTTTAAGAGAAAGTGCAAGAGTTATGATGTTAGTTAATGATACTAATGGTGAATATGTTAATGGAAGTATAGGCACTGTTATAAAAATAAATATAGACGATGATTATTTTTTAGATTCAACCATTACAGTTAAACTTGATAACGGACATATTGTAGATGTTCGAAGATATAAATGGGCTATTTATGAAAACTTTTGGAGCGAAGAAGATGATGATTATATTAAGGAGGAAGTAGCAAGTTTTAGACAATATCCTATAAGATTAGCTTGGGCTATTACTATACACAAAAGTCAAGGTAAAACTTTTGATAGAATACTTATTGATTTTGGAACAAGAGGTGCTTTTGCCAGCGGACAAGCTTATGTTGCATGTAGCAGATGCACTACTATGGAAGGATTATATTTTATTGTTTCAATGCTACCAAAAGATATAATTGCCGATAAAAAAATAGAAAAATTACTTAAGATACAAGAACAAATTAATCAGATTATAGAACAAGACAAAAACTCTTTATTCCAAAAAGTTGCTTAATAATATAATTGAAATGGAGTCTATAAAAGTTTTCTTTTATAGACTCTTCATTATTAGTAAATCATAGGATGGTTATATTTGTGAATATCCTTAAGTTCGGCGAGTATTTCCGTTTGTTGTTGTAAAAGTTTTTTATTTGCTATAATCTATCGGAAATGGAAAACACATCTATTAAATATCAAACGAATAAAGATTGTTTATGGTATAGGAATTGGTTAGAACAATTCCCTGTAGACTGTCAAAATCAAGTAGTCAATAACAAAAATGTAGATATAAAAACACCTCAGGGTTTAGTTATACAATTTCAACACTCTAATATAACTCCCGAAGAACAGAGAGCTATAGAAACAATGTATAAAGATATGCTTTGGGTTGTTGACGGAACAATGTCAAAAGCCGAATACTCATGTTTTGAAAAAGGAATAAAAGAATATAGCAAAGAGTTATTTAAATTTAGAGGTAATTTTAGATTACTTGCTATAAGTTCTTATGATAAAGTTTTGCCTAAAAATTGGCTTGATTGTTCTGTTCCGGTAGTGTTTGATTTCTTGGGAGAATCAGAGAAAGCTACAGCTTTTCAAAAAGATTTATACTTCTTATTACCAAGAAAAGAAGTTAAACCCGATGAGAACTCTGCATACTTATTTTGTTTACCAAGAAAGAATTTTTCTTCGTTTGTTAGACTTTCCGATTGGATAGATTTCTATCCTAAGTTGTTATCTAACATAATAGACCTTCAAAAAGCTAATAAGTAATACAATACCTTTTTCTTATCCCAGTAACTTCTTATAATTATTGATTTTCAATTTGATAGTATTAGCTAAAGTATTAGGTTCTTTTATTGTTATATAAGGAATCCAATGGAATATTGTAGGTAGTATTTCTTCTTCTTTGGATATTTTACATTCCAATATTAAAGAACCGTCTTTGTTTTCTTTTATTATTTTTTGTAAAGGAAAATATTGTTTTACTTTAAAGTATTTTGCTGCCTTTTTAGCAATGGAAAGTTTTACTTTCGTTTTTCGTTCCATCTCAAAATAAATATTTGTACTTTCTTTTAATATTTTAGTTATATCTTTTGTGATTTCAAAATATTTATTTGTTGTTATTATTGTCTTTATATTATCAATATTATATTTTAAAATTTTATTTTTATGTCCTAGTAAACAGATTAAATACCAAAATCCTTCAAAGTATGCTATTTTTATTGGCTTTAAATTTTGTATTTTTTTATTATATACAGATTCGATTGTTAAATATTCATTTTCTTTTATTGCTTTTTCTATAGTTCTCGTTTTGTCGTTCATTTCATATTTAGGTCCAGTTTGAAATTTTATAAAAAATGGGCTATCTGCATTTTCAGACAATATCCTTTTTCTAAATATATCAAAACTTTTATCTATCTTTTTATTCTTTAAAGAATCCACAAAAGAATTTAACAATACTAAAAGTCCTGCTTCTGTATCAGATAACAGCATTTTTTGTAAAGAAAAACCTTCAACAAAAGCATAAGCACCTTTTTGTGGATTCCATAAAGGGAATTTAGCATTTTCTATTTCTTTAATATATCTTTGAATAGATTTTGTAGACACATTTAATTCTTCGGCAAGACCTTTTGTTGTTACTTCACCACTATCCAACTTGTTCAAAATAAATATTATTGCAGACATTTTATTCATAAAATTCCACCTATAATAAATTTTCTACATTTTATCAAAAGGACAGACTGTTGTCCACTTTGAATGTTATGATATGTCAATAAACCAATAACATTTATTAGAAAACAGGAGAAAAAAATGAAAGAAAAAATAATGGGTAGTTCTAATTTTCTAGACGAAATAACAAAAGATTTAAAAGCTACAGATATTGTTAATATTATAGGCAAAATAGGTAGCGGAAAAACTTCATTGGCAGTAAATATTGTAAAAAATATAGTTATAAACAGTAATAAAAATGTTGCAATATATTCTTTGGAAAGTTTTAGTGTTAGTTTATTGTCTTTAATTACTGAACTGAAAAATAAAAGTTTAAATGTTTTTATCAACAAAACTGATTTTGAAAAAAATAAAGAAATAAAAGAAAAAGTAAATGCAGGATTTTTTTATATGTTTGATGGTGCAGGTATGACAACAAAAAAAATGAAATTAGCGATAGATAATCTTTCTAAAGAAATAGAAAAATATGAAAAAAAATTGGATTTAATATTAATAGATTATTTACAACTTACATATCCTTCAACAGATAATCTTTATATTGACACAAAAGATAAGAAAGGGCAAGAATTAAAAGAAAATTATGATGTTTTAATAAAACAGTTTGCCGATACAAATCTTAACGAAATTATGAAAACAAATATAAAACAATTAAAAGAAATTTCAAAAAATTATAATATTCCGATAATACTTGTAACAATGTTAAGTGATAATAAAGAACAAGAAAATGAACAAAGAAAAATAATTAAAGAAAATTCAGATATTGTCATTGAGATAAAAAGACAAGAAGATAATTCGCAAATTGAAATAACTAATTCAAAAAACAAAACTGAAGTTATTAATTGTAAATTTGATAAAAATTCATGTGAATTTATTCAAAAATAGGAGAAATAACAATGAATAGTAAAGAAATTAAAGACTATTTGAAAAAACAAATTGATAAATATACTGAAATGATTGCAGATTCTGGAGCTGGTTTAGCTCAAATTATAAGCAATGGAGATTTAGACACAGTAAAATATTTGTTAAATAAAATAGAAGAGAAAAAGATAAAAAGTAAACACTTTGATATAAATACTGCTATTATTGGGTTATCTAATACTTTTGGTAAAACAGATATTGTTAAATATATGTTAGATAATGGAATTATAAAAACAATATATTTTTCAGCATTATTAAAGCAAAAAAGATATTTTCCTTTCTATAATAGGTTAGTAAAACTATTTAAAGATAATAATTTGAGTTGTGAATTTCTTGGAGAAACAAAAGATATTTGGATGCGGGATTTTATGCCTATAAAATCTATGGATGGCAAATATATTCAGTTTGATTATCATCCTATATACTTAAAAAAATATCCTAAATATATAACAGACGGTAGTTTAATTGCAAAAAAGTTAGGTATAGAAACAATAAAAACGGATATAAAACTTGATGGCGGAAATTTTGTTTGTTATAACGGAAAAGCAATAATAACTTCAAGAATATTTAAAGAAAACTCACAATACAAAAAAGAAAATCTTATAGACAAAATAAAAGATTTACTTAAACTTAACAAAATAATAATAATTGAAGAAGACTATGATACTTACGGGCATAGTGACGGTATGGTTAGGTTTGTTGATGATAATACTGTTTTAATTAACGAATATACTAAAAAACATATTAAATATAAAAAGAAATTAACTGATGCTTTAGAGAAAGAAGGTTTAAAATATATTGAAATCCCGTCAACCGATAATATGACAAATGCTATCGGTTTATATATAAACTATTTACAATTTGACGATGTTATAATAGTGCCGAAGTTCAACATAAAAAATGATAATAATATATTAATATCGTTATATAAAATATTTGGCAATAAATATAAGATACTTCAAATAGATTGCACAGAAATAGCCAAAGCCGGCGGAGTTTTAAATTGCATTAGTTGGCAGTTATAAAAATTGCTTTGCAATTTTAGTTTATAGGGTGATAAGGTTATAGGGTTATAAGTTTAAATAAAGTATAATTAAAAAAATAATGGAGGAAAATAAAATGGCTGATGATTTAAAAAATTTTATAGATTCAAAAACAAAAGAAATTTTTAATAATTTTTCTAATAAAGATTGTATGGTTTCAAAACTACAGGAAATAAATAAAAATTTTATAACAGATTATAAAATACAAATTAATTGTAACAAAAAAGATTTAACTATAATACCAATTGAAACTGAAATTTATTTTTCAAGATTTTCAAGCAAAAAATCTATTAAAGATGATGGAATGTGCCACATAAATGAATTGCAAAAAGAAAGGTTTGGACAATTATATTTCCATAGAAAAGGAATATCAAAAGATAATAAAATTCTATGTGCTAATTCTAAAACAACATGGGGGGGAGTTGATGTTTGTTTATCCTATAGTAAAGATTATTGTTTATCAATATTGATAAGAAGTGCTTTTATAAATAGTACTACTGAATTAGTATCAGGTACAAGAAATATTTGCGATAAAATAAAAGATATATGTTTTGATGAATCTAAAGAGGACTTACAATCTTTTTTTGAACACTTAGAAGAAAATAAAGATAATATTAAAAAAAGAAATGAAAAAATCAATATTGATAACATTCTTTCTCAACCAAGAATAAATCGTGACAAATATTATGAAAAAGTAAAAGAGTATGAATTAAATTGTTTGAATTTAGGTAAATATAACGATGAATATAAATATAAGTATGAATATTTACAGTTTATAATAGATAATAAACAAACTTTTTATAAAAAGAAAGAAAATATAGATTACATATTAACAAAATATCAACAAAAATCCACAAACTAACAACAATTTGACTTTTAAAACATATTTTTGTATAATTATACAAAATAATTATATAGAGGATGTTTTTATGAAAAAAGAGAACCAAATAATCATTTACAAAACAAAAGACGGAAATTTAGAAGTAGATTTAAAACTTCATAATGAAACTTTATGGCTTACACAAAAATCAATGGCAGAGTTATTTGATGTTAATGTCCCTGCTATAAACAAACATTTGAAAAATATTTTCAAAGAAGGTGAGTTGAATGAAAAAGAGGTTATTTCCAAAATGGAAATAACCACTCAACATGGTGCTATGGTTAATAAGACTCAGACAAAAGAAACTTCTTTTTACAATCTTGATGCTATTATTTCCGTAGGTTATAGGGTAAATTCTACAAAAGCAACACAGTTTAGAATTTGGGCAACAAAAACATTAAAAAATTACCTTACTGAAGGTTATGTTATAAATAAAAATCTTTTACAACAGCAAAAAGAAAAATTTACAACATTACAACAAACAGTAGATTTACTTAACAGAAGTTTAATAAACCAAGTTGAAACATTAAAACAAGCAAAAGATGTAAGCAACATTTTAAACAATTTTGTTAAAGGTTTAAATTTGCTTGATGATTACGACCATCAACAATTAGATAAAAAAGGAAATTCTAAAAGAAAAGCTACAAAAATAAAAACTCAAGACTTCTTAAAAATTATTGATAAAATGAAAGGTAAATTTGCTAGTGATGTTTTTGCTATACCTAAAGATAAAAGTTTTGAAAGCTCCGTTAATCAAGTATATCAAACTTTCAGTGGACAAGAACTTTATCCTACATTAGAAGAAAAAGCAGCTATGCTGCTTTATATGGTTGTAAAAAACCATAGTTTTGTTGATGGGAACAAAAGAATTGCTGCAAGTTGTTTCTTATATTTCTTAGATAGAAACAAAATGCTTTATGATAAAACAAATAAACCTGTGATAGATAGTGCAACATTATTTGCATTAACTCTACTTATTGCAGAAAGCAATCCTAAAGATAAAGATGTTGTCATGCAAGTAGTGATAAGTGTATTGAATAGGCAATAATTCTTCCTAAACTTACAATCTATATAATCTATAAATCAAATTTGTTTATAACAAGTTTGTTCGACATAGTGCTGTCTGCTTGGTATGGTACAATATATAAGGACAGTAAATAACTTGTAATAGGAGAAAACTATGGGAAGAAGATTATGTATCGGAGATATTCATGGTATGTATTCAAAATTAACTGATGTTTTGGATAGATGTAATTTTTCTTCTTCCGATACTCTATATTGTGTTGGTGATTTGTGTGATAGAGGAAAAGAAAACTTAAAAACTTTACAATTTCTAATGAGTTTAAATAATTTCTATCCAGTTATCGGTAATCATGATATTTGGCTTTTAGAATATTTAAGTTATAAGATGCCAGAAAACACTTTCCATGCTTGGGCTTATTATAACGGCGGTATGAATACCTTTGTAGAATTTTTGGATATGTCAGACGAAGAAAAACTAAAAATTTATGATTGGTTAAAAAATATTCCGTATATGATAAAACTTGATAACAAAATTATAATACACACTCCTACACCTAAAAAGATTTTTAAAAGAATAAAGGAAGGATATAATTTAGAAGAAATAACACTTGCCAATATAACAGAAAGCGGACTTTTACAGGATGAAATATACGATGACCAATTGTGGAGCAGAAAAGTTATAGTATGTTCAAAATATGTTAATGAAAAACGAAAACATAAAAAGTTTTTCGAAAAACAATTCAATAAAAATACATCCGTAATTTTTGCCGGACATACTCCGTTATTAAATCCAATTTATGACGAAAATATGAACATTTGCCTTATAGATACTGGCGGTTTTGCAACAATAGAAAAAAACAAAATAGACGGGCATATAACGGTAATTGATATTGATACCTTTGACTATTGGCAAAACGGCAGCACTAAAAAACAAAATCTTTTGGGCTTAAAGTAAAATCCGTTTGCCCTTTTGAAGCTGTTTCAAACAATATTTTATTCAAGATACTGCTTAATATACTTTTTAATCCCCTTGCACCTGTCTTGTTTTTTATAGCTTGTTCGGCAACATATTCTATTGTTTCTTCAAGTATTTCCAATTTTATACCTGCTTCCATAAATACTTGTTTATATTGGCTTATAACATTATTTTGGCTTTCCGTTAAAATTTTTATTAAATCTTGTTTTGTTAAAGAGTTTAATATTACTTTATTTGGTAACCTGCCTACAAATTCAGGCATAAAACCATATTTAATTATATCGTCGGTAGTAGTTTGTTGTAATATATTTGAATTATCTTGCACTGTAAATTCTTCATTAAAAAAGCCTATGTTGTTGCCTTTATTTGAGTTTAATCTTTTTTCAATTATTTCTTCTAATCCGCTAAATGCTCCACCTAAAATAAACATAATATTTGATATATCGTATTCTCTTGGGGAAGAAAATCTTCCACCATCACAAAAATATTTATTACTTTCAAACATTTTTAAAAATTCTTCCTGAACACCTTTGTTACCTACACTATTTCTTTCATTTTCGTGAGTAATAGCAATTTTGTCTATTTCATCAATATAAATAATGCTTATAGGAAAAGTGCTATTGCCTTTAATATTACATTTTTTTGCTAAGTTTAAAATCACGGATTCTACACTTAGTCCTATATATCCGCTTTCCGTAAATTGACTTGCATCTGCTATATATATTGGAATATTTAATATTTTACTCAATGTGTTACAAATAAAAGTTTTACCTGTTCCTGTAGAACCTATTATCAAGGTATTTGTTTTATCTAATTTATCTCTTCTATTTTCATCTTTATTTATTTTGCATTTAATTATGTGTTCGTAAACACTCGAAGCTATATTTTTTATTGCATTATCTTGACCTATAACATAACTATTTAATTTACCATACAATTCGTTAGGCTTTATATCAATAATTTGTTCTTTTTCTTCATTATTGATATCAGTTGTTTTTTCTTTTAAATTTAGTAACAATTTAAATAAGTCTCTATTCAATTTTAATGAGAATGAATCTAAATCTATACATTCGTTTTTTAATATTTTTGAATTTCCTCGACTAAATAAATTTATTATCGTAATAGGTTTTGCAAATTTTAATGAAATAAGTTTTGATATAAGTTCATTTTTATGCAAATGTTCACTTTTAATTTGAGAGATTGCTATTCTTATCAATACAAATCTTTCTATAATATTAAGATTATATGGCTTTATTTTTTTAATAAAAGCGACATCAGATTTTTCATCAATACTTCTTTCATCTATCTTTTTAAATAATTCAAAAACATTTTTTTTGTTAATAGTTTCATCATAAAAAAGTTCTAATATATCGTTGATATACGACTCTGAAGTATATGGTGAGTTCTCTGTTGAAGATTCAAGATAACCTTCTTTTACTTCTTGTTCATTAGATAATTTTTCCATTTGGTTAGCCCTCCTATAATTAATAAGTTCTTTTGATTATTCTATAAAAATATAGAGACAGCATTATGTCTGTTTATAAAAGCACCTAATATTCATAAATTATTTTTTTTGAGACATACTGGTGTCTCGGTGCTTTGATAAAATATTGGTAAAGAATATTTGTGAAGGAGAATTATTATGAATAACTCCATAGAAAAATTAACAAGAAAACAGCTTGAGAATTTAACGAAAGAAGAAGCTTTTGAGTATGCTAAAAAACTTGGTTTTAAAAAAGTTCCATATCTTGTAGCTGAAAAACTTTCAAGAGATAAACTTTTTTTATATGCAAAAGAATTAAATTTTAAAAATGTTCCAAAACTTATAATAGATATATTAGGTAAATACTCCCGTTATTCTTCTTACTATGCTGAAGAGTTAAAATATAAAAATCTTCCAAAGAAGATGATATATGCTTTAAGTGGAGATGGAAGAGAATCTTATAGATATGCAAAAAATATAGGTTTTAAGAATGTTCCTAAAGTAATTACCGATAGGCTTGCAATGTATCCTTATTATTCTTGGGAATATGTAAGAAATGTACTTATAAATGAAAACTTACCTTTTACACAAATAGATTCTGTTAAATTACCACAAAATATTATAAACACCGCTAAAATTTCAGGCGGATATAACAGGGATGTATTAAAAAAAGGGAAAATTTTTAATTTTAAATTTAAAGATGAAATAGAATCTGATAAAGATATTAGATATTACAAAGTAAATGTCATCAAATGTCCAGATGAACTCAATGCAGAAATTTTGGAAAAAGTTTTTGAAGAAGAAAATCCGCATATTTGGCTTAATTTATGGACTGATTTTCCAAATTTTGTTCCGTTTGATTTTACAGTAAATAATAAAAGATATTTATGTGTATGTGAATATATGTATGAATATGAATATATGGATATTGTAATAACAGAATATACAGAACCCAAAATACAATCTTTCAGTATGAAAGAGATAGAAAAAAGATTATGGGAAAACCATTTAATAAATATGTTTTTTGAGCATAGTGCAAAGATAATAACAGATAATAAATCGGAAAGAGTATTTCATTGGATAAAAGAATTATGGTTGTATTGCGGATGGATTCAATACGATAGAATAAAGCCAAATAATAAAACAATATCTTATGATTTGATGAGAACATATTTTTTCGGTGGTTGGGGACACAATTATGATTTCTTTAAACAAGATTTATTTAATGCTTATATTGAAATAAAGAAAATTAACCCTGAAATACAAGACAAAAGCAATGATAGATTAGCTTTTGTAAAATTTAAAGTATTTATAAGAAAAACAATGCAGTTATTATCTAAACAACAATTAACAGAAGAAAAACTAACAGATTTATCAAAACAATATTTAATTTAAAAAGGAGAAAGAGAATGAACAAAAAGAAAAAAGAAGAAAAAGTACTTTGGTACACTGGTTACAATTACTTTCGTAAAGGAGAATACGAAAAAGCAAAAAAGTTTTTTAACGAGGCAATAAATAAACAGAACGACGAAATGGGTTACCTTATGATTGGGATTTTAAATGATAAATTAAAAAAATACAGTGAAGCTATTGAAAATTTCAATAAATATGCAGAAAGTTCGGACAAAAATAAAAGTATTGCTTACGGTTATAAAGGTTCTACAAAATTAAAATTAGGGCTTTACCAAGATGCTTTTTCTGATTTTATGAGTGCAATAGAACAAGAAATATCTGAAAAAGAAGAAAAACTAAAAAACCTTAAAAAAGCATTTATGGTAATAATGGAAAAATTTGAAACAGTTAAATTTGATACAAAGGGAAAGATTGTTAGTATTGATAGAATTAATAAAAAAATTAACAAATGTTTTAAAGACTGTATTGTGTTTATTAATGATAACAATTTCAAAAGAGCAATAGAATGTATGCAAAAATTAGTGCAAATGTATCCAAAACCGGCTACTCCGGAAAATATAGTAGAATAACTGACAATTTACAAATTTATTTTTGATATAATTTGATAACAAATCGCTATAGTAACATACTTTTCAAACATTATTGAAACAAAAAAATAAGCAATTAAGGAGAATTTATATGGACAAGCAAGAATTTAACAACAAAGTTACAATTTGTGATAATGTTATGTCTATGTTTGAAGTTGGAAGTCTATCGGAGTTTATAAGCAAAAATGTAAATTCTGCAGTGTGTATGGGACAGTCATTTGCATTATTAGAAAACAAATCAGTAGCAGTTCTATCTTGGCATTCTTTTGATAATAATCTAATAAAAGAAAAATTTAAAGATTTATCTTTTGATAAGGTATTGGATGTTATAGGCTATCATATAGCGAATATTTTTATTTATTCTAAAGAGAATATAAAAAGAAATAACGATTATATTGAACCAAATTTAAAATATTTAGAATTAACAAGTCCGTCATTAGAAAATATAATAGAGCAGATGAATTATATTTATACAAAAGCATTAAATAATAATATAAAACTAAATGTGTTTATTTTTGATTCGTTAAATTTGTTACTTAAGAAAAGTATAAAAACTCATGATGAAATTATAAGTATATTAAAAAAAGAAGCTAAAAAATTAGGAATTAGTTTAGCTTTTGTTGAACCAGAACATATAGACAATTTAAGTGTTGATAATATAATAAATATAGATGAGCGGAATAATAAAGAATTAACTACAAAATGGGTTATTAAAAATAAAGAAAACGATATAATAAATAACATATATATGCAAAATGGAGAGACAAAAAAAGATGATTTGTCTGAAGAAATTAACAAATTATTTAGCAGTTATAAAAAATTACTGGATTATAGTCAAAAAATAATTATTAAAATAGGCGAAAATATTTCTTTGATAAAAAAAGAAAAAATAGAATATGTAAGAAAAGAAATGGATAAAATAAAAAAACATATAGAACAAATAAATAATATTGATTTAGGAAATATAAACACTGAAAATTTCAATAATATTAAAAATAATATCGGAAAAGATATTGTAAATGATTATGAAAAATTAAAGCAAATAGATAAAGAAATAGATGAATTGATTGAAAAAACAAAAAAATAGAACAAAATGAAGAAGGAAACAAATAAACAACAATTAAATGAAGATAAAATAAGCAAAACCGTACAAGCAACAATAAAAAGATTGAATTGGCAAAATATTGTTAAAGGTATTATTTGGGATGGGCTTGAATATAAATTAAAGTTAAATAATGACGGAACAATATTTACAGATAGTAAAGAAGAAACAAGAAATATGCCAAAAGAAATTGTGGTTGAAATTATGGATTTATACGATATTAATGGGAAATGTGTAAGTAAATATAAAAAGAATAGATAAAGGAGAAAGATTATGCAAGAAATAAAATGTCCAAAATGCGGAGAAGTGTTTACTATAGATGAAAAAGGGTATGCTGCAATAGTAAGTCAAATAAAAAACGAAGAATTTACAAAAGAACTTAAAGAAAGAATTGAATTAATGGAAGAAAAATTTAAAGCAGAGCAAGAAAAAGCAAAAGAGGAATTAAATAGAAAAGAGCAAGAAATTATAGCATTAAAAGAAAAGCATAAAAATGATTTGAGAGATACTGTTGAA